>WBZQ01000009.1_pt1 | contig 306078 bp, 288 predicted proteins | sample 5204251 | NCBI WGS metagenome assembly WBZQ01 (sample SAMN12412402, study PRJNA552823) | activated sludge metagenome | isolation source: activated sludge from nitrification reactor of wastewater treatment plant... | place: USA: Virginia | collected 2017-09 | reverse complement strand
TGATTACATCGAGCGCTTTTATAATCCGCGACGGCGGCACTCCACGTTAGGATATCTCAGTCCAATGGAGTTCGAACGACAAGCGACAGAAGCGTAGAAGGGTGTCAACGAAACCGGCAGCAGGCCACAGCGACACCTCCAGCAAAGGATCCTTCACCAGCTTTTGCCCACCTAGGAGCACCGTACCACCATTTCTAAAGCATTAAACTCGTTGGGAATCTGCTGATGCGCCGAGCTCTGATGAGGTCAGGTCTGTCATGGTCACACGTGTATTGGGTGTAGTTGCCAGTGGCAAGCAGGGTCTTCTTGATATGGTTCCCATTGTCGAAGCGAGACCTGATCTCAGATCTGCACATTGACCGTTCCCCACTCCATACGCTAGTCTCATGACTAGAATTCTGGTCTTTTACCCTGGAGGGCTACCCTGGCAAAAACCCTGTCGTTGTCGGAGGTCAAAACGCGCTTGCCTGAATTGGTGGCTGGCGTGCAAGAGCGCGAAGAGGAAGTCATCGTCACGAAAAATGGGCGGCCGGCTGCCATCTTGATCAATGTCGATGAATATACCCGGCTCAAAGAAACCTTGGATGTCCTGAGCGATCCCGGACTCATGAGCCAGATTGCCGAGAGCCGGGCCTTTTACAAAACCAAACACCACGGGCTCTCGTTTGAAGACGTATTTGGCGAACCACTCATGCCCGTTAAAAAGCGGCGTACTGCATGACTCCGTTTACGCCAAGCATTCCCCCGCATATTGCAGCGGTGATCCGGACGCTTCATCCCGATCTTAAACAATCGATCAAGTCAGCCATTCGCGCCATTGCCGCCAATCCCGAATGCTGCGAGCCGCTCCAACGCGAACTGAACGGGTTACGAAAATATCGCGTGCGCCGCTTTCGCATCGTGTATGCCGTTGAGCAAAAAAGACGCGTCATCCGTCTGATGGCCGTCGGCCACCGTCGAACTGTGTATGAAGAACTGACCGACCGGATTCGACGTGCGGCCCGAGGCTAGTAACGCTACGCAGGAAGAAGTCGCCAGATCGCACTAGCGAGACTGCAGGGCATCCAGGAAGCTGTCACCCCAGGGTAACCTCGCCGCTCCCAACGCTTCACCGATCGTCTGAGCGAGATCGGCAGCAGTGCTTCTCGTCCCCAGGTTGACGCCGCGGGCGAGACGCGGACCGGTCACCAGGCAGGGCACGTACTCGCGCGAATGCCCGGGATTCGGCCTGGCACAGTCGAATCCGTGATCGCCCGTGATGATGAGCACATCGCCGACCTTGAGATGTTCTTGCAGGTCGCGCAACCGCCGATCGACGTGTTGCAGCGTCGACACGGTGTCCTGCAGATCGGGGCTCATGATAGGCAGGTTTGCGTAGATCAAACCGCGAGGCGCCTTGCTGAACATGCCGATGACTTCGTCCATGACGGCAGGGGTCTGAAACAGAGGCACCGATCTGGTGACGCCGCGCCCGCTGAAGAGATCGCCGACTTTTCCTACCCCGAACACCAGTTGGCTGGCTTGACTCAAATGATCCAGCAGGGTCAGCCCCGCCGGTTCCACGGCAAAATCCCGGCGACGTTCGGTGACGGCAAACCGCCCCGGTTGCCCGACAAACGGACAGGCCACCACGCGAACGACCGGCATCGTCGCCTTGAGCCGCCGTCTGGCTTCGCGCGCCAGTCGATACAATTCCTCCGGCGGAACGACCTGCTCGTGGGCAGCCAGCATGATGGTCCCCGCCGTATCGATCCACGCGATGGGCATACCGGATTTTTGATGCTCGGCGCCGAATTCCGCAATCGGCTCCAGATGAACCGTGCGACAATTCCCCAGCGTCTTTTGTCCCAACGCGGCTTCGAGCCCGGAGGCCAATTCACTCGTAAAGGTCTCAGAGGGACGCGGGCCGTCTTCGATCACATAGCCGGCCAATTCCCAATGTCCGGCCAGCGAGTGTTTGCCCTTCGTCGTAAACCCCAACATGCCGTAGCAGCCCTCGGGCTGAGCCATGGGGCGGATGCCTTGAAACTGGCCCAGGAGACCGAGGCCGAGTTGTTCGAGATTTGGGAGAGTCAGTCCCTTGGAGATCGCGGCCAGCCGCTGCAGCGTATTACAGCCGGCATCGCCATATGATTCAGCATCGGGCAGGGAGCCGATGCCAAACCCATCCAACACTAACAGTACGATTCGCGTCATCATCGAGGCACTATATCAAATCCGGCGGAACGAGCAAGCCAATCTCACCGTCCGGCATGGCCCGGTTTCTTGACTGCACACAGCGCGCTGCGGCTCATCGATTGCCGGACTGTTCCGCCCGCCATTCGGCCAGGATCTTCAGACTTGCGCTCGTGCCGATGCGATCTGCTCCCGCTTCCAGCAACGCCCTGGTCGACTTCCAGTCTCGAATGCCGCCCGATGCCTTGACCTTTGCCCTCCCCGCCACGGCCTCTTTCATCAGCCGCACATCCTCCACCGTGGCGCCGGCCTGATTGAATCCCGTCGAGGTCTTCACATAGTCCATGCCCGCCTCGACGGCCAGACGACATGCTGTCAGTTTCTCTTCGCGGGTGAGCAAGCAGGTTTCCAGAATGACCTTATGGTTGACGCCCGGCGTGGCTCGCACGACCGCCGCCATATCCTGCCGCACGAAATCATAGTCGCCGGATTTCAGGCGGCTGATGTTGATGACCATGTCCAGCACTCGCGCGCCATGCGCCACCGCCTCGATTGCCTCCGTGACCTTCGCATGGGTCGAATGCCCGCCGAGCGGAAATCCGATCGGAATGCCGACCTGCACCGCCGTGCCGGCGACAGCCGCGACTGCCTCATCGACATAACAGGGCGGCACAAAGATCACGACAAACCCTTGCTCCTTCGCCTCGGCACAAAGCCGCAATACGTCGGCCTTGGTCGCCTCCGGCCGCAACACGGTGTGATCCAGCAGGCCAGGCAAATTCTCGTTCCACGACACAAGTCCCATATCCCTCTTCCTTTCAGATGGTGAATCTCGATGGTGCGAATGGTGTAGTGAGGCGATGCGTCGTGCCGAAGCAGATGCGAAAGATCACGCGCCGTGGGTGACAAGGCTGCCTCGCGCGCGCTTACGGAACGGCTGCTTCTGATATTTTTCCACGGCTTGATTGTGTTCGGCCAGCGTGGAGGAGAACTGATGGGTTCCATCGTTGCGCGACACGAAGTACAGATAGGACGCCTGCGCCGGGAACAAGGCCGCACGGAGCGAATGGGCTCCGGGGCTGGCAATCGGTCCCGGCGGCAGTCCCTGCACGCGATACGTGTTGTAAGGGCTCATGACGGATAAATCGCGTTTGTGAATGTTGCCGTCAAACGCCGGGAGCCCGTAGATGACCGTCGGATCGCTTTGTAAGGGGATCTTCTTTCGCAGCCGATTGTGAAACACCGCCGCGATCAATTCGCGCTCTTCCTTGGAGCCGGTTTCCTTCTCAATCACCGACGCCAGCGTTAACACTTGGTGCAGAGACAACTTCATGCGCACCGCTTGTTCCTGCAGGTCGGCGCTCCACACCCGATGCAGGCCGTCGACCATCGCTTTGATGACATCACGGGCTTTGGCCTGGCGAGGAAAGGAATAGGTCTCCGGAAATAAATACCCTTCCAGTGAATCGGCCTCAATTCCAAGCGTCGTGATGAATGGGCGATCACGGACCAGCTTCGAGAATTCCTTGACATCGGTCACCTGCTGTCCCGCCAGTACCTCGGCGATTTGCACCAGGTTGTACCCTTCAGGGATTGTGACCGGATGCAACACGACTCGCCCAGCCCGCAGCTTCTCCAAGATGGCTTGCGACGCCATACTCCCGTCTAACTCGTATTCACCCGGGCGAATTTTTCGATCGACATCCCGGCTTTTGCCGAGCAGGAGAAATGCCCAGCGGCTGCGAATCAGTTGCTCGCTTTTTAAAATCGCCGCGACCTGTTGAAACGTACTGCCGTCGGGAATGACGACGATTTTCGAGGGAGGTTTAGGAAGCCCGCTGACGACGGGACTTTGAGCCCAGCGTAGCGTGAGAAACCCCGAGATGGTCAGGAGTATCATCGCCGCCAGCACCAGTCCTGCAATCAATCTCTTCTGCATTCTCGACTCGTGGTTCGTCAAAAGACCAGCGATCGTCGTCCTCGGATTGGTTCAGGGCCTGCTCCTGGCCGGACGACGGCTTCTCTAAGCTCGCAAGGTAACTCTGAAGCAGAATGGCGGCGGCGATTCGATCGACGATGCCTTTCCGCTTCCGTCGCCCGACATCAGCGGCGATCAATAGGTCCTCCGCCGCGCAGGTCGTCATCCGTTCGTCCCAGGTCACCACGGGGACCGACAAGGCCGGTTCGAGCAACTGGATGAATTCCTCGACCACCTTGGCAGCGGGACCGCTCTCCCCGTCCAACCGGAGCGGCAGGCCGACGAGCACCTTGCCGACCTCGTGTTCGCGCACTAACTCCTGGATATGCCGGATGTCGGCCTCGGGATTGCGCCGGTAAAACGTCTCCAACGGCTGGGCGGTCCACCCGAGCTCATCGCTCAAGGCAAAGCCGATCCGTTTGGAGCCGTGATCGATCGCAAGAATCCGCTGGCCCTTCATCAGTCTACCCTTCCAAGGCCTTTTGGACCAACCCAAAAACTTTTTCCAGCGCCGGATTCAGCCCGTCGGGATTTTTTCCGCCGGCCTGTGCCATCTCTGGACGCCCACCTCCGGTGCCGCCGACTTCGATCGCCATCTCCTTGATCAATTCACCTGCCTTCAAGCGCCCCACCAGATCCTTGGTCACCACCACGAGCAACGACACCTTACCGTCGTTGGCCGCACCGAGCGCCACGACGCCGCTCCGGAGTTTGTCACGCAGTTGATCGGCAAGTGCCCGCATGCCGTTCACGTCGAGGCCGTCCGTGCGTTGCGCGTGAACATTCACGCCGTTGATCTCGCGAGCCTGGGCCTGGGTCGACGACGTGCTCGCCATCTTGAGCTTCACGTCCGCCAGTTCCCGCTCCTTATCCTTCAACTGCTCGCTTAACTTCCGGGTGCGGGCCACGACTTCAGCCGGAGCGACTTTCAGGAGATCGGAGAGCTCCCGCACGTCCGCCTCCAGCCGCTTCAAGGAATCCAACGCTCCGCTGCCGGTCAAACATTCGATCCGGCGCACTCCCGCCGCCACTCCGGATTCAGACACGATCCGGAACAATCCGATTTCGCCCGTGCGCCGGCAATGGGTGCCGCCGCACAATTCCTTGCTGAAGGTGTCGATCTGCACCACCCGTACCTGGTCGCCATACTTGTCGCCGAAAAAGGCCAACGCTCCGCCGGCCACGGCATCCTGCACCCCCATCACGGCCGTTTGCACCGGTTGATCCTGGCGGACCTGCTCATTGACGATCGCTTCGATCTCGTCGATGTCACGAGACGACATGGGCCGGAAGTGGGCAAAGTCGAACCGCAGGCGATTCGGCGCTACCAACGAGCCGTACTGTTTGACGTGCGGCCCCAGCAGATCACGTAACGCGGCATGCACTAGATGGGTGGCGGTATGGTTACGCGCGGCATCCTGCCTCGTGCGAGAATTCACCGAAAGCTGCAACCGCTCGCCCGCACGAATGGAACCCGACGTCACCACGCCCTTATGCACGATCAATGTCGGCACCGGCCTGGTGGTTTCACGAATCTCCACGCGACCATCGGTACCGGTCAACACGCCCTGATCGCCGGCCTGCCCGCCGCCTTCCGCATAAAATGGCGTGACATCGAGCACGAGTTCGATTTCATCGCCCTCTCGGGCTTCCTTGATCAGGCGATCACCCTGAAGAAGCGCCTGCACCACGCCTTCGGAATCCAACCGTTCATACCCGACAAAGGCTGTGGTTCCGACACGAGTCGCCACGTCGCTGAGGACCGGCCTCGCCGTTTCATGCTCGAAGCCTCCCGTTTTTCTGGCGCGTGTCCGCTGCTCTTCGATGGCGGCTTCAAAGCCGGTTTCGTCGAGGGTGATCCCTTGCTCACGGCAGGCTTCCGCAATGAGGTCCATCGGGAACCCGTACGTGTCGTACAATTTGAAAATCTCCGTCCCCTGCAGCACCTGCTGCCCCGACGCTTTCACCTTCGAGATCATGTCGTTCAGGATCGGTAATCCTTGATCGAGTGTGGCGATAAAGCGCTCCTCTTCGCCGCGCGTGGCTTCTGCCACCGTACCGGCCGCGTGCCGCAACTCGTGATAGGCCTCGCCCATCTGATCCACGACCGTCGCTGTCAGCTCATGCAGGAATGGCTCGGTGATGCCCAGCAACCGACCGTGACGGGCCGCGCGCCGAAGAATTCGCCGGAGCACGTAACCCCGCCCTTCATTCGAGGGCAACACACCATCGGCCATCAGGAAGGTAATCGCCCGGAGGTGATCGGCAATCACACGCATGGAACGATCCGCCTGCTCCGCTGCTCCGTATTCAGCCCCGGCGCGACGTCCGATCGCCGCCAACAATGGTGTGAACAAATCGCTGTCGTAATTGCTGAGCCGGCCCTGGGCCACCGCCGTGAGACGTTCGAGTCCCATGCCGGTATCGATGCTCGGCTTCGGGAGCGGATTGAGCGTGCCTGCGCTGTCGCGGTTGAACTGCATGAACACCAGGTTCCAGATCTCAATGACCCGGTCCCCTTCACCGTTCGGCGTGTCGTCGCCGGGGACCGATGGTCCCTGGTCGAAGTGCAGTTCCGAGCAAGGCCCGCAGGGGCCCGTGTCGGCCATCTGCCAGAAGTTGTCCTTCTCGCCACAACGCACGATGCGGCTCGGGGAGACGCCGATCTTCCGCCACAAACGATCGGCTTCATCGTCTTCGCGGAAGATCGTGATCCACATCCGGTCTTTCGAAAGTCCGACCACCGACGTGAGGAACTCCCAGCCGAATCGGATGGCCTCCTCCTTGAAGTAATCGCCGAAGGAAAAGTTCCCCAGCATTTCGAAGAAGGTGTGATGGCGTCTGGTGTAGCCGACATTTTCGAGGTCGTTGTGCTTTCCACCGGCACGCAGACACTTCTGCACGCTCACGGCTCGCTGATAGGCGCGCGTTTCTTCACCCAGAAACACCCGCTTGAATTGATTCATCCCGGCGTTGGTAAACAGTAGCGTCGGGTCGGCCTGGGGAATCAAGGGCGCGCTCGGCACCGCCCGATGGCCCTGCTGTTCAAAATACTGGATGAAGGCCCGCCGCAGATCATTTACAGGTTGGCTCATAACTCGTCTAACCCCGTCTCCCAGTCGACTTGCGTGACTTGCTGAATGGTGTCGTCATCAAACCCGCGTTGCCGCAACAATCTCACCCATTGTGGAGGGCGTGTACTCGCCGCACGCCCCTCCAGCGCCCGGCAGGCCAATTCCTGCTCGGAAATCGACCGGAAGGCACTCTGTAAGGCCCGCTCCGCCACCGGTTCTTCGAAGCCTCGACCGAGGAGTTCCAACTTCAACCGCTCACGCCCCATCGGACGTCGCAAGAGCCTGGCTTCTGCCCAGCGCGTGGCAAAGGCCTGGTCATTGAGATAGCCACGGCGCTCCAGCTCGCGTACAACCTCGCGCCTCTGCGCCGGGCCTGCCCCTTTTCCCTCAAGGTATTGATCAACCTGCGATGCGGTCCTTTCGGCACGGGCAAGATACCGGATCGCCATGGTCAGGAAATCCGGCTGCGACTCCCCATGTCGTCGTTCACCGCGGCCGGCCGGCATACCGATCCCTATGTCGTCGCTCTCGCACTCTGGCCGCGCTTGTCGTCCTGGCGGCTCTCAATCTTTCGCTCAGGCTTCTCGTCCTTGGCATCAACCTTCTTGTCGGCCCCCCGCAGTGGCAGCCCGGCGAGTTCGCGCACTTTTCCTTCGATTTCCTTGGCAATGGCTGGGTTGGTCTTCAGAAAATCGCGCACGGCTTCGCGCCCCTGTCCCAACCGTTCCCCTTTATAGGAGTACCAGGCGCCGGCCTTTTCCACCACGCGCTTCTCCACTCCCATATCGACGATCTCGCCCGACTTGGAAATCCCCTCGGAAAACATGATGTCGAATTCCGCCTGCCGGAACGGCGGGGCCATTTTATTCTTGACCACCTTCACCCGCACACGGCTCCCGGTGACATCCTGTCCATCCTTGATCGACTCGATACGGCGAATATCCAGCCGCACAGACGAATAGAACTTCAACGCGTTGCCGCCCGTTGTGGTTTCCGGATTGCCGAACATCACGCCGATTTTCATGCGGATTTGATTGATGAAGATCAGGGTCGTCTGGGACTTCGCGATCGCCGCCGTCAATTTGCGCAACGCCTGCGACATCAACCGCGCCTGCAAGCCCATGTGGGCATCACCCATCTCGCCTTCGATTTCAGCCCTGGGTACCAACGCCGCTACGGAGTCGACGACGATGACATCGATCGCCCCGCTGCGCACGAGGGTTTCCGCAATTTCGAGGGCCTGCTCGCCGGTATCCGGTTGAGACACGAGCAAGTCGTCGGTATGCACACCCAACTTCTTGGCATAGGTTAAATCCAGCGCATGTTCGGCATCGATGAAGGCGGCGACCCCGCCGGCCTTCTGCGCCTCGGCGATCGCATGCAAGGTGAGGGTTGTTTTCCCGGACGACTCCGGACCAAAAATTTCGACAACCCGTCCGCGCGGGAATCCGCCCACGCCGAGCGCAATATCCAATCCCAGGGAACCGCTCGAAATCGCCGGCACGTCCGCCGGTCGACCCTCGGTTCCCAACTTCATCACCGCGCCCTTGCCGTATTGTTTTTCAATCTGAGCCAGGGCCAGGTCCAACGCGCGCTTCTTCTCGTCTTTTTCACTCATTCGACACTCCTCCTCGCAACATGACTCGTGAAGTGGGCTGGTCTCACATGTCGTCGAGACAACGCACCAGCCGACCATGAGTTGACTAGGCGCCAACCGGACCAGACTCAGACCAGAAAAGCAGACAGAACATTGGAGTATACCGGACTTAGACGGAAGAAGCCTAGCCCGCAAGGGTCCGCTACCAATCTCGAGAGACAACAGACCCAGGTCCTGTTCCGTTGTGAATCGTGCGAGACACGTGGAGAAAAATCACCGCGCCGCATGCCTGTCTCCGCCACTGACGTCAAAAATCCCGCAGCGTTCCGTCATAGCCGCCACGGCAACGACGAGAGGGGACATCACCAGGCTGGTGTCTTTCCGCGTGGACACCTAGCCGAGACCTGACACGTAAGTCTATGAAAACACTGCTGAGACTGACGCAATTCGGCACAAGGATGGTCGGCTAAAGTCGCAGCGCGTACAAACCGACATTCTTGGTGAGAGACAATGCGTTTGGCACCAAGATTGCTCCTACGCTGCAGTGGTTGATCATCTCACACTTGATGCAGGAGGCCCCCATGCCACAACAGCACATGGATGACCGATCCGGACAGTCTGCCTCTCACCCCCAGGAGCCCATCGTACGCGCGCCACGCGACCTGACCTATGACGAAAAGAAAGCCGCCGAGGCAGCCTTTCGGGGCGAGCCCTTCAACCCCGCCTGGTCCGTCGCTGCGGCAGCCGTGTATGAAGGCATCGTCTCGGCGATGTGTCGCATGCAGGTGGCCGCGTTGACTGATATGGAAGCCATTCCTGTCGCCGAGGAATGCCTCACACGGTAAAGGAAGACCGGCGCCCGTCACCCCACCGGCTTGACCTGAAGGTAGCCGCGACCTCCGGTGGTAGGGCTAGCTCATCGAGCTCAGTGGACACTCCCACAGCTTCGTATAGACCGAGCCGGCCTGCCGCAACCGACTTTGCATCATGATCACCGTCTTGATCGCCAACCCGCTGTTCGCCAACGACTGATCCAGCGCCCTGCTCTCCGCCAAAAGCTGCCCAACCTGCCGCTCCCCTTCCTTGATTCGTGCCAACGTCAGATGCGGACTGAACGGCCGCACTTCCGCCGCCAGATTCACTGCTCTACAGACTTCTTCGATGTCTCGATACAACGCCTGCAACCGTTCTCCCTCAAGCCCCTGCTCCCAACTCTCAGGCGGCCCTGCCCACAGCACTCTCGGCTGCTGAAGTCGGGGAAACGTCCCCAGTCGTGAGAAGGGAACCTGGATGGTTCGATGCCTAGCCACCACCTGCGCCACCGTTGCATGGAGCGACTCGATCACTGCTTCCGGCGTCTCACCAAGAAACCTCAACGTCAAATGCATCGAGGCAGGCTGCACCCAACTGATCCGCGTGCGCCGATCGACCGTTCGCTCGAGCCGTCGTCTCAGATCCTGCTGGATCACCGACAGGGCCGCGCGGAGTTCGGGTGATATCTCAATGGCGAGAAAGGCTCTGATCATGTGAGTCTGTTCTTGGTCAACCAGCGACGCAACAGATCCAGCGCTGCCTGCGACGAGCGTTGTTTGATGACGTTGCGATCTCCCCCGTGAAACCGGAACTCCTTCGTCATCACCTGCCCAGCCCCACCGTCGAGCCCTACATACACCAACCCCACGGGCTTCGTGTCCGTGGCCCCGCCCGGCCCGGCAATGCCGGTCACACTCAGTCCGACAGACACGCCGCTGCGCTCACGGATACCACGAGCCATGGCTGCCGCCACTTCGGCACTGACCGCTCCATGACGATCAATCAGTTCCGATGGTACCCCCAACAAGTCCACCTTCGCGCGATTGCTGTAGCAGACCACGACCCGATCCACATAGGAGGAGGAGCCCGGTACCTGCGTCAAGCGATGGCCGATCAATCCTCCAGTGCAGGACTCGGCCGCTGCCAGCGTCATCCGCTGCGTGGTGAGCAACTCGCCGACCACCGATTCCATCGTGTCCGCTTCTTGTCCATACACGATATCGCCGAGCCTGCTCTTGGCCTCATCAAACGACCGCTCAAGCGCAGCAGTTCCCTCCGCACCGGCCGGTCCTGTCAGCGACACCATCACTTCCATCGGCGACGCGTAGATTCCCAACTGGACCGGACTGCCTGGTGGCAGCAATCCTTCAAGCTGTTGATCCACGACCGATTCCGGCACCCCCGCCGTATGCAACACCCGCCGCATCATCGGTGTCGCCGGTCGCACCTTCTGCGTGGGCATCCAGGCCTGCAGGCGCGGCACGACCCCATCTCGAAGCATCGGCTCCATTTCACGCGGGACACCCGGAAGGGCGGCAAAGAACGTCCCGTTCCACACGAGGACGAATCCCGGCGCGGTGCCGACCGGATTGGACACAATATCCGCTCCGGACGGAATCATGGCCTGTCGGAATTGCGACTTCGTCGGAGTCCTGCCCCACTGAGCCAATCGAGCGGTCATCTCGTCCAGTGCGGCTTTTCGCCGGACCAAGCGATGGCCGGTGGCCTCCGCAACCGCTTCACGCGTCAGATCATCGACGGTCGGCCCCAACCCGCCCGTAATGATCACCACCCTGGCGCGGCGGGCCGCGGTTTTCAGGACGGCCACCATGTCCGGCAAGTCATCGCCGACAACCGTCTTGTATCGGAGCTCAACCCCGCATGTGGCGAGGCAATCCGCAATATACAGAGAATTGGTATCCACCCGGCCGCCAAGCAACAGCTCGGAGCCGATGGCGATGGTTTCAGCCGTCCAGGCTTTGGGCTTGGTCATGCAAGGTCAACCTTTGTGAAGAGCGTTGGCGGGATCGTCACATTATTCGATATGGGCGAAATCGAGTTCGAAGCTGACTTGGCCGCCGCCGGATGGAAACACGGTGAGCGTCGTCTTCGCGCGCGGGTCCAACTCTGCATAGGGGAATTGCGCAATCACCTTTGCCCGATAGGCAGGCTGTTGGGGCCACACCGCCGTGCGATCTCCCCTCGCATCAAATCGAACCGTAGAAGGCTTCACGGTCCGGCCGGCCTGTTCCAGAACCACATAACTGTCAGCGGCGAAATTGATCCGGTCCCCATAGAGCACTACATTGACGAGCAGGTTCTCGTTCGCCATCACCTGGGCGATGTCCTGTTCCGTTGGGGACAAGGCCCGTAAGCGCAAATGATTGGCCATCACGAGCAAACTCCCGAGCTTGGTCATGATGAAACCACGGGGAGCCAGATCCTTTTCAGAACCGAACCAGACGTGGAGTTGATCGGGCGCAATGCCCTGAGCGGCGGCGGCTCGTCCACGTTCGACCGTGGCAGAAATCTGTCCAGGAGTCGGCTGGATCTCGATGCCATGCAACGGCGTGGGCGCACTGACGCCTGCCGCAATCAGCAGGCTCCACAGAAACGGGAACTCGGCCACCCATTTCCGAATGCAGCTCATCCTGTGCAGGCAGTAACAGATCAATGCCGGCCTGTCAATTCTCGCCCAAGGCACGGTGGACTCTGTTGACAGCCCTGGAGACGAAATGCTAAAGAGCTAGCTCTTATTCTTTTACATTATCAAGAAGTTGCCTGGAGGGTTCCTCATGTCCAGCCCCGAACAAGCGGCCCGCCGCCAGTACGTCAATTTCACATTCTATAAGGTTGATCCGGCGTGGCGCCGCCTGCCCGAAGATGAGCGCACACGCGGAAAGCAGGAATTCCTCCGCGCCGTGGAGGAATACCAGGGCAAAGTACTCGTCATTGCCTACACGACGGTCGGCATTCGCGGCGACTGCGATTTGATGCTCTGGCGTATCAGCTACGAACTTGAACTGTTCCAGGAAATGAGCACGAAGATCCTGGCGTCCGGATTGGGCAAGTATCTGCTCAACCCCTATTCGTACCTGGCGATTACCAAACGCTCCATTTACGTCGATAACCACACCCACGAGAACCAGGAAAGTAAGCGGCTGACCGTGGTCCCCGGCAAGGCCAAATACATTTTCGTCTACCCGTTCGTGAAGACCCGCGAATGGTTCCTGCTCACCAAGGCTGCGCGTCAGGGCATGATGGATGAACACATCGAGGTGGGGCACCGCTTCCCCTCGGTGAAATTGAATACGACCTACTCGTTTGGTCTCGACGATCAAGAATGGGTCGTGGCGTTCGAGACCGACAAGCCGGAAGACTTCCTGGACCTGGTCATGGCACTGCGGGAAACCGAAGGTAGCCGGTACACCTTGCGAGATACCCCGATCTTCACCTGCATCCGCAAGAGCCTGAAGGAAACGCTAGATACGCTGGGTGGCTGAGATCGTCTCACAGCCCGAACGGTATACACGGCCTTCGATCCAGTGATCGAGGGCCGTGTGCGTTTCGCCCGGTAATCCATCGGACCACCGCATCCTCACATCCATGTCAGTTGACGCTCAGACTCACCCGGCCTCTGATCGCCGCGCCGCCTTTTACTCAGTCATGCTCCCCGGACTGGGCCAACTGCTTCGCGGAAGGATTGCAGCCGCCGCTTTTTATGGCCTCATCACAGTTCTGCTCATCATCCTGAGTGTGGCTCTGGGACGAGTTTCCGGTCGAGCCGCGGAAGTGTTTTTTTTCATGCTGTTGGCGCTTCCCTGGTGGGCACTGCAGAGTTACGACGCCGCACTCGGACCGGCCGCGTCCGGCTTCGACTTCATGAGAACCGGCCGCCAGGCATGGGCGGAAGGGCATGATATCCGATTTCTCGGCCTGCTCTTTTTGATCAGTGCCGCAAACGACGCCATCATCATCGCTCAAAACCCCGAGTATCTCTTACCGTTTTTCTGTACAAAGTTGGACGGTGCGGCGGGCTTCGTGACCAAAGCCCTCTCACCATTCCTCCATACCTGGGTCGGGTACGGGTTTTTGCGCCTCAAGAAATGGTCGCTCCTGGTGTATCTAGTGTATGCTGCCTACGGCACCACCAACGCACTCGTCAACCTCACCTGTTTCGGACCCGGTCGAATCCGGAACACGCTCTTGATCGCTTTGATCGCTTTCACCAGTTACATCCTCTGGCGCCGCCGGATGTTTCAACGCTGACTGCCGGTCATGGAGACGAAGGGTTCACATTTTGACACTCAGCTCGAGCCTGTGTTACCAGTAGTAGCCGGTTGGTCCACATCCTCAGACGGAGCAGCGCCTATGGCCGAAAACAATGCGGTCTATGCAATTCGCCATCCTGACGGGTCTGTCACCCTGTATATCGACGAAGAATATGCCACTGATCGTGGCGTAGATCCGGCCAAGCTGGTGCGGATCGAAATCCCGCGTGAATTATTTGTCAGCGGCAGCATCCAGCAAATCCGCGAATACGTCGCGGTCTACCTTGAAAACAGCCATCAAGGCACGGCCTGAGCGAACCTTTTACCTCGCACGAGGGGCCACACCATGTCCGCTTTACTCACCCCTGAACTCATTGCCTCCACCATTGAACAAGCCCCGATCCAGGGCAGGATCATGCTCAAACTGTTGCTCTTGCAGCACTTTGACATCACGCCCGAGGAGATTAGTCATATCGCGGCCGATCGCCCCGATCCTCGCTGCGTGGCCGGCTCGAAACCGATCCACCAGATGGTCAAACAAGACGCACTGAAGGACGTCACGAACCGGAGAGATGAATATCGCCGTCGAGTACGGCTGCGGCGGGAACGTCTCTGGCTGCAAATGGAAGCCATGAAGGGCATGATTACCTTGGCCGAAGGCATGGTGCGGGTAGCCACGGACCTGCTGCGCACGCGCTACAAGCTGACTGCTGACGCTCTCGATGCCATCAAACAGGGCGCACGCGCCGCCGTTCCCAAGCCGGCAATCCGTTTATTGAACCGACGATGGGACGAAGATGATATTTCCGCTGAAGCCTATCAAGAAGCCAGGCTGGGCCTGGAAATCCAGGCACAGCTCCGCCTGATCGAAAAGTACAAGAAACGCCTTGAGGTTTCGGAACGGGAATGGAAATCGATCAATGCCGCTCCCATGCAGGATCATGAGATCGGGCACATTTGGGGGATCCCGGCGGGAAGCCTCGCCGGCCGAAAGGTGAAACATCTCCATCAATACCTGCACGCCATTCAAACCAACCTGCAGAAGGCCTCAGCCCAAGCAGTCCCGACAACCGGCACGCTTGACCTCTGGAAAGAAACGCTGGCCGTCTTAAGCGAACGACCGGTTGAACGCTCAATCGCCCACTATGACGGGCTCGAGCGGACCGAGGAAGCGTTGGTGGAAAAACTCCGGACCTTCGCCTGGGGCACTCTGGGGGAAGATCTGGAAGCAAAATTCTGGCTGTCGCTTGTTCATGGGGCCAGCTCCAATGCCGTGCACTCGGAAAACACCCGGTCCGTCTTCGGTCTGCAACGGCTGCTGGCTGTGCTCTCGGAAATTGACTCTAGCCTTGATGCACTTGAAGAAGAACTGCTGGCCCGAACGGCTCCAGTTCCCAAGGATATTCCTGAACTGACCGATGAAACGGCACAGCCCACGCCCGAAGAAATGGGACAAATGCAGCAACATGTGCTGAATAGTTTCATCGGGGAGTTACACAACGACCTGCAACGGTGACGGGCGACCATCAACGGCCCTCCGGCTGGTCGACTCGGAGCGCAAGAGGACGGTTCCAGGGATTGCCAGACATTTATTTTGCGGCCGCCTTCTCAGCTCGAGGTCAATTTTGTATAATTCATCACATATGCATGCTCCTCACCGACCACAGGCATTCCGGTCACGAGTAGGAATGCTGGGCCTCTTAGCTGGAACATTGGCCTGCGTGCTCGTGACTATGGCACCCGTCCCCCTCTTCGCGTCCGCTCTCGTCGAAGTCACCGAATTGCTCGCCCATCCAGACCATTACGATCATCAAGTGGTCACCGTCAGCGGGCGCGTGACGAATTTTCAGCTCGCGACCAATCGTGATGGGCAACCGGCATTTGGTTTCTTGCTGCAAGACACGGCCGGCACGGTAAAAGTAGTCGGCCTCGGAAAAGCGGATGTGCGGGAAGGCGACTACGTGGTCGTAGAAGGAATTTTCAGCCGCCTGCGCCAGGCTGGTAGAGCTATCGTCTATAATGAAATCAAAGCCACTTCTGTGCAGTCCATGGCCAAGATGAATCCGGATCTGGTCGGCTAACCACTCGTCAGCCTCCCCTTCGTTACTTCGCTCCGTCATTCCGCAGATCGATACGCCTCACTCGTTGCTCATCGCCAGTCATCCGCTTGCAGCCACACTGTCTTCCTCAGGAACATCGGTTCCCTCGGTCCGACTGCGTACCGCATCGCCGAATTCCTCGTGAGGATCTCGCGAGGACAATTTAGTGCCATGCCCTCGAATGGCTGCTGAGGTAAGTCAGAAGAACAGAGCACGACGACAGATCCCCAGGGTCTCAGAATCGTTGCAGAGTGTGACAAGACACGGAGGAGAAGAGAACGGGGTCTACCAGTGGCGAAAAGGACCGGAGTCAAGATGCACGAACTTGCCGCGCGGATAGTAACCGACCCCGCCACAACCAAGGCGTAACGCAACCTCGCGCAGGGTCCTCAACGACACACCCGGGATTTGTACATCCATGGCTTGGCCGGACACGTGGTAACTATGGCGCGCGGCGCGGGTGCCCATTTTGATGAGCTGTTCATTGTATTCGGGAGAACGGTATCCTGAGACGATATACACATCGCGTCGTCCGCCGATCCGCTGCTGCACCAAATTCACGAACTCGATAAGCTGGACATCCATTGTTCTGGATTCGTTCGTGTGGTGACACCGCAGAAGGTGATTCAGATCGCGGAGTGCCTCTTGATCGTACACACCATTCTCATCCCGATACCTCACCGACAGCCGTTCGTCAGTATGCAGGTTGTACAGACTGAGACGTCCATCAGGAAGTCGTGACGCCCACGCACCGGAGGGCAACGCCAGTTTTGCCACCGCCAACGCCGCGCCAGCGGCCACCGTACGAAATAGACTCCGCCGAGTCCAGAGAGACGGTGTATGCACTGACATCAATACACTCCTTGAGGGAACTACTGTACGTGCCTAGGGGCATTCGCACGCACATCACTGGGCAAATCTTTCGGCCAACGCCTACATCGTGCGTGTCACAGATGGCTCACGCGGACTACGTAACAGGACGGGCCGACGCTTAACGAACTGACGAGACCTCGGAAGGACCGAGTCAGCAGATACTGGAAGTCTCTACTACTTAACAAATACCGCGGCAGTGGTCAACCCATTTACGCTTGAGACCACCGCATGGACAGTGTTTCGTCGCCCCCATCGCAACGCCGCCCGATGGTTCACCATCGCCGAACGCCGTCAGTGCTCCGTCATCGACGCGCGAGTCGACAAGCTGGGAAACCGACGCGCTTCGAGACTTCGTTCCATTCCGTATTGACGCAACCGTCGATAGAGCGTGGAGCGACTGATCCCCAACTCCTGTGCGGCTCGACTCAAATTGCCCTGCGACAGCGTAAAGGCCTTCAGAATCAAATCCGTCTCGATCCGTTGCTGGTTGACCTTCAAGGAGATTGAGCCGTCATCCTGACGCGGTGCCTGGCGCGGCAAATCCAGGTCTGCCGGGGCGACATGGGTCCCCTCCGCCATCACGACTGCACGACCAACTCGATTGGATAATTCCCGCACATTGCCAGGCCAGGAATAGGCCTGCAGCGTGTCCAGCGCCTCGCGCGTAAAGCCGTAGATCCGCTTGTTATAGCGTGCCGCCGCTTGGCGCAGAAACGACATGGCAATGAGCGAGACATCCTCGCCACGCTCACGCAACGGGGGAAGATTGATATGCACGACCCCAAGCCGGTAATAGAGATCTTCTCGAAAGGTGCCCTTCTCGATCGCTTCTTTGAGGTTCACATTCGTCGCGGCAATAATGCGCACGTTCATCTCGATCGGCTGGTGTCCGCCGACCCGCTCGAAGGTATGATCCTGGAGAAACCGCAGCAATTTGACTTGCAAGGTATTGGGCAACTCACCAACTTCATCGAGAAATAGCGTGCCGCCTTGAGCAAATTCGACCTTGCCCTTCTTCTGTCCCACCGCGCCCGTCAATGCACCCCGCTCATACCCGAACAATTCCGACTCGAGCAGACTTTCCGGAATCGCCCCGCAATTGATCGGGACAAACGGTCCCTGACGACGAAGCCCCCGCTCATGGATTGCGCGCGCGGTCAGCTCTTTTCCCGTCCCGCTTTCGCCGGTGATGAGAATCGGCGCATCGTTCGTCGAGACCTTCCGAATCGCTTCATAGATGCGATGAATGCTGGGACTGGTCCCGAGCATGCCACTGAACTCCTCATGCCCGGTTCCCGTGATCGCGCCACGCGCGTCCTGCTCCAAATCGGCAATTCTGGCCACACGACACACGAGTGGCTTCAGCACGGTCAAATCGAGCGGCTTGGTCAAGATCTCGCACGCGCCGTGTTGAATCGCTTGGACGGCAAGACTTCGCTCCGTTGTCGCTGTATACACGATAATTTTTCCAGTATGCCCGGCCTGCCGAAGTTGTTGCAGCATCACGACGCCATCCTCGCTTGGCGAGGTCGACGACGTATCCAGGTCCAGCAAAATGACCATCGGTGCCCGCTCATGAACGTGCCGGATGGTCTGCGCATTCCACCCGGACAGGCATACCTCAAACTCCTCCTCCAACAGGGCTCGCAAGGCAGACGCAATCAACTCATCATGCTCCACGACAAATACCGTAGGTTTCGCCACGATTCGGCTCCTTTCAGAAGGTGGGACGGAGGACGCCGGCTCTTGGGGCCCTCTACGCACTGCCTTCGATCTGGTGGTTCAATACGGTGTGACTTGACGGTACGCTACGGGAGCGTCGCCGGTGGATCGAGCGAGTCACACATGAACACGTCTGCGCCGAAAGCCGTCGCAAATCTCGGTGCGGATCCGGCGGATCGGACAATCGACGGTTCCATGATCGCGATAATGGGCACCTGCGGGCAGGTCGTCTTGAGACGCGGAACCGTGGTGTGGAGCGGCGCGGGAGTCGAGGAGAAGCCGACGACGATGAGATCAGGACGGAGTTCCTTCAGATTCTGTTCCAACGGATGAACCGTCGAGGTCATGGTGGCCTGGTAGCCATGGAGTGCGAACCAGTCCGCACACCGATACCCTTTGCTCACATCATCATACACGACTGCGACCGTAGGCCGTTTCCCTACGCGTGCGTTCGGTCTCCCGTTCGGTTGCACCATATGTCCCCCCACATTGTGATCGATTTACGTAACATTTCGAACATCTGTGAGTTGCGTCAATCGACGCTCCATCTGCGGCCCCCACCAGGCCACATCCTGTAGCATGGCGGCTTCGAGAGGACTCAGCTGAGCCAGGATTTCCAGCCATCCCCGGCGAAAGTCGCCGGTGCGCGGGTCCACGCATGATCGTTCATGCACATGGCGTTCACGCACTGCCTCGTACACTGCCAACAAGGTAGAGGCACCTGTGACCCAGGGCTTCGACATGGAGGTGAGAATAGGCTTGAACGGAGTGGGAGGCTATCGCTGCGGGACCTATTTCTGTGTCACAAAACTACAACGCTCATCGTCATGGTTGGTACGACAGATTCGTAGACTTCCCGAACGGTCACACGACCAGGCCATGTTGCAGGGCATAGCGGGTCAATTCGGCATTGTTCTTCAGACTCATCTTGTCCAGAATTCTCGCCCGATAGGTGCTGATCGTGGTGACGCTGAGATGAATGCTTTCGGCGATATCACTGACGGTCTGGCCAGACGCAATCAGGCAGAGCACCTCATATTCCCGATCCGACAGGCGCTCGTGAGGCAGCTTATCCACACCGGTTCTGACCGTCAATGCAAGGGCTTCTCCCACCGACGCGCTGACATATTGTCCCCCTGCCATGACCTTTTTCGCCGCATGCACCAATTCCTCCGGGGCACTTGCCTTGGTAAGATACCCGGCGGCACCGGCCTTGAACATGCGAATCGCATATTGATCTTCGGGGTGCATGCTCAGAATCAGAACCGGGAGCGTCGGCGCCAACTGCTTCAGCTCCTTCAACACTTCTGGACCACTCCGCCCCGGCATACTGATGTCCATCACGACGAGATCGTAGGGCTGTTCGCGTACGTGATCCAGCATTTCTTGAGCATTGCCGCACTCGGCCATGCTGGCCCCCTCAAATCCTTCTTCAAGAATGTCCTTCACTCCGCGCCGAAACGAGGGGTGATCATCGACGACCAAAATTCGTACGGTCGCTGCTGTTCGCATCGTACCTTCCATCATGTCACCATCCTTCCCTATCGAGGCAATTGCAGGACGATCGTCGTCCCGTTGCCTTCCTGTGTTTCGATCTGTACGTCTCCACCGAGAAGCCCGGCGCGCTCCCGCATGCCCAAGAGACCAAACGATCTGGCGTCGGTCAGGCGATCCTGGGGAATTCCTCGTCCATTGTCACGCACCCGCAAGACTAACCCCGCTCCCTGGTCTTCCAGGCACACCTGCACCTCGGTCGCCTGCGCATGCCGGGTCACGTTGGTCAGCGCCTCCTGACAAATCCGGAAGACGGCCGTCGCCTGTTCAGGATCAACTCGCAGATCTTCGTGACTGACCGTGCAGTGACAGACGATGCCCGTGCGTCGCTGAAAATCCCGGCATTGCCATTCGATCGCCGCGACCAACCCCAAATCGTCTAACACGCCCGGACGCAATTCGGCCACAATCCGTTGCACCGAGGTGATGGTGCTATCGACCTGCTCCTTCATCCCGCGAATTTTTTCATCGACTCTGGCGCGATCGCCGGGAATGAGGCGCTCCCCCAACAACCCGCCAAGGCGTGACAAATCAATCTTGAGACACGTCAGGCCCACGCCTAATTCATCATGCAACTCGCGCGCGATTCGTCCGCGCTCTTCTTCACGGATGCCCTCCATCCGTCCTGAGAGTTTCCGCAACCGCCGCAGGGAATCCTGCAACTGCGCTTCCGCCCGCTTGCGATCCGTCGTATCCTTGAAGACCACCACCGCACCAACAATCTCCCGGCGTTCCCACATGGGCGTACTGACATATTCCACAGGAAAACTCGTGCCGTCTTTCCGCCAAAACATGCCGTCCACCTGCTCTCGAATCTCCCCTGCCGTAACCGTTTCCAGAATCGGACAGCGTAAGTCCCTCAACGGACGCGCACCGGTATCTGGAGGAAACACATACGAGTCCATGGAGCGGCCGATCAAGTCCTCTGCTTCGACTCCAAACATTTTCGCCGCCGCCGGGTTAACAAAGGTAAAACACCCGCTCCGATCCACACCGTAGATCCCTTCTCCGGCGGAATTCAAGACAACTTGATTGTGATAGTGAAGCCGGTCGAGTTGCTCCTCCGCGGACCGTCGTTCGCTGATATCGCGCAGGATCATGGTGAAAAACAGGTCGGACTTCCCTTTCCACGATGTCACGCTCAACTCCAGGGGAAACTCCGCTCCCGCTTTCCGGAGGCCGACGAGTTCCAGCGTTTTGCTCGTCGAGTGCACGCGCTCCAATAATCGAACGCGCTGCACGTTGCGCTCCAGTTCCTCGTGATACCGCTCTGGAATAATCACCGTGACCGGTTGACCGATGATTTCTTCGGCTGAATATCCGAAGGTCGCCTCGGCGCCTTTGTTCCAGAATGCCACCTTCATCAGCGCATTGACCAAGACAATGGCGTCCGTGGTCGATTGCACAATCGAGCGCAATCGCTCTTCACTGACGCGAAGTGCGTCTTCAATTCGGCGACGCTCGGTGACATCTCGAATAATTCCCAACACGCCGACGACGCGGCCCTGACGCATCTGCGGCGTGCCCACGAATTCTCCGGTTACGTACCCACCCTGCTTCGTGCTGATTTGCATCGAGCAGGTCAAGGGTGTTCCACGCTCGACGATCGCCTGCAGCACATCCTGACAAAACCCTGCGTCGTCGGGGTGGAGCAACGCGACAAGCGGTTCGCCGATCCATTGCGAACGCGACCAGTTCGTGACCGTTTCAAACGCCGGGTTCAGGGAGGTCATGGTCGCCTCGGTCGAGAGGGTGAAAATAATATCGCGTGCACCTTCCACCAGACTACGAAACCGATACTCCGATTCAAAGAGCGCATCCTGAGCGCGCTTCAACCACGTAATGTCATGGAAGACCAGCACGGTCCCGCGCAACACCCCCGCATCGTCTCTGATCGGCCTGGCATTGATGCTGATCCAGCGACCGGGCACGCCTTGCGAAGCCCGCAAATAGGCCTCCAACCAATCGACCTTCTCCCCGCGCATCGCGCGCGCCAACGGCCATTCATTCCGCGAAAACGGAGTCACCGTGTCCCCATGAAAAAATTCATACCGTTCCGCCCACTCGGTCGGAGGGAGCAGGCCTGGCGCGAACCCGAGAATACTTTCCACGGCCGGGTTCGCGACCAGGAGTTGCCCTTCGGCATCCGTCACCACCACGCCGTCCCCCATGCTTCGCAGAACCGAGTTGACGATTCTGGTCTGCTCGTTCAGGGCCTGTTCCGACCGTTCCAGCGCCTCGGCCCGTTCCCGCAACGCCCGCTCCGCCTCCGCGATTCCAGCCGACTGCGTCCGGACGGCATCTTCATAGACGTGCAGCAACTGTTCGGCCACGGCCAGTCTCGACTGATGGCGCAACCCAGCAGCGCGTTCGGATGGCCCCATCGCCGGCGACATCACGGTCCCCTCCGTGCCAGCCTCACCTGGGGAGGCCTCGTCGAATGCCAGCAAGGAGGTTTTGAGACTGAGTGCAAGGGATTTGCAGAGAGAGGCCGTCTCACGAGGGACTGGAATTTTCGAGAACAAAATGACCGCGAATAAATCATGTGACGGCAACATGCCGCCAAAACACAAGACGGATTTGACGCCGTACTTCACGACGAAACCTTCCTGCACCGGCACATAGGGACTGCCCACCGCATCGGGGACATAGAACACGTTGTACGTCTTCTCTTCCAGATCGACGAGCCACTCCCCCTCCGGCGTGACATCGAACGCCGTCGAAACGCCGAACTGATGCAGCAACTGGGAAAACATCGGGAACTGTTTGACGAAATCTGCGCTGACCATCGGAATCACTCGATACCGGTGTGACCGCTCCACGTGATTCCACGTGGCTTCTTCACCGGCCGAGGCTACCAATGTAAAACACTTCATGTCGGGGGAGGGGACAATCCCACCAAGTTTTTCACGCGCCAGTTGCTGCATCGCCGGTTCAAGCCGGCTGTAGGAGATGGTTTTAAAGCAACGGACCAGCACGCACTCGCGCGCCCCCGTCTCTTCGTTGCCCAGGTGGGTGAAAAGGTAGTCCACAGCGCGGGAGGCCGCCTGCTGCAGGGAATTCGATTGTTCACCCAGCTGACGCAAAACAGCCGAGCATTCAGTCACTTCCAACAGCGAGAAGCGAGCCAGACTATACACAGGCGAGCCCTCAGGTGAACGATGGGGGATGATGCGATCAACGCGCTACTGGGTGACGCGCGTCGGGAGATGCCGGGTCGAGAGGGAAGGCGCGTACCTGCAGCACAATGCCTTGCAACGCGAGGCGTGACACGAGACTTGCGGCGAGTCTAGTGAAGGGAGAGGACCTTGTCAAGCCGTGCACTCGGGCAGAATCCGGCTCGACACAGGCATCTGAGGCTGATGGTGCCCCCTAGCCAATGCGGCAAGGGACCAGATCACGACCGCGATGACGCCTTCTGCGCGAGGGCCTGCGACAGGAGCTGCACATCGGATGGATACGTCAGTCGCCGCAACGCCTCCTCACGTTCGACCCATTCCACTTCCTCAACTTCCCCGTCAGGCACACCACCGCGCTCCAACGGAACCATCTTGAACCAGACGACCGTCTTACGGAATCGCCGTCCTTCCCGTTGAAACCAATACTCTGTCGTCGAAAGATCTGCTTCGATCCGACAACACCAACCGGTCTCTTCCATAACCTCACGCACTGCCGCTTGTGCGGGAGTTTCTCCGGCATCCAGCCGGCCCTTCGGAAAGGACCAGACAGGCCGACCCTTGATGTCAGACACCCGGATCAAGAGGACCTCCTGTGGTCGCAAGACCACTCCACCAGCCGATCGAATCCACCCTGCTTCGGGCATCTCAGCTCCTTCTCACCCGTGCACTATGATGCACTCATGCGCGGTGCGGAATCCCCATGAACCACGCCAGGAGCCGATCCTGCACGCGATCAGGCAATATGTGTTTCAAGAAGGCTCTGAGCCGCGCGTCCTTGCCGACCAGATATCGTGACCGCGGCCGCGACGCCGTCAACGCACGAGCGACAACCTGCGCCACTGCGTCTGCAGGAATCGCTCGTGCGGCTGCCCCGGCCATCACCTCCTGCATACGACGCAGCGGCTGCGCATAGAGCGCGAGTGACTCCGGCGCAACTCCACCGAGCGTACGCGTGGCCGACATCGTGGCCCGTTGCCAGATTTGCGACTGAATCGCACCGGGTTCGACCAGCGAGACCGCAATACCCCACGGTGCCAACTCCAGCCGCAACGCATCACTCATCGCCTCCAGCGCAAATTTCGATCCGCAATAGGCTCCAAGAAACGGCGTGGCCGCCACGCCTGCAATCGAACTGATGTTCACGATGCGACCCTGCGCCAGTCGCAACGACGGAAGCAACACTTGAGTGACGGCCAGCGCGCCGATGACATTGACCTCGAATTGCGTGCGCACCTCGGCAAGAGGCAACAGTTCCAGCGGCCCAGCGACTGAAATTCCCGCGTTATTCACAAGCCCGGCCAGGCCGGATTCGGATGTGCCTTCGCAAATCGCTCGTCCTGCCTCGGCCACGGACGTCGGATCGGTGACATCCAGCGTCACGACACGAAGCCGCGCAGATGCCGCACGAACCAATCTCTCTCCATCCGCCTTGCTGCGCACACCAGCCCAGACCGTAAATCCCTGTTGATCCAGATACCTCGCGCATGCGGCCCCGATTCCTGATGATGCACCCGTGATCACGACCGCTCCCCGCACTCCCTGCCCCCCCTTCACAAGCCAACGGATGGAATCGATACGACCATCCTGAATACAGGCGTCTCCTGCACAACATCCACGGATAGCGCTCCAGATTATCATGCACGCGAGGCAAGAGGCACCATCCTCTGCGACAGCTCATCCCTTCACGCAATTCAGTAAGGGATTCCCGGAGCAGAAAAAGAATTCAATGTTTCCGGCTGCTTGTCCTGCTCATCACGAGAGACTCTCGCACGCATCAGAACAGATAACACGAGCGCGAGGGAGCTGATTTGACAATCGACTATCCTGATCTAGACTTGACTCATGCCTACATACACCACATCCTCCAGAAGCGGCACATTCACTCACCGATGGACCTTCGCGATGTTCGCGTTGGTCGGATGTCTTGTGTTCTTGCCTTATCAGGCTCTTGCCGGTCGCACGCTCGTCGTTCCCATCTCCGTCGCCACCTACACAGACAATCAGGCGGGCTTCCCGACATTCGTCATGAAATGGGATGAGGGGAACCAGCCGGATCCGCTGGCGTTGAAATGGGGCCGCAGCCAAGTGCCGGTCAGAGGAACCGGGATGAAATCCGTTCAGCACGCATTCCAGTTTGCCGTGGAACGGCTGGGTTCATCACTCCGTCCGACCGGAACCGTGTCCCTCTATGCGACATTTTCAGGGCCACTCAGCGGGGAGGGAACGACAGCAGAAGCTGCACTGGCCATCGGCTTTCTTGCGTTGCTGAAAGGCGACCACCTCAAGCAGGACATTACGATCACGGGAACGCTGGAAGCTGATGGTCGGATCGGACAAGTGAGTCAGGTGGCAGAAAAAACGACAGCGGCGGCGCGAGCGGGATATCACGTCTTGCTGGTCCCACGCGGTCAGTTCTACACGCCCCGCGTCAATAGAGTCAGCCTGGCACTGGAATCAAGCGTGATGGTGCGAGAAGTGGATACGATTGAAGAAGCCTACGAAATCATGACCGGAAGAAAACTCTAGACTCCCCACCCACGGACCCGTCACCCTCGACCTTTTCCCCCTCGTGCCCAACTCTCATGCACTCACACCACTCGACGAGTGAGTGCCTATCAATTGTCACATCCAGTTATTGATCAGCAGGAACGCCGACCAGAAACTCGGATGGCTATGCCCGCGTTGCGCGAGAATCTTCTGTTGGGCACGCTGCAAGGCGACCGCCTTGGACACGGTTGGATCCTGGAGCTGCCGATAGAACTCTTCGACAAGCTCAGTGGTGGTTGTTTCTTCAGTTGCCCAAAGACTCGCGAGAGCCGTTCGTGCACCCGTTTTTACCGCCACGCCCGTCAGCCCCAACGCAGCACGGTCATCCTCTGCAGCGATCTCGCACGAACTGAGCGTCAAGAGATCCAAGGGCTGCTGCCGATAATGCTGCATACCGACGAGTTGCGCCAACCGATCCATTGAAATCTTCCCGTCATGGGCGAGCACGAACGATTCATTCGCCTCCCCGCCGACGATCGTTTGGGATGCGACATGCACAATTCCTAGCCCCTGATCCTTAATTTCTTCCTCGAGTGAAGGGGCTGAGAACTGCTTGTTCATCAGCAGCTTTCCACCGTAGAGTGTTCTGATGGCTTGAACTTCCGCTTCTGCATGCCGGGGAGCCGGAACTCCCTCAACGGATTCGGTTAATCCAACCGACAACAGCTTTCCCTTGCGACGCTGAGACGACATTAAATCCGTCATTTCCAGGCTGGGAGTGACGGCCACCGCCACCGTGTCCACAAGAAATTGGCGACCGTCATGCAACGCTCCCATCGGAATGGTCCGAAGCGCCCCTTCTGCGACCACAACCAACGTAGAGATTCCAGTCGACTGAAAATCCTGCTGCAGGGGTGCCACGAGCCACCCATGCAGCATCTGCGCCGAGGCCATATAATTTTGAGATCGCGAATCCTGAATGAGGCGCCTAAAGGTACGAATCTCTTTGGTCAGCTTTTCCCCGCTCACCGGGACTTGAATTTGCTTCAACCCAGTAGGGGTCTCCACCAGCAATTCGAGCCGATCCGGGAACGAAATGGGATAGACCACCATGGTGCCCGATGGCAACGCGCCGCCCTTGTGTTGCGCCACCACTTTTCCCACACAATCGTCCTGAAAATAGTCCTGCAACTCAGCTGCATGAGACGTTTCGATCGTCTCTTTGACCTGAACGAGCCACCGTTCGCTCTGATCAGGCGTCTTGGCAGTTGCGGCACGCCGTAACAAGACGTCCTCATACTCCACGAACAACGGGGCCACGGAGTCGTAGAAAGAATGATGGCGTCCCTGATATCCCACCGAATATTCAAAGCGAATCGGTTTCACCAGGCCTACCGCCCGCTGATACGCAGCCAACGCCTCATCCTCTTTCCCCTCAGCCCTCAACAACCTCGCGCTTTGCCATTGCCAACGATATAAGGATTCCGGCGCATTGACCTTCTGTGCCGCAAAGGCCGCTTTGCGAGACAACTCTAGTGCCTCTGGGTTGCGATGTGCCTTTTCAAACAAGCCACCGAGATAGCCCCAGGCATACGATTGCCCCCGAGGGTCTCCTGTCCGCCCGGCGGTCTCACCGGCAGCAGTGAACGCGTCAGCGGCCTGACGCAATAACCCAGTGCCAAGGCCACCTGGTTGGGATGCGTCTGTAACCCGTACTTTGCCCCCATCCGCCTTCTTGGCCGAAGCGTGCTTGGCAGTCATCGCAGCATGCAGATCTTGATACCCCAATCCGATATTCAGGAGTCCGGCGGTTTTGGCCCGGCTGTCACCCAAGGCTTGCACATCCGACCACGCCTGATCCAGATGCCGTCGTGCTTCATCCATCTGCTGATTCAAGAGTAAGGCCATCGCACCATTCACCTGAGCCGTCGTCGCGAGAGCAGGCTGCTTCGTCTCTGCGGCAAGGCTTCGACTCTCGGCGTACACATCGATCGCTTCGGCAAACTGGCGACGTGCCGTGAGCACGTTGCCAAGATCGTTCAATACTCCGGCCACCAGCACCGGCTTTTGCTCCTCCCGCGCAATCGTCAGGGCTTTCGTCAAATGTTCTGTCGCCGGCCCCTCTTTTCCTAATGCATGCGATGTCGTACCAAGTTGCGCAAGAATGGTCGCCGTCAGCACACGATCCCCCAGGGACTCCGACAACTTGAGTGCGGCTTGCAGCGTTCCCTGCGCCCGCCGCATTTGTCCCTCTTGTTGCAACGCGTGTGAAAGATTGATCAGAGCCTGGCATTGCTCCTTGGACTGCCCTCGCTCCTCATACACCTGCGCAGCAGCAATCCAGTGCGTCGCTGCTTGGGCATAGCTGCCTTGCTGAAACAGTTCCGCACCTTGCTTCATCTCCTGTGCAGGTGAAATTGCCGATCCGCCTCGCAATAACGGCAGGTCCTCGGCACCCACTAGCGTGACGGAGGCAACCGATGCCATGACCAGCAGGCCACCAGCCGCCAGTCCGAGGCTGGCGTGAGCACTACGGAGGGTTGCCGTCCAAGCAGACATCCGTCGTCGATCCATGCCGCCGCGAATCTTATTCTTGCTCTTCATAGGCATGATAGTCTCCTCCACTGCCTAGCATCCCTGCCACGTTCCGATCGTTTGAGAAATCACACTGTCACGACCCGACGCTGCTTGCACTGGGACAGTCCCCATCTCTGCCTCTGTCCCAACCTCCTGGAGCAAGACCGGAGTCGCCATGGCGACTCCGGGCTGTGTTGGTGTGACATCCCGTGGGGCCTGAACAAAGCTGCTGAACTGGCCATCCTGCCGAGAGGCGCAACGGCTGGTCAGGAGAGGAGCGGGTGATGAGGGTGGTTGCTGCGCAATTTGAACGACTGCACGATTGAGAAATGCCACTGGGTCGATGAAATTAGGAGTTGTGATTGTCTGCGTCACGAACGAGAGCGGTGGTAGGCTACTCCCTGCAGATCCCACAACGGTCAGTTGACTGACCTGATTCGTTGAAGGATTTACAATCCTGTTTACTTGAGCCCCCGCCGGCGTGGTGATTGTGCTAGGGAGAATATCTACGGATGCAGGGACGCCGGCACCACCGGTGGCTAACAAAAAGGTACCCGCGGAAGCCTGTACTTCTCCGTTACCAGAAGCCCCAGAGAACGGGTCCCCAACCGTAGGCTGGACACTAATTTCTCCAGGAGAGGCGGTACTACCGACAATGACCCGCTGCGCAATAATTCTGCTCCCATTAATCTGAATAGTACCGCCCATAAGTCCAATCGCCGTATTACCTTGCAGGGTACTGCCAGAAGAAAGCACGATAGGATTGTAGGGCCCGGGCCCCAGGAAGCCAAATGTTACTGGCGAGCCAACGGAGAGGGTCGAGTCCAAAGCGGGAGTCGTGGCAGAGAAAATGCCGCCCCCTGCAAGACGCACTTGAGCCGCAGTGCTGAAATAAGCAGCTCCCGATACATTTAAATGAGCGGCTGGGCCGAACACGATTCCATTCGGGTTGATGAAAAACAAATTTGCGTTCAACACCTGAATGGTGCCGAAGATATTGGATTGAAAGCCGCCAGCCATTACTCGAGTAATGACATTCGACACTCCGCCAGGGTTTACAAAAGAAGCAACATCTCCCGTGGCCACCGAGAATTGATTAAAGCTATGAAAAAGATTTGGCCCACCACCCGGCCTCGTCCCACCCGTAATACTTGTGGTATTGCCTGAGGTAGCCACTGAAGTGCCAAGACCTCCGAGGCCCGGAGGGGTTGCAACGATGTGAGTGCTCTGTGCAAAAACAAGGGCAACATGGCCCTCCCCAGTAAAGGCTGAGCAGACTACTGCACAGGCCACGATAAACAACCTCGCAATGTGACACCGCATGGCAATTCTCCTCATGAAGATTATGAGAGGACGGAATTGTGTCTTACCTCAATCCGTATACAACTTCAACTGTCGAGGCGTGAAACACATCCACAAGGTTAGCCGTGGGGAAAAATCGGCCCGGGCCATTCATCCCTAGAACGCCTCCACCACTAACTGAAGATGAATGCCATGGTCCTGTAGGTTGTCTCGATCAGTATCATAGCGTTTCAACTGCTTGCCGTAGTAGACCTCAAAATGACTACCCCGCCAAAAATTCCAGATCGCTCCGATGCCGACACTGGCCAGCGTTTTGGGAGGGGTACCAGGCGTCTGAACACTGGTTTGCCAGCCATGGCCGAAATCAAAGAAGGGCGCCAAAAAGACCGAATCGACCCCGGCCTTCGTCGTATAGACCGGCACCCGGGCCTCGATCGATCCCATGGCGGCGTTATCCCGGATCAAGGTGAACTCGCGATACCCACGGACGCTATAACGACCACCAACGGCAATTTGTTCGAGAGGGAACAGATGGTCATTTGAAAGTTGTACAACTCCACGGCTAACCAACTGGGTCCGCCATAGGGGAAGTTGCCGAATCCATTGCGCCTCGCCCAACCACGAAAAGAAGCGAGCATCCGGCAAGTTGGGATCACCATTGGCCGTAGCACCCATCGCACCGACGCCTACGGAAAAGCGGGACAGGACTGACACCACCTGCTCCGTTGAGCGTCGAGAATATTCCTGGCCGAACCGGAATGCCGTGACTCGGAATTTTCCGTTCGGAGATCCGGCGATCAGCTCGAAAGGATCCCCACCCAAAAGACTTTCGTTACGCTCATGCTCGCCCGTGAAAGAAACGGCGAGTTCCTGCTCAGCGGTGCGGTACACAGGATGCCGCACCGAGACGCCCAAGATTTGAGCCTTGTTCTTAATATCCAAGACATCGAACGGCGCTTCCTTCACCGCAAAATCAAAACGCCGGTATTGGAACGACACCGTGGTATCGCGCGGACTGACGGGAATCTCATATTTAAAATTCAGCATGGGATTGACACCCGAGGATCGACCATACTGAAGGCTTAAGGTATCCCCGAATCCGAGCAGATTTCGATGAGCGAGAGTGACAAACCCCTGTTCCCCCCCGACGACCGGAGACTGGTAGTTGTTGAATTCCAACCAGGCCTTTAAGGGATTGGCTTCCTTCACCCGCACGTTGAGCGTGCTTTCACCAATGTTCGTACCGGGCAGGAGCTCGGCATTAATTCGTTCGACTCGAGGGTTGGCTTGCAGCAATTGCAAGCGTTCCTGCAACCGTCCGACATTCAACGGCGGTCCCGCTGCCAAATTGATCCGGTTCTGGAAATAGGACGAACGGAACCACTTGGTGTCGTCGACGTGTATTTCCGTGAGTTTGCCCTCGATGATCTGCATCGTCAGGGTGCCGTCCGCGACGTCCTGCTCCGGAATCACCGCGCCCGACGTGACATATCCGTGATTGATGTAGTGGTGGGTCAATGCGAGCCGAAGCCCTTCGAGATCTTCAGCCGTGAGCTCGCGATTCGTGTACGGTGCGGTGATCTCAGACAACTGCTGAGAGGTGAAGGCGGTATTCCCAACCAACCGAACTTCCTTCACCAGAATCTTCGGCCCGGTGATGGCTTGCTCCATCGTGCCGGGAGGACGTGGCGACGGCACCTCGAGTGCGGGAGGTTGCACCGGAGGCGGCGCCGTCGGAAGTTGCGGCGGCTTCGGCGGTAAGGGAATGAGCTGTGAATGAGCCGGCATGCCCCACCCAAGCAGGAACACACAGGCCACGAGACTCCCACCAAGCCTCCGGGACCACGTTCGTACCAGCTGTTCGCCTCCGCGCTGCACGGGCCTACAGTGAGCGCTCCCGCCCGGATCCATGCGCACGCTGTTGCCTACTGATTCTTTCTGCCTACTCTCCCTGACACGAGCCATCAAGGCCTCCCCTCTTTCTTGATGACAGGGCGGTCACCGGTCACCCCCGTGTCCGCAACGCTGTTGTTTTGCGATGTGACGATACACTCGATAGCCTGTGCCCCAGGCCAACCAGCAGCCATGAAGTCGATCGAGGCTCCGCCCACTAAGATCCTACGCTGCTCGTACGTATCTCTTCTGATAATCAGTGTAATTGTGATGGTGCTTATAACATGTCTCGAATCAAAATACTCCTACAGCCCGGAAGTTTTTTCATCCGACGGGAAATCTGACTCAGGTTGGCACAGCAGGAACGGTGGGATATCCGCATGTCCACTAATGGGGCAACGCCGCAAGACCAGCACCCGGGACGAGACGCCTTGTGGATGATTCCTCTTCAAAACGCGCCGTGAAATGGCGCAGGTGAGACGCTTCATAGGTCATGACCAGCCCTCCGAGGGCGTCTCGATGCAGCAAGAGATCAACAACCGATTCCGCCACATAGCTCAAATGCGAATTCGTGTAGACGCGGCGCGGGATGGCCAGCCGGACCAGTTCCAGCTCAGGATAGGTCGCCTGCCCCGTCACCGGATCGCCCTTCCCGAACATCACCGATCCAATCTCAATGCCGCGAATGCCATACTCGCGATAGAGGGCGACGGCCAAAGCCTGCGCCGGGAACTGGTGTCGGCCGAGATGGGGCAGGAACTCCCTGGCGTTCAGATACACGGCATGCCCCCCGACTGGCTTGAGGATCGGCACGCCGCCGCATTCCAGTAACTCCGCCAGATATCGCACCTGACCGACCCGAAAGCGCAGATAGTCTTCCTCGAGCACTTCCTCAAGTCCTCTCGCCATGGCTTCCAGGTCACGTCCCGCCAATCCACCATAGGTAGGAAAGCCCTCGACCAGTATCAGGAGATCGGTGATCGCCCTGGCCCAGTGTTCATCGTTCAAACTGACGAATCCGCCGATGTTAACCAGGCCATCTTTTTTCGCCGACATGAGGCATCCGTCGCCCAGGCTGAACAAGGATCGCGCAATCCCCCGCACCGGCACATCGGCATAGCCGGGCTCGCGCTCTTTGATGAAGAAACAATTTTCCGCAAACCGGCAGGCATCGAAAAACAGCGGAATGCCGTAGCGGTTGAGCAACTGCCGGGTCGCACGAATATTGGCCATCGAGACAGGCTGCCCGCCGCCGCTGTTATTGGTGACCGTGAGCAGCACGAACGGCACCCGATCACGCCCGACGCGTTCGATGGTGGATTCCAGCCGGTCTAGATCCATGTTGCCCTTGAACGGGAGGTCGCAATGGGGATCGTAGGCCTCCTTGATCACCAGATCGAGCGCCTCGGCATTTCGATGTTCGATGTTCGCCCTCGTGGTGTCGAAGTGCATGTTGTTGGGGACACACATGCCGGGCTTGACGACGGCCGCAAAGAGCACATGCTCCGCTGCCCGCCCCTGATGCGTGGGGATCACATGGCGATAGCCGCAGAGGGACCGCACAACCGACTCGAAGTGATAAAAGCTCTTGCTGCCCGCGTAGGATTCGTCGCCGAGCATGAGACCGGCCCACTGGGCATCGCTCATTGCGGAGGTGCCGCTGTCGGTCAACAGATCGATCGCCACGCTGTCGGCGGGAAGGTGGAAGAGATTGTACCCGGTCTCGTGGAGCAACCGACACCGCTCTTCGCGAGTGGTGGGGGTGATCGGCTCGACGACCTTGATCTTATACGGCTCGAATGGGCAGTTCACGAATCGACCTCCTGAAGTAGGTCAACTGCTCGTGAAACGGACCAGGGCCCTGGTAGTCGAAGACGAACCGGGTCATGTCGAATAACGGGGCGGGATCGAGCTCCCTGATCATCTCCGGCTTCCAGGAAATCTGCAGGCGATTGATCATCGTAATCGGCGTCGGCGTGCCGACCATGCCTAACGGGACGGTGCCGTAGGTCTGAGAAAAGATCAACACTTCGCGATCGAACATCGCGCTGTTCATATCCTCCGCCGCGCCATACTTCCTGAAGTCTTCCTCCAGCCGTTGGAATGTCGGAGAATGGACCAACGCCTCGCGAAACGCGTAGAAAATCTTGATGCCCGCACGCCGCTGATCGTCCATCACGTGGATGGCATCGGCGACCGTCGCCTCATCTTCCATCTGGGCCTGCGTCAGGATGAGCAGGCGTCGAATACGGACATGCCGTCTCGCCGCGGCTTGGTTCGCCAGCAGGTAGTTGGGATACAGAGCTTCGCCCTTTTTCCAGATATTCCATCGCTCCATCATCGCATCGACTGAGCGTTCCGCCGTCTCCATCAACCGTACCGCCTCGGCATTCGCCGCCGCGCCTTCGTACGTGAGGGTTTGTGCCTCCAGTTGTTTTAATTCCCGCCCTATCGCTTCGACTTTTTTAGGCAGGTACCGCGGATGTTTCGGCACGTGCAGCATCACGTCGACAGCGGTCAACGCGAGGGTCCAGTATTCCTTCGCCTGCTTCGGCGCCTTGTCCTTTTGCGCGATCAGCAACAACTCCACAGGATTTTTGTCCAGCAGCTTGGCCATCTTGATACACAGTTCCGGCTTGGGAATTTTCAGACCTCGCCGCATCAGATTGGCTTCGGGTTGCGCAATGCCTAGTTTTTTTGCGAGAGCGTAGTCGCTACTCAGGCCATAGCGTTCCTTGACCGCATCGAAATACCGGGCAATCTCCATCAGCTCCCTCGCAACACCATTGTGATCAGCCTCCGGCAGCGTCGAGTTGCTCCCACTGTGATCACTCGTCGGCCTGGATTCCCCCGTTCACGCTGAGACGGAGACCCCGACCAACCGGTCCGTCTCAGCCGCCAGACGGGTCTCGATCGAACCATAACGAATGATGCCCTCCTCCAGCCAGCCGACCTGGCCGGACAGAATGGCTTTGGCCACCGGATACAGCGTCGTATCGTCGTCCCACCCCGACGTCCGAAGCGAAAGCAAGCGCGAGGGGTTGAATTCCGCCTTCGTTCTTGCGCAGAAGTACGTCGCCAAGCTCTCGATATGGGCCTTACCCCGAAGCGATTCCCGCGACTTGTACCACAGCAACGATTCGACGGCAAAGAGATGCATGGCGGCTTTCACCAGACGCGTCATCAGCAGCTGCTTCCGAGCCAAGCCCTGGCGATCCCGTATGGCAACCCACAAGGTCGTGTGCGCCAGTTCCCGACTTTTTTTCTCCACAAAGCCTTCCCACACCCGATCGAACGTGCCGACGGCGCCCCCTTTCTTCTCATAGGCAGACACAGCATGGACCGATCTGGCTGCAGTCGTAAGAAAGAACGGCGCGGCTCGCAGCATGTCGGCAACCTGATTGGAAAGGAACGCCTGCCCGTGCGTAAAATATTTGGCCAACCCTTCCCGGCCGATCCAGAGAGTCAGGATGCCGTTGCTGCCTTCCCAGATCACATTGATCAGCGCATCGCGGATCATCCGTTCGACCGGCACCGGCACGTCCCCGTGGAGACGGAGCGAATCCGGTGTCTCAAATGCGCGCCCGCCATAGATCCGGAACAGGTCCAGCAAAGATTCCAGCAGCCATTCTGTGGAGAGAATCTTGGCGGCTGCGGACTCCAGCCGCACATCGTGTTTCGTATCGGCCCAGATCCCCGTGATGTTCACGATGGCCTCCAGGGCCAAGACCCGTGAGGCCATCAGGACAATCTTGGCTCCAATGTCCGTGTGTTCGCCGATCGGACGGTCATACTGCACACGTTGTTGTGCCCGCGCACGGGCCAACCACAAACATTGTTTGAGATTGCCCAAACAGGCGGCAGGAAGCGTAAGCCGCCCTACAGTCAAACTCTCAAGGGCACGTCGTAGACCGTCGCCCTCGGCGCCCAACCGATCGGCCACCGGCACGAACACCTCGCGCAGATGCACCTGCCCGTTATAGATACCGCGCACGCCCAAAAAACTGAGCCGCGTACAACGGCATCCCCTCGAGTGTGTATCGACGACGAACGCCCCGAACTTCCGCTCTTCCTTGGGACGATGCACCTGGTCGGGCGCCTCCACGATTTGTGCAATGACCACCAGCAGGGACGCGAGGAAGGTCTCATGTCCGCGGGGCGCATTCGTCGTATAGAGCTTGTCACCTGTCAGCCGATACCCGACCACCACCCCCGCTTCACGAATGGGAATCGCATAGGTGTGCAGATCCCAGATGTCGCATCCGGCGTCCTTCTCCGTCAGCGCAAACCCCGAAATCTCCCCGCTCGCCAGACGCGGCAATAGTCGCGCCTGTTGTTCAGGATTTCCGACTAACTTCACAGGTTCTGCCGCCCCGATCGAATTGTGAGCCGACAGAAGGACGGTGGTCGCCGCATCGTGACTGCCCAAAAGCGTCGCCACCCTGTGGTATTCCGACTGAGAGAGGCCAAGCCCGCCATAGCGAGAAGGGATCTTCATGCCGAACGCCCCGATCTGTTTCAGCGCAACAAACACGTCTTCGCCGATGGCGCCCGCTTTGTCGATGGCTTCCGGATCCACCCGATCGAGCAGCAGGTGCCTGAGGCTGTCCAGAAACGCACAGGCAGGAGGGCTGCCTGCCTGAATCACCGCCTCAGCAAACAGCTGTCGGCGAACCTTTCCCTCGAACAGGCCTGCGATGAATCCTGAATAGGCTCGCGTATCGCGAGCGGCCTCGGCAGCCGCGAGGGATCCTTTGAAGAGAGGCCCCCTTGTCGCCATCGGTGTACTCCCTCCCTTCCACTACTTCGCCTTGCGCCAGGCCACGCCGACTGCTCCGATGCAAGCGGGCGCCGCCGCGGCCTGAGGCGCGCGCGGAACGGTCACCGCCCCAGTCGGGTCGAGCCCGGCAAGGCGACTTCGGGCCCGCTCCTCGAATCTGACGCGCGACACGGCAAGACCGTAGCGAGCAAATTGTACGGACAGCTCCTCGAACCGATCCCGCGCCATCGTCACCACTGACATGTATCCGGCTCGAAGGAGGTGGATGCGGTCGCGATAACTCAAAAAACTCCGCTCGAACAACAAGGCATCCTCCTCCACCGGGGAGATGACCAACATTTCCTTCTCCGGGTAATCATGCTCGAAACGTTCCAACGCCTGTGAAAAACGAGCATCGAAGTTGATCCTGGAGGCCTGTTCCCCGATGGACAAAAACCCACGCTCCCGCATTCGCTTCTCAGTCCCGCCGAGCAACGGCCCCATCGACGACCGGCGCTGGGGAGCCCGCGCCATGGGATTGATCATGATCATGAAGTCGACGTGTTTCCGAACTGCGATGTCGAAGAAGGCCATGCGACCGATCCCTGCATCAATGTAATCACGCCCCTGGATACGCACGGGGCAGAAATAAATGGGCACGGCAGATGAAGCGGTGACGGCACGGGAGATCGGCACCTCCCGCCAACCTTCATCGCCGAACATCACCCCATCGCCGGTTTCCAAATCGATCGCTGGAATATAGAGCTCCTTCGAGAGCCCGGCAAAGGTGTCGCTCAACTTTCTCGTCCGAAAGATCGCCGCCAGGTACGCAGCAAAAGGCTCGAGCGTGTAAATGCCGCTGGGCAGCGCATCTTGAGCCTTGTCGAGCAGATCGATGAGCGTCATTTCTCGATAATGACGTACATAGAGCTTGAGTAATGGAACCATCTGGCGGGTGACGCGCCAGACGGTCTTGAGTCCCTCTCCGATAGCGGGTGAAAAGACGTTGCGGTGGTCGAAATAGTAGGGCCTGGTTCCGGACAGATTGGTCTCCAGAATCTCTCGCGGTGTCACACCATTGGCGACCAACGACGCCGCAGCGGCTCCCGCACTGACCCCGACATAGAGATCAAGGTCATTCATACTGCCCCCGTCCTCGAACAAATCGTCCAGCGCGGTCAACGCACCGACCTCGAAGAGATAGCCCGTGAAGCCTCCTCCGCCCAATGCCAACGCCCGTTTGCCGCATGCCCGTGCCATCTCGCCCTCAGCATAGGATCGACCGCATCGCCTGCACAGACGTTCATCGATCGACGAAGTGTGGTTGCCGCTTCTCCAGGAAGGCGGCCACGCCTTCTCGTTTGTCCTCTGTCTCACAGAGCCCGCCGAACAGACGCGCCTCCAATGCCAGGCCCTCCTGCAGAGTCAGCTCCCTCCCCTCACGAATCGCTCGCAGCGACCCGCGCAGTGCCGTCAGACTCTTCGCTGCGATGTTCCGTGCCATCCCCTGAGCCTGACGCAGCAGATCTTCCGGCGCGATGACCTCAGAGACCAACCCGAGCGCCCTGGCCTCCTGCGCGGAAATCGAGTCGCCCGTCAGGATCAGCTCCATGGCCTTGGATTGCCCGACGATCCTGGGTAGACGCTGAGTGCCGCCGAAACCCGGCATGATGCCCAGATTGATTTCCGGCTGGCCCAACCGACTGCCCTCCGCCGCGAGACGGATGTGGCAACACATGGCCAGTTCCAGCCCTCCGCCAAGGCAGGCACCATTGATGGCAGCAATAACAGGTTTATCCAACGTCTCGATGCGATTCAGAATGGCCTGACCTTGTTGCGCAATCGTTACGCCCTCCTGCGACGAAGCCACCGCAGCCAACACGCGAATGTCGGCCCCTGCAACAAAGAATCGGCCAGTCCCGGTCAGGACAACCGACTTAACGGCCTCATCCTCGTCGCACTGGCCAATCGCCAGGCTCAGCTCAGCGAGAAGGTCAGGGGTGAGCGCATTCGCCGGAGGACGATTGATCACGAGCGTGGCCACTGCACCATCCACCGTGCAAGAGACCATTGAGCCGGTTGTTGTGGTCATACGAACCTCACCTGGTTCATCGGTTCAACGATTGACGTAACGAGCGGCGCACTGCCCGCCCACATGGCGGTGGCGACCGTCAATAGGGAAAAAACCCCCTGCCGGCCAGTTGCCCGGTAAAACCGGCATCCACCAGTCTTCGCAACATCGGAGCGGGCCAGAAGCGAATTCCCACACTCTCTGTGAACTTGTCCAACTGCCGGAGGACTTCATCGATGCCAAGTTGGTCGGCAAGGTGCAATGGCCCTCCCTTTTCATTCGGAAAGCCCGTGCCCGCCACCACCGCGAGATCGATATCACGCGCCGAGGCCACACCTTCCTGCAGCGCAATGACCGCCTCATTCACCATAGCCAACAGCGGCCGTGCCCTCGTCCACTGACGCCGAAAGCCCCCGCTGTGCTGCCGAGCTTGCTGCATGAGATCTTCGAGACCGTGATCCACGCCTCCCGTCTCCGCGCTTCCATACCGATAGAATCCCTGTCCGGCTTTGACTCCCATCCGTCCCGCTTTCACCATCGCCTCCAGCAACGGCGCCGGAGCCATTCGCGGCCCGTACGACCGGTGAAGAATCCGTGCAACCTCGAGCGCGATATCCAGCCCGACGGAATCCAACAGGGCAAAGGGGCCGACAGGCATCCCGAACGAGACCATGTCCTGCTCGATCTCGTTGAGGGACACGCCACTGTCTTGGAGACACCAGACGGCCTCGTTCAAATAGGGAGAGAGCAGCCGATTGACGAGAAAACCCGCGCATTCCTTCACGACGACCGGCGTCTTGCGGAGACCTTCCGCAAAACCGACGACATCCTCGACTGTGTGGGCATCCGTCGCCAACCCGGGAATGACTTCCACCAGCGGCATGGCATAGGCCGGATTGAAAAAATGCAATCCGATCACGTTGCCGGGACGAGTGGTTCCAGCCCCGAGTGCTGAAATGGATAACGCAGAGGTATTGGTCGCCAGGATGGCACTCCGCGCGCAGATGCGGTCAAGTTCCTGGAAGACTTGCCGCTTCAGCGCCAGATCTTCAGGCACAGCCTCGATGACCAGATCGACCCCTTTCAGGCCTTCGAGGTTCGGGGAGGCGGTGACTAACAGCATTTTTTCCTCCAGCTGTTCAGGCGTCATCTTCCCCTTGTCCACACGAGCCTCGTAAATCCTCCGCACCCCGGCGACGCCTTGCACGGCAAGAGCCTCCTGTCGATCCGCCACCACCACCGGCAGACCGGCATAACTCACCACTTCTGCGATCTGCGCGCCCATGGTTCCAGCCCCCAGCACTCCGACGGTGTAGATATACATCGACTCACCAGGCAGCCCGGCGCCGCCTCCTTCTCACACCTGCTCAAGCACCATTGCGGCGCCCTGTCCGCCGCCGACACACATGGCGACCGCGCCGAGCGAAGCCCCCCGCCGCCGCATTTCATAGAGCAAGGTGATCACCAGACGTGTCCCGGTCATACCGACCGGATGTCCCAGAGCGATCGCCCCGCCGTTCACATTGACGAGGTCCCGCTTTAACCCCAACACACGCTCCACCGCGAGGTATTGCGCGGCAAATGCTTCGTTTACTTCGAGCAACGCCAAATCGGCAAGACTCACCCCGGCACGTTTGAGAGCCAACGGCAGCGCCTCCGCCGGACCGATACCCATGCGGGTGGGATCCACGCCGACAAAGGCGTAACTCTTGATGCGTCCGAGCGGTCGACAGTTCAACTCACGCGCACGCGCGGCGGACATGACCATCGCCGCCGCCGCCCCATCATTGAGCGGGCAACTATTTCCCGCAGTGACGGTGCCGCCGTCCTTAAACAGCGGCGGGTAGAGTGCCAGTTGCTGTTCGGTCAATCCGACATTCGGCCCTTCATCCTGGGTCATCGTGACCGGGGCGACATCCCGCCCCGCCACCGATTTCGGGATCACGACCGGAAACACCTCCTCCTTGAGCCGCCCCTCGCGAATCGCTTTGAACGCACGCCGGTGGCTCTCCACGGCAAACCGATCCTGTTCCTCATGACCGATGCCAAACTCCTCAGCCAGGGTTTCCGCCGTCCGCCCCATCAGCTGACCACAAAACGCATCCGTCAATCCCTCCCAAATGCTGTCGATGAATTCCGCGTGGCGGAGACGTTTGCCCCATCGCATCTCCCGCGAAACAAACGGGGCGCGACTCATGCTCTCGACTCCGCCGACGATCTGCACGTCCGCATCCTCGCTCTGAATATTTTGGTAGGCGTTGACGAACGGTTGGAGGCCTGACGAACAATTGCGTTGGACCGAATACGCGGGCGTGCGAACGGGAAGACCTGCCAGAAGAGCGATGACACGCGCGACGTTATACGCATCGCTCGTATGCCCGACGGAACCGATGATGACCTCGTCGATGAGGTGCGGATCCACTTGGGCACGCAGGATCACTTCCCGCACGGCCAACTCACCCATCTTGTGGGGTGTCAGATCCTTCAGAGCGCCGCCGAAGTTGCCGATGGGGGTTCGTGCACCGGTCGTCACGACGACTTCTTTCACAGCGCCTCCTTGTGGCCGTCACCTTGCTTATCGCGTCGGCTGCGCATCCGTGACAGGCCTCTCCGCACCATCCCGCAGCGCTCTTCGCAACACCTTGCCGATAATGGTCCGCGGCAATTCGCTCCGAAATTCAATCACCGTCGGCACCTTGAATCGCGCCAGCGAGGTGCGACAGTGGTCGATCAGATCCTGTTCGGTCACTGACGTGCCAGAGATCGGCACGACATACGCTTTCACCGCTTCTCCGTAATGGTGATCCGGAGTGCCGACCACCACCGCCTCCTGCACGGCAGGATGCTGAGACAGGATCTCTTCCACCTCTCGTGGATAAACCGTCTCTCCCCACGGCTTGATCACGTCCTTCTTTCGATCCATGAAAAAGAAAAACCCGTCTTCATCCCGCCTCACGATGTCACCGGTATACAACCAGCCGTCTCGCAAGACGGCCCGCGTCTCCGCCTCGTTGTTCCAATAGCCCTGCATCACCTGCGGCCCGCGGACGACAAGTTCTCCTGCTTCGCCGATCGACACATCCCGATGCCCGGTCTCTACATCGACAATCCGTGCGTCCGTATCTGGAAACGGCACCCCCATTGAACCATGCGGATGCGGACCCTGAATCGGATTGCAGTGAGTCGTCGGGCCGGCTTCGGTCAACCCATACCCCTCTGAAATGGTGACCCCGCTCAACCGTTCAAATGCATCCTGCACATCGGCCGACAGCGGGCTGGCCCCGCAGAGACAGACCCGAATCGAACGCAGGTCGTGCCGGCGCGCCTTGGCACACTCAGTCATCATCGAGAACATCATCGGCACACCGGACATGATGCTGACCCCATGTTTCTGAATCGCCGTCATCACCTCGTCGGCTTGGAAGCGGGGGAGCAACACGATTCGAGAACCGGTCGCCACCGCAAGATTTTGGCACGTGCTCAACCCGTAACAATGAAACAGCGGGACCGCGCCCAGAAAGACCTCCTGCCCCTCACGGAAATTCGAACACCAGCGGCGGCCTTGCAAGGCGCTGACCACCACGTTCCGATGCGTGAGCATGACCCCCTTGGGGATACCGGTCGTGCCGCCGGTGTACTGAATCTGGGCCAGGCTGGTGGGTTCCACAGAGGGCAAGGACGACGTCTCGGCCTCCGTTGCCATAGGCACAGGATCGAGAAGTTCAAGAAAACCATACACCGGTGCAATCTTCTCCACCACGATCCAGCGCTTCGCCCACCGTGCTTGTAAGGGATACAACAGTTTTTTTGCAGTCGGCAAAAAGTCTCGCAGGCTGGTGACAATGATCCGCTTGGGCAGGCCTGCTCGCTCGCGAGCGACGCGGATGCGTGGATACAGAAGATCCAAGGCGACGATGGTCTCACTACCCGAGTCCGCGAGCTGAGTCTGAATTTCGCGCTCGACATACAGCGGGTTCATGGGCACGACAACGGCACCGGCCTTCATCGCACCATAGTACGCAATGACTGCCTGGGGGATGTTCGGCAGCATGAGCGCCACACGATCACCCGCCTGCACACCAAGCCCGCGTAGCGCCAGGGCAAAGCGAGTGGTGAGGTCATTGAGTTCACGGTAGCTGAGGGTCGTACCGTAGAAATGGAGTGCCGGCGAGTCGGGGAAGCGTGAGGCAGAGCGCCGGAGCAGGTCCGGAACGGTCCATTCCGGATAGCCGGAGGTGGCAGGCACGCCGGGATCATACCGGTTGATCCATGACCGAGGCATACACGCCTCCCCCTGGACCGGTGACGGGATTATCCCCGCAACTCGCTCCCACGCTGTGGCATTGCGTGGCTCCCTGCCTGCGCGGAACCAGCGGGCACCCGTTCGAGGCCCATCCAAAATCCTTCGAGATAGTCGAGCACCGCGTTCATCCCGAAGCGAAAATCACTTTTCTCACTCTCCGACATGCCGGACGGTGAGACGGATGCTGCACCGTCAATCGCCTCCATGGCTTGCGCCATGGCCTGCTCATGCCCAGCCTCAAGCTGTCGGTGAAACGTAAAGTAGGTCATGTCCATGTGAGGGTACCGGGTAGCCTGCACGATTGAGAGCCCGGGAATGAGTTGGTCCCACATCGTAATAGCCATGTTTTCGAGACCAAACGATGCGCCCAGTGCCGTCGTATGGTTTCGACTGCTGTACAACGCTTCCATGCCTTCAATGTAGGCACGCGTGGAGGTGCGCATCGGCGTCGTCATGGCTGCATGAACGGACATGCCGATGGAACGCAAAAACCGCCGATACAACAACTCGTGCCGATTCTTGACGAGTCCGTCGCCGAGCTCCGAATAGAGCACCCGGGTCAATTCATCGGCGACGGCTTCATCTTCAGTGTTGACCAGCTGGGCGGCAAGGATGCGCGGGAAACACCGCGCGAAGCTGTAGAACTGGATGGCAAACTCATCAAACTCTTCGTCACTGATATGGCCGGCCTGAAAGCGTGTCAGAAATGAATTGTGGATCGCTCCGTGTTGGAGCACTTCGGCGCGAACGTCGTCGTAAAACGGCATGGCGCACCTCCTCGCCCATCAGAGGATCGTGCCTCCTCCATTAATGCGATTTTCATATCACCTCGCCCTGATAGTCATTCGACGCAATGCGATAAAGGAGAAATGCATTTCGAACAACCGCCATTCACGATCATGCCAAGACTTTCTATTGCGTCGTACAAATAATACAGAATCTATATTGAATGATGCAACTACTTTGTTATATAGTCGGATCATGATCGATGCAGGACTCTCACGACAGATGAGACGGCGCGAGGTTCCACGCACACCGAGCAGGAGGACCCGCCATGAAAGACGCCATCGGCATTGACCACGTCACCTTGTGCGTTAAGAATCTGGCCGCCACACGATTTCTCTTCACACAGATTCTCGGATTCCATGTCATCTGGGCGGCGCAAGATGTCGGGAGCGACAAGTCCTCCATGGACACGGTCGTGGTCCAGAGAGGCGAGGCGAAGATCGCCCTCATGCAAGGGAGAAACAAAGAGCAGAAGTCCCAGATCTGCGAGTTCGTCGAGAAATACGGCGAGGGTGTCCAGCATATTGCACTTGAGGTGGACGACATCGATGCGGTCTGCCGTGAATGGGAAGCCCACGGCGTCAGATTCAGCGGAGACATCAAAGACGGCAGAGACGGCTTCGGGCCCCTGCGACAGCGCTTCACCTATCCCCTCTTCCCCGAATGCGGCCTGTTCCTGGAATTGACCCAACGGCAGCACGGTCGAGAGGAATCCAAAACGTTCGTACGCGCCACCGTCGAGGCGTTGTATCGAGACATCGAGCGGGATCAACACAGAGGCATCACACGAACGATCGTCGACTATGAGACCTTGCCGCTTCCCTTTGAAACGGCTGAGGCCGCCTCCCTTCAACATGCATCCTGAGACATCGAGCCGCACCTGACCGGTCAGGAGGTGTGCGATGTATCTGCGGAAACAAGGCACCGCCCCCAATCAGGCTCACGTCGGCATTCCCGAGGGCCTGTACGAAGACGAGCACGGTCGCCAGGGATTCTCGGGCCCTTCCTCACACCTCTATCACCGTCGGCCTCCGACCGAGTGGAGCCGGATCGAAGGCCCTCTACGGCCGCGAGCCTGTACCTGCACGGAATTACCCACTCCCGACCAACGCATCCCCGATGGGGGGCCGGTCATGATTCTCCAAAGTCCTGATGCGCGAGTCTGTATTTCACGCCGACACGCGACGATGACGCATTTCGTGCGCAACGCCGACGGTGACGAAATGATCTTCGTACACCAGGGACAAGGACGGCTTGAAACCGACTACGGCCTGCTGCCGTATGAGCCCGGCGATTACCTCGCCATTCCGAAGGGAACGACGTATCGTGTACATGTCGACCCCGCGCAGGACGACGGCCTCTTTCTGATCGTTGAAACTCAGGCTCCGCTCACCCTTCCGGAACGGGGTCCGCTCGGCCGGCATGCCTTGTTTGATCCGGGCGTGATCGTGGCACCGGAACTCGGCCCCTCCCCTGAGGATGCGACACTCCAGCGCGAATGGGAAGTGCGCATCAGACGCGCCGGGGAAGAAACTCGCGTCTACTATCCCTACTATCCCATGGATGTCGAAGGCTGGAAGGGTGATCTGTGGGCGGCAAAGTTGAACGTGCGTGACTTTCGCCCCGTCACCAGCCCCCGGTACCACCTCCCCCCCAGTGTCCACGCCACCTTTCACGCCGGGGGGCTTCTGATCTCCACCTTTGCACCACGGCCTTTGGAGACCGATCCACAAGCGCTGCGCGTCCCGTTCTATCACCGCAACATGGATTACGACGAAGTCCTGTTCTACCACCAGGGAGAGTTCTTCAGCCGCGCGGGCATTCGCGCCGGCATGTTGACGGTGCACCCACAGGGTATCCATCACGGGCCCCATCCTCAGGCGGTAGCCGCCAGCAAATCGAAGGACCAGACCAGTGAAGTGGCCGTCATGATTGAGTCGCGACACCCGTTTCGGGTGACGGCAGAATTTGAAACGGCGGAGTTCAAAGATTACGCCATGAGCTGGAGTCGGCCATGAAACTGGTGAGCTTCGACATCCACACTCCGGTCGGCACCTTCACGAGAATCGGCGCACACCGGGAGCATTGCATCATTGATCTCAACATGGCCTATGCCCGCCGGCTGGCCGACCAAGGAGAACCGCAGCCGCGCCGGCTGGCGGATGCACAGCTCCCGTCCACCATGTCGGAGTTTCTGGCTGGCGGCACCTCCGCAATGGAGGCGGCGCGGCATGCGTTGAATCACGCGGTCGCCCTCGGTACCTCCGCAACAGGCCCGGCCGGTGAAACGATGGCGTACGATCCCGGCTCCGTCTCCCTAAGGGCGCCGCTCCCCACCCCCTCGTCCCTGCGCGACTTCATCGCGTTCGAGGCCCACATCGCCGCCACCTCCAAGCGGCGCGGGCAACCGATTCCGCCTGAATGGTACAAGGCCCCGGTCTACTACAAGGGGAACCATCGGACGATCATCGGACCGGACCACCGACTTCGTTGGCCGTTGAACACGCACAAGTTGGATTACGAACTCGAGTTGGCCTGCATCATCGGGCGCCAAGGCATCAACATCACTGAACGTGACGCACCCGCATACATTGCCGGCTACACCATCATGAATGACTTCAGCGCGAGGGATATCCAATTTCAGGAAATGGCCTGCCGCCTCGGTCCCGCGAAGGGGAAAGACTTCGCCACGGCAATCGGTCCCTGCATCATGACGCCTGACGACATTCCTGATCTTGCTGCCCTGGAGATGATCGCCCGCATCAATGGAGAGGTCTGGTCGCGGGGACGATTCGGTTCGATTCACTGGTCCTTCCCGCAGATGATCGAGCATGTCTCCCGAGATGAGGCCATGTATCCCGGCGACCTCCTGGGCTCCGGTACCGTCGGCGGCGGCTGCGGATTAGAGCTTGATCGCTACCTCAAACCGGGAGATGTCGTGGAATTGGAAATTCAGCCGATCGGCATCCTTCGCACCACCATCGCCACACCAGATGAGAGGAGCGCGTGACCATCATGCTGTCATCCCTCGACAAATCGCCGGACGCCGCCAACCTGGAGCTGGTGGAACGACATCGAGCGCTCTATGAGGGGCCGGAGATCGACACCACACTCGCGCACCTCATTCGCGACACCCCCCGTCCCACGTTGTCTGCCTGGGATATTCAGCAACTCCTGCGCCGTTCGCGCGCCGTGTATTTCGACAGTCATGTCGAGGTGGTCTCAGGCCACCATACGGGTGTCTACCTTCGCTTCGAGGCCGTGGCTCGATTTCCAGATCTGATCACGCGTCTCGCGTCCGACATGGCGGAGTGGATCGTGGAGACCTTCGGGCATACTCCTCCGACAGGAATTATCACCACGTCATCGGATGCTCGGCTATTGGCCCAACGCACCAGCGAACTCCTCGCGGGGCGATTGCCGCTGCGGGTGGTCCTGACGCCGTTCAATCGACAGACGGGCAAAATCGGCACCGATCTGGTCCAAGGCACGATCGACACCGGAGAACGATTCCTGGCGTTGAATGATGTGACGACACGAGGCCTGTGCGTCAATAAACTGGGAACCGTGGTCACCGATCGCGGCGGACAGGTGGCGGGCATGATGGTTTTTGCCAGACGCGACAGCGGCCAGTTCCCGCTGATAGCCGAACTGACCAGCACCTACCCGTTTTATGTCGGCGTCGATCTCGAGATGCCCCAGTGGGAACCATCCGCCTGTCATCTATGCAGCGACAACAAACCGCTATTCCTCTGGAGGGATCTGCCCGAGCTGTAAACAGGACCGCGAACAACCGGGGCACAAGGAGGGGCTATGGACCAGGCCGCCGTATCGAAAGACATCCCTCGCAGCGACCTCCTGAACATGTACTTCTATCTCCGGCTGACGAGAAGCCTGGAAGACCGGATCAGCGCCCTGTACCGCCAGGGACGTATCGTCGGCGGCGTCTACACCAGTCACGGCATGGAAGCCATCGCGGTCGGCTACGCCTCGGCGTTGCAGCCCGACGATGTCATCGCTCCCTTTCATCGCGATATGGGAGCCTTTCTGATTCGCGGGTTCACGCCCGGTGAAATCATCGCCCAATATCTCGGCAAACAGACCGGTCCCACCAAAGGCAAAGACGGCAACGTGCACATGGGTGATCTGAAACGGGGGATGATCGGATTCGTCAGCCACTTGGCCGACAACCTGCCGGTCGCAGCCGGCGCCGCACTCGCATTCAAGATCCGGGGAGAGGCGCGCGTGGCCTTTGCCGGAACCGGCGACGGCGGAACGAGCCGCGGGGATTTCCATGAGGCCATGAACTTCGCAGCGGTCCGAAAACTCCCCGTCGTGTATTTCTGCACGAACAATCAATACGCCTACTCGACGCCGGTCTGCTATCAAATGGCGATCACGGATGTGGTCGAACGAGCGAAAGCCTATGGCATGCCGGGGGAAATTGTGGATGGCAACGACGTCGCCGCTGTCTACCTTGCCTGCCGTCGCGCCGTCGCTCAGGCCAGGACCGGCGCGGGCCCGACGTTTCTCGAGTTTAAGACGATGCGCATGCACGGGCATTCCGAACATGATGCGGCGAAGTATGTCCCGCGAGAATTATTGGAGGAATGGAAAGCCAAAGATCCTATTCTCCGGGCAGAACGGTTACTGATGACACTGGGCTACGCGGACGAATCCTATTTCCGCGATGTGGGCGAACGCGCCAAGAAAGACGTCGACGCAGGGGCGGAGTTCGCGGAACAGAGTCCGCTTCCGGAAGGGCGCGAGACCCTTGTCGGCGTGTTTGCGTCACTCGATGAGGTGTCGGCATGATCACCATACCCACCACCCAGGAAGTCACCTACGTCGACGCAATTTCCCAGGCCTTGGACGAAGAAATGAGCCAGGATGAACGGGTCTTCCTCATGGGGGAAGACATCGGCCTCTACGGAGGGGCGTTCAAGGTGACGGACGGCTTCCTGAAAAAATATGGCGAATGGCGGGTGCTGGATACCCCGCTTTCGGAATCAGGCTTCGTCGGCGCGGCGATCGGCGCAGCCATGATGGGGTTGCGTCCGGTGGTCGAGATGCAGTTTGCGGATTTTATTTCCTGCGCCTTCGATCAGATCACCGAAGTCGCCGCAAAGAATCACTACCGATGGGGCGCGGCGGTGCCTCTGGTCATCCGAGCACCGTTCGGCGGCGGGGTCCACGGCGGCCCGTTCCACTCGGAATGTCCCGAGGGCTGGTTCTTCCATTCGCCAGGGCTCAAGATCGTGGCCCCGTCCACCCCCTATGATGCCAAGGGGCTTCTCAAGGCCGCGATTCGTGATCCCAACCCGGTCCTATACTTCGAGCACAAGTTTCTCTATCGGCGTATCAAGGCCGTCTTGCCGCAGGAGGAATTCGTCGTGCCGCTCGGGAAAGCCGAGGTCAAACGCAACGGCCGCGACATTTCGGTCATCACGTATGGGGCGATGGTGCATCTGGCGTTGGAGGCGGCGGACCTGTTGAGCAAGGAAAGCCTCGAGCTTGAAGTCGTGGATCTTCGCACACTCATCCCGCTCGACAAGGAGACAGTATACGAATCGGTCCGCAAGACCAGCAAAGCCATCCTGCTGCATGAGGACAATAAAACCGGCGGCATCGGGGCAGAGATCGCCGCGCTCCTGGCGGAAGACTGCTTCGACTGTCTGGACGGGCCCATTCTCCGCATCGCCCCGCCCGACACGCCGGTGCCGTTTAGTACGCCATTGGAAGAATTCTTTTTACCCAAAGTGAGCGACATCGTCGCAGGAGCCAGGAAGCTGGCGGCCTATTGAGCTGCAAACGAAGCCGTGATCAGCTGACCGCCCAACGCTGAGAGCCTGAGGTTCACGTGGCAACCGATATCGTCATGCCTCAACTGGGGGAAAGCATCGCCGAAGGGACCGTCATCAAATGGCTGATCCCGCCTGGCGGCATGGTCGAAAAGGACCAGCCCCTGTTGGAGGTCGAAACCGAAAAGGTGGCACTCGATATTCCCGCTCCCGCCACCGGCGTTCTCCGCGAGGTCCTCGTGCAGGAAGGAGCGACCGTGCCGGTCGGGACTGTGTTAGCCAGGCTTGAGCATGAACCGGTGGAAACCGTGATGAGTCGGGTGGGAGGCATAGGGGTACGTGCTCGCAGCTCGGCTGCAGAGGGAGCGCCACACTATTCTCCGGCGGTGAAACAGGTGGCCCGTGAGCACGACATCCAACTGTCGGAGGTCACAGGCAGCGGCGAGGGGGGACGGATCACCAAAAAAGACGTCCTGGACGCCGTCGCCAAACGAGGCACCTCCACGCCCCCCCCTTCTGCCGCCCCAACGCTACCAAACGCGGAGGAGGAGCTGGTCCCGTTCAATCACATGCGAAAAACCATCGCGGAGCGGATGGTCTCCAGTCGCCGTACGTCGGCTCACGTCGCAACGTTTTTCGAAGCCGATTGCTCCGGTATCGAGCAGTTCCGCGCCGGTCGTTCATTGACCTACCTCTCGTTTGTCATCAGCGCCGTCAGTACTGCCCTGAGAGCACTGCCGATGGTGAATGCCAGCTGGCGCGACCACGGCATCGTGCTCAACAAGGCCCTGCACATCGGCATCGCGGTGGCGATCGAGGACGGCTTGCTCGTGCCGGTAATTCGTCATGCCGATCGCAAGGGACTGACGCAGATCGCGAAGGAAGTGGCTGATCTGGCACAACGCGCCAGAAGCAAGCGCCTGGCACCGGAAGACGTACTGGACGGGACGTTCACCATCACCAATCACGGCGGATTCGGCAGCCTGTTCAGCACACCGATCATCAATCAGCCGCAGAGCGCCATTCTCGGCGTGGGCGCCGTGCAGAAGCGTGCCGTCGTGATTAACGACGCCATCGCGATTCGGCCCATGTGCTACCTGAGCCTGTCGTTCGATCACCGGATCATCGATGGCGCCATCGCCGATCGATTCATGAGTCTCGTGAAGCAGCACCTGGAAACCAGCCACTGGGACACACGGCTATGAGCACCGGACAACGGGCTGTCATCGTCAGTGCGGCTCGAACCCCGATGGGTAGTTTCAACGGCGCGTTTAGCTCCATGCCCGCGCCTACGTTGGGCAGTCTCGCCATTGCCGAAGCGGTCAACCGCATCCACCTGCCTGGAGAGCAGGTCGATGAAGTCGTGATGGGATGCGTGCTCAGCGCCGGGCTGGGTCAGGCCCCGGCGCGACAGGCGGCCATCGGCGCGGGGCTTCCCCACAAGGTCGGAGCCGTAACCGTGAATAAGGTCTGCGGCAGCAGTCTCCAGAGCGTCATCATGGCGAGCCGGGCCATCGCCTTGGGAGAAGCACGTATCATCGTGGCAGGCGGCATGGAAAACATGACCCGCGCCCCGTTCCTGTTGGAAAAGGCCAGGCAGGGCTACCGCCTGGGCCATGGTGAATTGACCGACAGTCTCATCAAGGACGGGCTGTGGGATGTGTACAACCAGTTTCACATGGGCAACGCCGGAGAACGGTGTGCGGCCGCCTATCGGTTTTCCCGGCAGGAGGTGGACGACTTTGCCCTCGAAAGTTATCGCCGCGCACGTGAAGCGATCACCGGCGGTTCATTCACCAGAGAGATTGTCCCGGTCGAGGTGCCCCAGAAAAAAGGCGCACCACTCAGCGTCGCGGACGATGAGGAGCCGAACCGGGTCGATCTCTCAAGGCTGCGGCACCTGAAGCCCGTCTTTCAGGACGACGGGGTCTTGACGGTGGGAAACTCCCCTTCCTGCAACGACGGCGCGGCGGCACTGGTCCTGATGGCGGAGGAGGAAGCCCGGCGATTGGGGCTGACACCAATGGCTAGGATTGTCGGATATGCGGGAACCGCGCTGGCGCCTGAATGGTTCACCATCGCCCCGATCGAGGCCATCCGCCGCCTGCTGTCACAGACCGGATGCGCCATCGGAGACATCGACCTGTTTGAAATCAACGAGGCTTTTTCCGCCGTCTCGCTCGCCATCAATCGGGAATTGGGCTTGGATCCGAAAAAGGTGAACGTGAACGGCGGGGCGGTCGCGTTGGGCCATCCCATCGGCGCAACAGGAGCGAGAATTCTGACCACGCTCCTGTACGCAATGGAAGCCCGCGATGCCCGCCGCGGGCTGGCCGGGCTGTGCATCGGGGGTGGCGAAGCGCTGGCGCTTCTCATCGAACGTTGAGGAAGGACCGCAGCGGGAAGGAACCGGGATGACCATCGACGACGTCAAAACCATCGGTGTCGTAGGCGCGGGACAGATGGGGCGCGGCATCGCGCAGGTGCTGGCGACCTCCGGGTGGAATGTCTTGCTGGTGGACGTGGCGGAAGAAGTCCTGGAGGAGGCCACCAGGAAACTCTGGCAGGGTGTGACCAAGGCCGTCGAAAAGGGAGCCCTGCGCGGCGACCAAGCCGGTGCAGCCATGGCCATCATTCACCCCATGCGGCACCTGCAACGCTTGCGGGAGGCGCAGGTGGTCATCGAAGCGATCCCGGAAGATGCGGTCATGAAGCGGGCGCTCTTCGCCCAACTGGGTCAGGTCTGTGAGCCGTCGACCCTGCTGGCCAGCAACACCTCTTCGATTTCCATCGCGAGTCTAGGCATGGCGTCGGGCCGACCGGATCGCGTGCTGGGCCTGCATTTCATGAATCCCGTTCCGGTCATGCGCCTGGTTGAAGTCGTACGCGCCATCGGCACCTCCGAGCAGGCTACGCACCTCGCATTAGAACTGATCCGGCGAGCCGGAAAAACGCCGGTCGTCTGCAAAGATTTTCCCGGCTTCATCGTCAATCGCGTGCTCATCCCCATGATCAACGAAGCCATCTTCGCGCTGGAAGACGGCGTGGCGACGGCAGAAGAAATCGATCTCGCCATGGTGGAAGGCACGCACCATCCCGTCGGTCCCCTGGCCTTGGCGGACCGCATCGGCTTGGATACGGTACTCGCCATCTGTGAGGTGTTGCATCAAGATCTGGGTGATCCCAAGTTTCGTCCTTGCCCTTTGTTACGCAAGTATGTGGAGGCGGGCTGGCTCGGCAGGAAAAGCGGGCACGGGTTCTATCAATACGGAGAGCAGCCTGCGATGCAGATCCCCTGACTTCCCCGTCGCTGTACTGGAGGGTCGCGTCATGAGCGAGCGGACATCTCGACGTACCTCTCTCTCCGATCTCGAGATCGAACCGGTCTACACACCCGACCATCTCAAAGGCTGGAGTGCCGAACGGGATCTCGGCCTCCCGGGCGCATTCCCCTACACCCGCGGCATCCATTCGACCATGTACCGCAGCCGCCTTTGGACCATGCGGCAATTCGCGGGCTTCGGCTCGGCAGACGACACCAACCGCCGCTTCCACTACCTGCTCCATCATGGTCAAACCGGACTGAGTGTCGCCTTCGACTTGCCGACACTGATGGGACTCGACTCGGATGATCCACGGGCCCTAGGCGAAGTGGGTCGTTGCGGCGTCGCGATTTCGTCTCTGGCCGACATGGAGCGGCTTTTCGACGGCATTCCGCTGGATCAGGTCACAACCTCGATGACGATCAATGGGCCGGCGGCCGTACTCTTCGCCATGTACCTCGCGGTCGCCCGCAAACGCGGCATGCCCTTTTCGCAGCTCGGCGGCACCATCCAGAACGACATGTTGAAAGAGTACATCGCACAAAAAGAGTGGCTGTTCCCACCTGAGCCTCACATGGCCTTGATCGTCGACACGATCGCCTACTGTGCCGAGCATCTCCCCAAATGGCATCCGATCAGCATCAGTGGGTACCACATCCGGGAAGCCGGATCGACGGCGGTTCAGGAGCTCGCCTTCACCCTGTACGACGGGCTCACCTACGTGGAGTCCGCGAGACAGGCCGGACTCGATGTCGACACGTTTGCGCCGACCCTCTCCTTCTTTTTCAACGTGCACAATGACTTCTTTGAGGAGATCGCCAAGTTTCGTGCGGCTCGACGATTGTGGGCGCGTGAAATGGAACGGCGCTATCATCCCAAGAATCCTCGCTCACTTCAGCTCCGGTGTCATGCCCAGACCGCAGGATGTTCTCTCACCGCGCAACAGCCGATGAACAACGTGGTGCGGACTAGCCTCCAGGCTCTGGCGGCCGTGCTGGGTGGCACACAGTCGCTCCATACCAACTCGATGGATGAAACCTTGGCCCTCCCGACGGAAGAGGCGGTCAAGCTCGCCCTCAGAACCCAACAGATCATCGCGACTGAGAGCGAGATCGTGAATACCGTCGATCCATTGGGCGGATCGTTTTTCGTCGAGTCGCTGACGAATCGCCTGGAAGAAGGAGCTCAGGACTATTTTCGCCGGCTCGACGAAATGGGAGGCATGATCAGGGCCATCGAACAAGGTTTCCCGCAGCGTGAGATTCTCGAGGCGTCACAGCGGTATCAGGGACAGCTCGAGCGGGGCGCACGGGGTCTGGTCGGCGTCACGGATCATGCAGAGGAGACACCCTGCCCGATTCCTATCTTGCGGATCGGCCCGGAGGTGGAACAGGAGCAGGTGGCACGACTGTCGGATCTGCGCAAATCACGCGACCCCTTCAGAATGGCCGGGGCCTTGGAAGAAGTGCAGGAAGCGGCAGCCTGTCATCAAAATGTGATCCCCTCCCTCATTGAGGCCGTCCAAGCGAAGGCGACCGTGGGCGAGATTTGCAGCGCATTGCGCGAGGTGTACGGAACCTACCGCGAACCGGTGGTGTTATGAAACTGGGAGCATTCCACATCCATCCTGTCACGGATGGCCGATTTCGACTCGATGGCGGAGCCATGTTCGGTGTCGTCCCCAAAACGCTCTGGGAACGCTGTTGCCCCGCGGATGAGCACAACCGCATTCCCCTCAGCTTAACCTGCCTGTTGATCAAAGCACACGGGAAGAATGTGTTGGTGGATACGGGGCTGGGCGACAAAGAGGATGCGAAATTTCATTCGATCTTTGCCGTCGAACGCACGCCGACGCTCAGCGAATCCCTCGCGCAGCAGGGCCTCAGCCACGACGACATCCATCTGGTCGTGAATACGCATCTGCACTTTGATCACGCCGGAGGCAACACCGTCGCCGCCGGCCCGCAATCCCTGAAGCCGGCGTTTCCCAAAGCCACCTACTGTGTCCAACTGGGAGAATACGAAGACGCGGCTCAGGCCAATGAACGGACGAGGGCCAGTTATCGCCATGAGAATCTGACGCCCGTCTCACACGCGGGGCAATGGGAATTCATTCGTGGAGACACGGAACTCCTTCCAGGCGTGACCGCGATCGTCACGGCCGGGCATACCCGTTACCACCAAAGCGTGAAAGTGGAGTCCGAAGGGAACACCGCCTTCTTTCTCGGCGACCTCATTCCCACCGTCTCACATCTGCCTCTTCCCTACATCATGGGGTATGACCTCAACCCGGTCCGCACCCTGGACACCAAACGGTGGGTGCTGGAGCAGGCCGTCGCCGGACATTGGCTCCTGATCTTCGAACATGACCCGTTGGTGCAGGCCGGTCATGTCAGAAAAACGCCGGCAGGCACGTATGTGCTGGAGGAGGTGCGGCTATGGCAGTAGCAGCGTCCCCCTTGCGGATTTTGATCGGCAAGATCGGACTGGACGGACATGACCGGGGCGTCAAACTCGTGGCGAGAGCGCTCCGCGATGCCGGGGTGGAGATCATTTATACCGGGCTTCACCAGACGCCGGAGCAAGTCGTGGCCACCGCCATCCAGGAGGATGTCCATGCCATCGGACTCAGCATCCATTCCGGCGCCCACAATTCACTGTTCCCCCGGGTACTGCATTTACTGCGTGAACAGGGAGCCGGCGACATCACCCTGTTCGGCGGAGGAATCATTCCCGATGAGGATGTGCCGCGGTTGAAAGCGGCCGGCGTCCAGATGCTGTTTCGCCCGGCGACGCCGATGCACGACATCGTGGAGTTTGTGAAGGGACTACACGCCGAACGGTAAGGAGCACCTCACGATGCATGCGCTGCCCACCGCCGTGATGCGTCATTCGGACGAATTCACCCGCAACCGTGCGCATTACGAACAGCTGGCCGCCGACCTACGGAAACATCTCACGTGGTCGCAGGCGGGCGGCCCGGCCGACGCGGTGGCGCTTCACCAGCAACGCGGCAAGCTGACGGCGCGTGAACGGATCACGGCGTTGCTCGATCATGGCTCGCCCTGGATCGAATTGAGCCCACTCGCCGCTCTCGGCCTCTACGACAACCGTGTGCCCTCCGCCGGCATCATCACCGGAATCGGTTCCGTTTCGGGGCGATGGTGTGTCATCACCGCCAACGATGCCACGGTCAAAGGCGGCACGTACTTCCCCATGACCATCAAGAAGCATCTGCGGGCGCAAGAGATCGCGCTCGAGAACCGCCTGCCGGCGATTTATCTGGTCGACTCGGGCGGCGTGTTTCTCCCGTTGCAGGCAGACGTGTTTGCCGACAAGGAGCAGTTCGGGCGGATCTTTTTCAATCAGGCCCGCATGTCAGCAGCGGGAGTCCCCCAAATTGCGGTCGTCATGGGCATGTGCACAGCCGGCGGCGCATACGTGCCGGCAATGTGCGACGAAAACATCATCGTCAAGGGAACAGGCACCATCTACCTGGCCGGGCCGCCGCTCGTCCAGGCGGCGACCGGCGAGAACGTCACCAGCGAGGAGTTAGGCGGAGCCGATCTTCACACCCGCGTTTCAGGCGTCAGCGACCATTTGGCGGAACACGATCTCGACGCGCTTGACCTGTGTCGCGCCTCCGTCGCCACGTTGGGACGCCGACCGCCGAAGGTACGTCGCGAGCCGGTCGAGGAGCCACTCTATCCGGCCGACGACCTCTACGGCATCATTCCCTGCAATCCCCGTCAGACGTGGGAGATTCGCGAGATCATCGCGCGTCTCGTGGATGGAAGCCGCTGGCATGAATTCAAGGCCCGGTATGGGTCGACACTGGTCTGCGGGTTCGCCCATTGGATGGGCCATCTGGTGGGCATCGTCGCCAACAATGGTGTGTTGCTGCCGGAGTCTGCGCTGAAAGGGGCCCATTTTGTCCAGCTCTGCTCGCAGCGTCGTCTTCCCCTGCTGTTTCTCCAGAACATCACCGGCTTCATGGTCGGCAAGGAGTATGAAGAGCAAGGGATCATCAAGGATGGAGCCAAGATGGTACAGGCGGTGGCGACGGCCGACGTGCCCAAATTCACCCTCGTCGTGGGCGCGTCTCACGGAGCCGGGAATTATGCGATGTGCGGCCGGGCCTATGGCCCACGATTCCTCTTTACCTGGCCGAATGCCAGGATCTCGGTCATGGGCGCACAACAGGCCGCCCAAGTCCTGGTCACGGTCAAGCAGCAACAACGAGCACGGGACAGCGCGCCGTTGTCGGATGACGAACGGCGGCGGCTCACCGAGGCAACCGTGCGGCAATTTGAACAGGAAGGCACGCCCTATTTCAGCAGCGCGCGCCTGTGGGACGACGGCATTCTCGATCCCATGGAGACGCGCAGGGTGATCGGGATGTGTCTCGACATCGCGGCAACAGTGCCAAGCAAGGACAGCCGCGCGCCGGTGTTCCGCATGTAGAAGGTTCACGGTCGAGGAGCACGCGATGCATCAATTCACCACCCTCATCGTTGAATCACAGGGCATGATCGGCAGGATCACGCTCAACCGGCCGCACCGTCGAAATGCGTTTGACCGTACGATGGTGACCGAACTCCAACAGGCGTTTGAGGCCGTGACACAGGTACCGGCGCTGAGAGGAATCGTGCTGGGAGCGGCCGGCTCCGTCTTCTGCGCCGGGGCAGACATTCAGTGGATGCAGGCAGAGTCACCCGTCTCCGAAGCCCAGGCAACGGAAGATGCTCACCAACTGACACGCATGCTCCACGCAGTCGATGAATGTCCTTGTCCGGTCGTTGCCAGAGTACAGGGCTCCGCCTTCGGAGGCGGACTCGGCCTGTTGGCAGCCTGCGATATCGTCGTAGCCGCGACGGATACGACCTTTGCCCTGAGCGAGACCAGACTCGGACTGGTCCCGGCCGTCATTGCCCCGTTCCTGCTGCGAAAAGCCGGAGAATCGTTTCTCCGGCGATATGGCCTGAGCGGTGAATTATTCGACGCGTCATCGGCCCAACGGTTCCAGCTGGTGCACGACATCGTTCCACTGCACACGCTCGACACTCGCATCATCGAACTGACGGACGCACTCATGCGTCTGGCACCGTTCGCAGTCAGGGACAGCAAAGCCCTCTTTCGTCGGATGTCGACCCTGTCCGATCCTGACCGCCGCTCGCTCGGTACGGAGATCAACGCGCATGCCCGCCGAGGAGCGGAAGCCGCGGAAGGCCTTGCGGCATTTGTAGAAAAGCGTTTACCCTCGTGGGCTCATTCACCAGACCGGCAGTCGACAGAGGAGGCCACCTCGTCAGACCATGGCGCTCTTCGGCACACATGACCTGCCTCGACCGTCCGTTCGCATCATCGAAGTGTCTCCACGCGACGGACTTCAGCACGAATCGGCGTTTGTGCCCACGATGCGCAAGATTGCCCTGATCAACGCCTTGTCGCGAACCGGTGTGTCAGAAATCGAAGCCGGCTCATTCGTCTCCCCCACCGCCATTCCCCAGCTGGCGGATTCAGACGAAGTTTTCCGGAGCATCGAACGAATCCCCGGGGTCACGTATTCGGCCTTGGTGCCGAACGAGCGCGGCCTTGAGCGGGCTCGAGCTGCAGCCGTCAAAAAAATCGCCTTATTCACGGCCGCCTCGGACAGTTTCACTCGCCACAACATCAAATCCACGGTCCGCGATTCACTGAACCGGTTTGCGCCCATCATCCGAGCGGCCGAACGGGACGGCATATTGGTGCGCGCCTACATCTCCACCGTGGTGTTTTGCCCCTATGAAGGACGCGTGACGCCAAGGCGGGTGCTGGATGTCATGCAGCAGTTGTTCGACCTCGGTGTGAGCGAGCTCTCGCTGGGTGAAACCGTCGGCAAGGCTGCGCCATCGGATCTTCGCCGATTGCTCGACACCGTGATCGCCCACATCAACCCGGCTCGGCTGTCCCTGCATTGCCACGACACCTATGGCCTGGGAATCGCCAATGTGCTCACAGCCTGGGAGGACTATGGCATCACGGCCTTTGACTGTTCGGCCGGAGGGCTGGGCGGATGCCCCTCTGCGCCGGGCGCCTCCGGCAACGTGGCGACAGAAGATGTAGTCTTTGCCTTGAAAGCCTCCGGCGCGATAGTTCCGGTGGATGAACTGTTGGTGGCGACCTGTGCGCGGCAGTTCGCGGAGCTGCTGCAGCATCCGCTCAACTCCCGGCTGTCCCAACTCCCGCATCCGTGCGAATCATCCGCGGCACTGAAGGTGTAATGTGATTCAGCCCTGCCTCGATCGCTCATCCATGCGGCTCGAAGCCGAGACTCTGGCGGCACAGGTCGCGCAGGGTACGGTTCGAGCCATCGCGCGAGCCATCACGCTGCTCGAAAACCGAGACCCGTTGGGTGCGTCGATCCTGGGACAACTCAGGCCACCCCTCACACAGCCCTCGGTGATCGGCGTGACCGGGTATCCCGGCACCGGCAAGAGTACGCTGATCGATCACCTCATCAGCGCATACCGACGACTTGGACACAAGGTCGGGGTGCTGGCGGTCGATATCAGCAGTCCGGTCACCGGGGGTGCGGTGTTGGGCGACCGCATCAGGATGCAGCAACACGCGGATGACCCGATGGTCTTCATCAGAAGCATGGCGACACGCGGGCAACAGGGCGGACTCGCCGGCACGACCCGGGAAGCGCTTCGCGTGATCGAGGCGGCCTCCTATGACGTGATTCTGGTCGAAACGGTCGGTGTCGGGCAGAACGAGCTCGAGATCGTGCAGGTTGCTCCCATCGTGGTCGCAGTCGTGGCACCAGGGCTTGGCGATACGATTCAAGCCATGAAAGCAGGGTTGCTGGAGGTCGCCGATATCGTCGTCATGAACAAAGGCGACCATGTCGGCGCCGACCGCACCATGCAGGATCTCCACGAACAGTGCCGCACGGTGCTTCGCACGGTCGCCCTGACGGGTGAGGGCATTGCCGAATTGATCGCCGTCATTGCCGAGTACCGAAGGCTGCGCGATCTCAATGGGTCGAGGTGGTGCAGGCCGACCGGACGACTCGTGCAAGGCGGAGCAGCACGTCCGTGATGGCAAATCGAGTGGTGCTCGATCATCGCGGAATGCGGTCACGGGTTCAGCAGCGTGAGACAGGGAGCGTGCCCAGGCTGTATCCCTTGTGAGGTCATGCATGTTGGCCGATCACCTTGCGCAGTACACGCGTGCACTCTGTTACGACGACCTTCCCGCTCCTGTCGTACATGAGGTGAAGCGACGGCTGCTAGACAGCCTGGGCTGCGCATTCGGCGCGTGGAATGCCCCTCCTTGCTCAATCGCCCGAAAGTTGGCGCAATCGGCGAACATTCCGACCGGCGCCACCTTGTGGGGCACAGCGCACAAAACCCTGCCGGAGCTGGCCACCTTTGCCAATGGCGCCATGGTCCGGTATCTGGATTTCAACGATACGTACCTGGCCAAGGAACCGGCTCATCCCTCCGACAATATCCCGGCCGTCATCGCGGCGGGAGAAACGGTCCACGCTTCGGGCACACGTGTCATTCAGTCCATCGCGCTGGCGTACGAAATCCAGTGTCGGCTCTGCGATGCCGCCGCCTTGCGCCCCAAAGGGTGGGACCATGTCACCTACGGCCCCATCTCGTCGGCGCTCGGCGCGGCCAAGGTGATGAAGCTTACGGAGGTGCAGGCGCGCCAGGCCATCAACCTGGCCGCAGTGGCGAACATCGCCCTGCGACAAACCAGAGTCGGCGACCTCTCGATGTGGAAGGCCTGCGCGTTTTCCAACGCCGCACGCAACGGCCTGTTTGCCGCGCTGCTGGCTCGTCTCGGCATGACAGGCCCTTCGCCGATCTTTGAAGGAGAGAAGGGCTTCATGAAGGTGGTGTCCGGGTCATTCGAACTACCGAGGCTTGGTGGTCGGCCGGCCCTAGACGGTGCCTCGGTCCCGTTTAAAATTCTCGACACCTACATCAAGCACTTCCCTGTTGAGTACCATGCGCAGACCGCCGTCGAAGCCGCGTTGGCCCTACGCGCAAAACTGATCGAGCAGGAAGGACCGGAGACAATCCACACGCTCTCTGATGTCGAGATCGGCAGTTATGCCGTAGCGATAGAAATTATCGGCCGCGATCCCGAGAAGTGGCGCCCTGCGACACGAGAGACGGCCGATCATAGTTTTCCCTACTGTGTCGCCGCCGCCTTGATGGACGGTCGACTGGCCCTTCCGTCCTTCAATGCAAAACGACTGGCTGACCCCGCGTTGCGCAAACTGATGCGTCACATTCGTGTCATTCCGCTGCCGGAATTCGACGGCGTGTACCCCGGCACCATGCCAACGCGCATCACCGCGACCACTGCCAAGGGGGTTACGCACAGTGCGCACGTCGACCTGCCCTTAGGCCACCCTGCCCGTCCTCTACCCGATCGCCAGATCGAAGAGAAATTTCGACGACTGGCCTCGAGACGACTGGGCGGAACGCGATTGAACCGGCTCATCGAATTCGTCTGGAATCTTGAACAGGTCAAGGACATCGGAACATTGATGCCGCTCCTCAAGGTCACAGCATGACAACCGAGCGATCGACCGTCATCAAAGGGCAGCGCCTGCGGGAGTTGTTGGCGACAGGTACCATCGCCATCCCCGGTGCCTTCAACGCGCTGACAGCTATTCAAATCGAGCGGGCCGGCTTCGACGCCCTCTATGTATCGGGAGCCGCCATCTCCGCCGCCAGAGGCCTGCCCGATATCGGACTGATTTCGCTGGCGGACATGGCGGGGGACGCAGCCGTCATCGCCAACGCGGTGACGATCCCGGTCATTGTGGATGCAGATACCGGATACGGCCCCCCTCCCATGGTCATGGAGGCCGTGCGGGAATTCGAGCGGGCGGGATTGGCCGGCATGCAAATCGAAGATCAGGAATCAGCGAAGAAATGCGGTCATCTGCCGGGGAAACGAGTCATCCCCATCGACGAGATGGTCGCTAAACTCATGGCCGCCGTCACGGCACGGCGCCATCGTGACTTCCTTCTCGTCGCACGGACGGATGCGCGGGCCGTCGAAGGCATGGACGCGGCCATTCGTCGCGCCAAGGCCTATGCCGACGCCGGGGCAGATGTTCTGTTTCCCGAGGCGCTGGTATCTGCGGAAGAGTTCGGCACTTTCGCCCGCGAGCTGGCGCAATCAGGCATCCACGTGCCGCTGATCGCCAACATGACCGAGTTCGGCAAGACGCCCTATGTGCGTGTGAGTGACTTTGCAGCTCTGGGTTATCGTGCCGTGCTGTTCCCCGTCAGTACGTTGCGCGTGGCTGCCCGCGCGGTTGATCGACTCCTCGGCGAACTCAAGTTGTTCGGGACTCAACGGGATTGGCTCGATCACATGATGCCCAGGCAAGAACTCTACGACCTGCTTCAGTATGACGATCAGCAACCATCGACCGGGAGGCTCCATGAACCAGGTCATACAGGAACACCCAGCAACCAATAGGTTGGGCCAACTCCCCTACAGCCCTGGACTGGAAGGCGTCATCGCCGGCGAATCGGCCATCTGCCAGGTGGACGAAGGGGAATCAGGCCTTCGGTATCGAGGGTATGCCATCCGTGATCTCGCGACATGGAGTAGCTTCGAAGAAGTCGCTCACCTGTTGCTGGTTGGGCGTTTGCCGACAGGGTCTGAGTTGCGCACTTTCTCTGATCGGCTGGTGAAGGATCGACAGCTTCCGGACGCAGTACTGCGGTTGATTGAGACCTTGCGCCCTGGGCTGCATCCGATGGACGTGCTGCGAACCGGTTTATCACTCCTGGGGATGAGTGACCCCGACGCGCAAGACGGATCACCGGAAGGAACCCTTCGTCAATCGATCCGACTCTTGGGCCAAGTCCCCTGTCTTGTCGCCGACAGCCACCGGATTATGGCGGGACTGCCGCCCCAGCCACGAGACCATTCCGGCGGGTTTGCGGAACATCTGCTGCGCCTCATCATCGGGCAGATACGAGGCGATGTTGGCGACGCCATGGTACAGACGCTGAACGTGTCTCTGATCCTGTATGCCGAACACGAGTTCAATGCCTCCACCTTTTCCGCCCGAGTCACGGCATCCACCCTCGCAGATTTGTACGGAGCCCTGACGGCGGCAGTAGCCACGCTGAAAGGTCCGCTCCACGGAGGCGCCAATGAAGCGGTAGCTGCCATGCTGCTCGAAATCGACACCCCGGCGCGGGCGGAATCCTGGGTGCGTCAGGCCCTCGCCGAGAAGCGACGAGTGATGGGATTTGGTCATCGCGTGCTGAAACAAGGCGATGCCCGCTCGGTGATCATCCAAGGCCATGCAGAACGATTATGCGAGCTGTGCCAGGATCGCCGCTGGTATCAGATCGCGTCGACTATTGACCACATCATGCTGGAGGAAAAAGGGCTTCGCCCGAATCTCGATTTCTACACCGCCGTGGCATACCTCTTGATGGGTATTCCACGCGAACTGTCCACACCGCTGTTCGTCTGCTCCCGCCTCACCGGTTGGTGCGCCCATGTCATGGAGCAGCAGCAGCACAACCGCCTCATCAGACCACGGGCCCGGTACACCGGCCCGTCACTGAGGACGTATGAGCCCCTTCACCGGCGCATCTGACAGGATCGAGCAGGCGCGCGATGCCTCCGGATCGGTTGCAGAACTTCCCTGGGTCTCGTTTGCCGAATTCTTTCGCGCACGCGTGTACGACCCGCACCTCGTGACCAGAAACTTCCTCACCTATTGCGACGACGAACGCCGTATCCGCCGGACCTATACCTATGCGGAATTGGGCGCAACCGTCGATCGCCTGGCGAACGTATTACACAGCACGCTCGGCCTCACGCGCGGAGACCGAGTCGCCACACTGCTCTTCAACGATGACTTGACGGTGCTGACCTACTTTGCGGCCTGGAAATTAGGCATCGCCGTGGTACCCATCAACCTCGACGAATCGACCGAACGGAAGCGGTATATCCTCGAGCATGCGGACGTCACAGCCGCGTGCTGTTGGCGGGATGTCTACCCCGAGATCACAGACCTTCAGACGACCCTACCGGCCCTGCGAGAAGTCGTGGCCTTCGGCGACCGTGGACTACTCGACCTCACGCGACAATCGGCAGGCGGCAGAAGACACGACTCCCTTGCTCCACCTCGTCCCTGTCCCTCGACCTCACAACTCCACGACCCGGCGCTGATCGTGTACACCTCCGGCACCACCGGGCAGCCCAAAGGGGTGATCCTGACGGTGGCGAATCTGCTGATCGATGCGGATGCCATCGCGGCCTGGCATGGTTTCGACTCCAACGACCGATTGATGTGCGTGCTACCGGTTCACCACGTCAACGGAATCGTGGTCACGCTGGTGACACCGCTGTATTGCAAAGGCAGCGTGGTACTGAACCGCAAGTTCAGCACCGACAGTTTTTGGCGGCGGCTCCACGAGGAAGGCGTCACGTCCGTGAGCGTCGTACCCACGCTGCTCGAGTTTCTCTTGGAGGCCGACGAGGACATGCGCCCCTATCGATTGGAACGATTCGTCGGGGCGATCTGCGGAGCCGGACCGTTACTGAAAGACACCGCGTTGCGCTTCGAAGACCGATTTGGGTTTCCCATCCACCATGGTTACGGCCTCTCGGAAACCACCTGCTATTCCTCCTTTCTGCCCACCGATCTCACTCCGGCACAACACCGCCATTGGCTCGCAGACTATGAATTCCCGTCGGTGGGGGTGGCACTTCGCCACAACGTCATGGCCATCCTCGACGACCAGGGACGGCCCACTCCGGAAGGTATGCGCGGGGAGATCTGTATCCGCGGGCGCACTGTGTGTGCCGGTTATTTCCGGCGCGAGGACGCCAACGAGGCAGCATTTCAGTGGGGCTGGTTCCGCTCGGGAGATGAAGGCTTGTATCGAGCAGACGAAACGGGCAGACCGTTCTTCTTCGTCTCAGGACGATTGAAAGAACTCATCATCCGCGGCGGGGTGAACATCTCTCCCTTGGAGATCGACGATGTCTTGAAGGCGCATCGCGGCGTGAAGTTCGCCATGGCGATCCCCTTTGAGAACCGCTACTACGGCGAAGAAATCGCGGCCTACATCGTCACGCACCCTGGGGAAAACTCCGTCACCGAAGCGGACCTGCTGGCCCATTGCCGCACACGGTTGCCCTTCGCCAAGCAACCCAAAATTGTCCTGTTCGGCGATGAGATCCCCTATACGTCCACCGGGAAACCCAAACGGCTGGAGTTGAAGGCCAGGCTAGCAACCGCCCTGGCTCAGTATCGAGATCGGCAGTTCAAAGATCGCGCATGACCATCAACGGGTGAGGCACCATATGAGCCCCCTCTTCAAAGGATTCGAACAGATCGAAGAAGCCCGTGAACGATTGACGGGCAGCAGTTTTCTGGCCGGCCTGTATGACGGACGGCCGGACTTCACCCTGCTGCTCACCTCGCCTCAACCACCGGAGGAAAAGGCGGCCGGTGATGCGTACTGCCAGCAGATCGAGACGTTTTTGCGGCACAACGTCGATGCTGAAGCCATCGAACGTCAGGCGAAAATTCCCGAATCGGTGATTCAAGGGCTGTTCAATCTTGGTGCATTCGGAATGAAAATTCCGAAGGAGTACGGTGGGCAGGGCTTCTCCTACACGAATTACGGTCGCGTCCTGACATTGATCGCCAGCTGGAGCAACATTCTCGCGCTGACCGTGGCTGTGCCGCAATCCATCGGCATCGCCATGCCGATTCTCCTCTTCGGGCACGAGGATCAGAAACGTAAGTATCTTCCCCTGGTGGCGCGGGAAGCGATTTCGGCCTTCGCCCTCACAGAGCCGATGACCGGGTCTGATGCCGCACACGTGCGAACGGAAGCCGTGCTCGACCGGACCGGGAGTCACTTCCTGGTCAACGGTGAAAAGCTCTGGTGCACCAATGGACCAATCGCCCGCTACATTACGCTCATCGCGCGCGTTCCGGCCCGACGGGTGTCACGGGACGGACGAATAGAGTGGGTGCCCGTCCAGGAAGGACAGGGAGCAGACGACCGGGTCCACACGGCGTTTATTCTCGACATGTCCGCACCGGGACTGCTGGTACGGCAACGGTGTCAGTTCGAAGGCTGCCGAGGCATCGAGAATGCCCACATCACGTTGAAGCAAGTGCAGATCCCTGTCGAAAACGTCATCGGCGAAGTCGGCAAGGGATTGAAATATGCACTCACCATTCTGAATGTGGGACGCGGGGTCAGCATTCCGGCCATTTGCCTCGGCATGGCCAAGCAGGCCTGGCAACCGACCATCGACCGAGCCAATGCCCGCATCACCTTCCAGAAACCGTTGGCAGAGCGGCAAACTCAGCAGATTCGGCTGGGCGACATGGCCGGGCATCTCTTTGCCATGGAAGCGCTGGCCATGCTGGTCTGGCGACTCGCCGATCAACACCGGCACGACATACGGATCGAAGCGGCCGTGGCCAAAGTCTTTTGCTCGGAACATACGATTCGATTTCTCCGGGATGCCCAGATTCTGTTCGGCGGCATGGGGTACGAAACCGCGGAATCGAAAAACCTGCGCGGCGAACCGGCCTTCGGCATCGAACAACTCGTACGTGATGCCGAGATGTACCGCATTGGTGAAGGCGCGACAGATATCCTTCGTCCTTTCGTTGTTCGCGAAGGATTGAGCGCGCACCTGGATCGGGCGAAGGCGCTCTATACCGGGGAGCTGTCCATCCTCGACCAGTCACGACAAGCCATCAAGTTGGCAGGATTCTACCTCCCCTGGTATCTGCGGCAATGGCTGAAGCGGCCGCTGCCGGACAGTCCCGAGTTCGGGCATCCCCAGGTGGAACTGGTGACACAGTATGTGGAACGGATGAGTCGGCGACTGGCCCGGGATATTTTCCGGGCGATGGTGCGATTCCAAGCCTCGTTCCAGGAGGAACAGCGGCTCCAGAATCGAATTGAGTCGGTCGGCGAAGACCTGCTTGCCATGCTGGCGACCGTACTGTACGCCGAGGAGCAGACTCGGTTTGAGGGACGCACAACCGTCTGGGAGTTGGCGGAGTCCTTCTGCGCCGGCGCCAAGCAGCGCGTGACCCAACGCCTCGCTGAATTCCGGCATCACGGCGACTACTTCACCGCCACAACCGGCACCCATGCGCTGAAAGGATACTATCCGAGTTTATCGTCAGGCATCGTGCACCGTCGCTTGGAAGACTACCGTCAAAGGAAACAGGCCTCCGATTGCGTGAACAGGCTGCACTGACACGAAGGTGCGGCCCACCGCAACAGGAGTGCGCCCGTTACCCCTTGGCTAGGCCCAACCCGGCCACCACCTCCACCTTGAACGGCGGACTGTCCTCTCCCATCAGCAACGTCCGGCAGGGAAAGGGAATCTCGATGTGTTGCGCATCGAAGGCTTTCTTGAGACGGCGCCGATATTCACGCCCGATCTTCCATTGCTCGGCCGGTTTCGTTTTGATACGCGCGCGAATCGTCACGGCGCTATCGGCAAAATTGTCGACCCCGACGATCTCAATCGGCTCAAGGATCAGCGCACTGAATTCCTGGTCCTGGCGTAGTCCTTCGCCCACCGCTCGCATCACCTCCACCACCCGATCCGTCTCCTCCCGATAGGCCACGCCCATGTCCAGCACAAAGGCCGACCAGTCTCTGGTCATGTTGGACAGGGTGGTAATCCCACCGTTGGGGAAAATGTGCACCACGCCGGAGAAATCTCGCAATGAGATCGTTCTGAAGGTAATGGTCTCAACCTGCCCGCCCGTCCCGTTGATCACGGCGACATCTCCGAGCCTGATCTGATCTTCCAGAATGATGAAGAACCCGCTCATCAGATCACGTACCAAGTGTTGCGCGCCGAAGCCGACAGCGAGGCCCAGAATGCCGGCACCGGCCAAAATCGGGGCAATATCTAATCCGGCCATTTGCAACGATTCAATGATGATGATCGCCCACGTCGCAGACAACGCGATGGTTCTCAGAATTCCCGTCAGCGTAGCCGCCCGCTTGGAGGCCACTCCTGATTCCTGGTCGACCCTGTCGCTGGCCACAATCATCACCCGCTCCAGCTCGCGCAAACCAAGGCGCACGAACCGGATCGCCACGTACCCGATCATGAGCACCAAGACGATCCGTAAACTGGCGATGCCCACGCTGGCAGCCATGTTGATCAGCCATGGCCATGCGGTCTCGATCGAAAATTGGGTCATCATCGATGTACTCCTTTCACAGTATCGGTCAGGATCGGACAGGCGGTCCGCCTGCCATCAGGATACTGGCTGGTGCGTCGTCATTCCTTGGATACAGTCGGCATCAGTAGGATGTCGACCATCGCCGTAATCGTGTCCTGACGACGTAAGTCCGGCGTCGACGTGTCACGGCCAACAGTGCGTCATGCAGGACTACTTGGCAATGGTAATCGCCGGAGTTGGAGTTTTTGAAATGTCGGTGACGGTCATTTGAAAGAGTTGCGCCAACACACGGAAGGTGCCGAGATTCCACGGATCTAACGCGCCGTCGTCATAGGAAGCCTTGACGATCGAATACCACCGGTCTTCGAACTTCACGGCAAACGCGGCATTGTCCGGCCTGGCGGTGGTTTCACCGATATCCAAGGTCCGCACGGGATTGAGCACGACGACGCCCGTCCGCTCGTCGGATTCGACCTGGAACTCAGGATCGGCGGCAATGCCGTTGGCCAGAAATCGCATGATCTTGTTAAAGCTTCGGATGACCAGAAATCCATGCAGGGGATAGTCTCCGCCGGGACCGTCCGGTCGGATATCGATGAGAATGTAGTTGCGCGGATACTGCTGCGCCTCCTCATGCAACAACCGGCGTTCCTCATTCGGCAATTGCATGGGATCGTAATTGGTGATCACGGTCCTCCCGGTGACCCGACGTCGGACGGTCAGGGACGGTTCCTCGCTGGTCCCACCGATGGCGTACCCTCGATCCATCGCGTCAAGAATCTTGTCGAGGCCTCGCACCAGGTCGCCTGAGCCCGATCGGGTAGAGAGCGGAAGCGCCACCGTCTGTTCGAAACTCAGCGGCGTGACTTGGAGGTCGCGCGAGAGGTTCAAGGCCGAAAGATGCATGACGCGACGGCGGAACTCCCGATACTCGTCGGGGAAAAACGGCATATTGCGATAAAACGCGGACTCTCCGTAGCCGCTGGCCTGAATCCCGCTCGCCATCAGGCGAAGAATGATCGCGGGCTCGACGCCCTGCTGAAACATGAACGTCACACGGCTTTCGTCGAACGGGGTGAGGATGCGGCTGGTAAACTCCTCACCTTGAATCGGAACGATCGTCATCGTCGGACGTTCGGCCATGCTGCCGCCGAACGAAAGCCCCAACGAATCCGGCCCCGGAGACACAACGGTATGCGTCAACCCGGCGCTTGCTTGGAATTCGAACGTCGCCGCCACACTGGACACACCGGTGAAGTGTTGCGGAAGAAAATGCCGTGACCGGGCGATGTTGAGCAGCAACATTTCAGCTTCAACCCGTCCAACCGCTCGATCATATTCGAGCACGGCTTGGTGCAGCGCAATCGGCGAGAGACAGCCCGCCGACAGAAGAGGGAGCAGCCCCACCAGGAGGGCACTCAGTGCGGTCCGCAGACATGACGACTGCATCTCGCACACCTGCATTGATCGCCTATGGCTCCAATACCGCAAGGTGTTTCCGCACCGCCTCCACTTTGTCACGATGATCCGGTTGAGCTTCAGCCAACCCGATGTAACGGCGGTAAGACTGAATCGCTTCGCCACGCTGATTGCGCGCAATGAATGCCTCACCCAAGTTGTAGTACGCGACAGGATCATTGGGCTGCAACGAGGCCGCCGCGCGAAATGCCGCCAACGCGTCGTCGACCTGCCCCTTGTTCAACAAGGCCACCCCAAGATTGTTCTGGGCTGCGACACTGTTCGGTGCTGCCTGCAGAGCTGAGCGGTATGCCGCAATCGCCCCGTCGATATCCCCCTGCTTCTGCAACAGCACCGCCAACGCTTCCTGCGTGGGCGCATGGGAAGGCTGACGCGCCAACATCGCCCGATATTCCGTCAGCGCCCCTGCATCGTCGCCGGCCCGGTCGAGAAGCTGCCCCACCTCATAATGCAAAGCCCCTTGTCCGGGATCCAACTTCAACACTTCGCGGAATGCCGCCAACGCCCCGTTGAAATCCCCTTTGGCCTTCAGCGCCAGACCGAGGTTGTAATGGGCGTCCGCATTCTCCGGCTGCAAACGGATGGCGGTGCGACCAGATCCGATCGCGCCGTCCAGTTCCCCCTTCACCAACAGGGCGGCGCTAAGGTTCAAGCAATACAGAGCGGCCGCCGACCCCGCTTGAAGCCGTAATGCCGCGCGATACTCCCCGATGGCCTCGTCGAGCTGTCCTTTTCGTTGCAGCACTAAGCCCAGGTTGTTATGGGCTGTGGCATTGTTGGGTTGCAGACGCAGGGTTTCGCGGTATTCCTCGATCGCTCCGTCGGCATCCCCCTTCGCCTCCAATGCCAACGCGAGATTGTGATGGGGGGCGGCATTGCCTGGCTGAAGCCGGATCGCATGCCGGTAGGCCTCGATCGCCTCATCAACCTTCCCCTGCTCACTCAACGCCACGCCAAGGTTGTTGTGAATGGCGGCAAACTCCGGTTGCACGCTCAACGCGGCTCGATATTCCCGAATGGCTTCATCGAGAGCCCCCTGCGCCGCTAGAGAAAGCCCCAGCGCATGGTGAGCCTCCGGAAAATCAGGTCGCTTATGCAGCGCAGCCTGGAATTTCTCCACCGCCTCCACATAGTTGCCCTTCGCATGGAGGGCCACACCACCGTAGTACAGGCTCTCGGCTTCACCGGTCTGCACTCCTGGTCGCGGCTTTTGCGGGATGATTTGAGGACTGGACGAGCGTGCCCGATGCACGGACCGCTTCTTCGTTGCCGGTCGGGCATCGTGGCCCAGCGCCGCCGAGAGCGGAGCGGCAAGACAGAAGGCGGCGAGCACGGCAATGGAACAACGAGCGAAAAACCAGGTCATCGTCACCCGTAGACAAGATCAGACGGTGCAGTATCTTGCCGACCGAACACAAACAAATCAAGCCCTGGAGACCTCATTCCCCTGCTCGATCCGCTGACATGCGCCACAGTTTTCCTCACGCGTCGGTAGACACCTCGGGGCCTGTTCGGCTATGATAGCGATTCGTTTCAGCCAGCCCTCGATACGACCGTGGCGGTGTAGCTCAGTTGGCAGAGCAGCGGACTCATAAGCCGCGGGTCACCCGTTCAATCCGGGTCACCGCCACCAAATTTCTTTCGAAATCGGCCACTCGCTTCACAATCTGCGCACCCCTGCGACAATGCCACCGCACAGGGTCGCGTGATCGCTTGAGTTCTGGTTGGGTTGACTCAGAATGATCCAAGAGTCACGATCGAGGAGGGATTGACGCAGGATTTTCCGTACGGTCGAGGAGAGGGACCTCCTCCCGCAAGCGCCGAACCAGCGCCATCAGGTGTTTGGCCCCATGACGGGTTACGCCGCTTCCGAGGTCCGAGATGGAAGCCAACGTCGAAGCGCGCCGGCGATCTGTTCGAGCGCCACGGGTTTGGTGACATAGTCGTCCATGCCTGCAGCGAGACAGGCCTGCCGGTGCGTTTCAAGCGCATGTGCGGTCAAGGCGACGATTGAGACGGGCTTGCCATCCACCCGGGTGATTCGGCGCTGACGGATAGCTTTGGTCGCCGTCACCCCGTCCATTTCAGGCATCTCACAATCCATAAAGATCAGGTCGAACGGCGAATGGTTCAGGGCCTGCAGCACACTGGTCCCTGTCCCTACGACGGTCGCCGAGTGTCCGCACAACTCCAGCATGCCCAGCAAGACCTCGCGATTCGTCGGATCATCTTCCGCGACGAGAATCCTTCCGCCCTCGGGAACATCAGCAGGTTCGGGACATCCTGTCGACATATTCGCTGTGGGCCCGGGATTTTTTGAGAAGCCTGGCGGCCTCATTTCGGCCGATGACGCCGTTTGCGCGTCTGGCCTCAATGGGAGCGTAAACCAGAACGTGGATCCCTGCCCGGGGGTGCTGTCCACTCCGATCTGCCCACCCATCATATCCACCAGCCGCTGGACGATCGCCAGGCCTAGCCCGGTCCCTCCAAACCGGCGACTCGTCGACCCGTCGGCCTGCGAAAAGGGATCGAAAATTCGTGTTTGCGCTTCGAGAGGAATCCCGATACCGGTATCACGCACCACCACCTTCATCGTCACGTGCCTCCCGTCGCCGTCATGACGCTGAAGGGACAGCGCAATTTCTCCCCGCTCCGTAAATTTCACCGCGTTGCCGACAAGATTGAGCAGGATCTGGCGAAGGCGCCCCGCATCTCCACACCACCGCAGCGGCAGAGCCTTGTCAACCTCACAATGCCACCGCACCCCTTTGCGCTGAAGCGGCTCGTGGAACAAGTCGCCCAGGGAACGCACCAGAGGAAGCAACTCAAATTCTGCCTGTTCCAGTTCCACCTTATTGGCCTCGATCTTGGAGAAATCGAGAATCTCGTTAATAACGTGCAGAAGAGCGACGCCAGAGTCGCGAATCGTGTGTGAGAAGTGCCGCTGTTTGTCGGACAGACTGGTCGCCAGCAGCAGTTCTACCATGCCCAGCACGCCGTTCATCGGCGTGCGAATTTCATGGCTCATCTGAGCCAGGAATCGGGACTTCGCCTGGTTCGCGCTATCGGCTTCCGCCTTCGCCTCTCTGAGCGCATCCACCAGCTGTTGCAGTTCCTCATTGCGCCGCTGCAATTCGAGTGTGCGGGTCTGCACATCCCGTTCGAGCCGCTGATTGGCTGCCTGCAACTCGCGACTGCGCTCGTCGACCAGCGCAGCCAGTTCATCGACCTTCAATCTGGCCTCCCGTCCCAACTCCCACTTACGAGTAAGTGCGTTGGCAATCTGCTGCACTTCAATGGAATCGAATGGTTTCCGCAAGATCAACAATCGATCCGTCACCCCCAGCCGCGAAGCGATCTCATTCCAGGACAGGTCAGAATACGCTGTGCAAATGACGACCTGGATCTCTGGATCAGCCGCCCAGATTCGTTCAATGGTCGTCAGGCCGTCCCAACCGGGCGGCATGCGCATGTCGACCACCGCCAGCGCATAAGGGTGTCCGCACTTCCGCGCGGCACACACCCGATCGAATCCCTGTTGCCCTTGGTCGACAAAGTCGACATCAAACGGCTCGACCGTCGACGAGGCGACCCTATCTCCGAACAACGCGGCCCTGGCCTGCTGCAAATCTGACGGCACTGCGGCAGGAATGAGAATCTTTCGAAAATCCTCATGGATGGTTCGATTGTCGTCAATCACAAGAATCCGGCGATTTCGTGAGCTGATAGGTAAGGTCATGCCGAAACCTCCACCGATTCAAAAGGAAGCGTGAACGTAAACGTCGCACCCAAACCTTCACCATCGCTGTAGCCCTGGATGGAACCACCCAACTGCTTCGCCACCAGTGCGGCACTGTGCAAGCCCAGCCCATGTCCGTCCGGCCTGGTCGTAAAGCCCTGGGTGAAGAGGCGAGGCGCATGTTCCTGCGAAATCCCGACCCCGGTATCGATCACCTGAAACCGGACGAATCCCGCGCGATCGGAGTCCACTGCGAGACGAAGCGTGAGTCGTCGCACTGGCGCGCCGGACGGGGCCATCGCATTCGCGGCGTTACTGATCAGATTCACCAACACCTGAATGACTTGATGCCGGTCTGTGATCCCGTCCGGAACGTCTTCGTACTCCTCACGGATTTCACAGCGGCAGTTCTCCAGCGCGGATCGATTGATGGCCAGCGCCTGCTCCATCAAGTCCTGAAAATGCACCGGTTCACGGATGGCTCCACCGGGACGGGCGAGATCCACTTGTCGGGAAACGACCTGGCGCACGTGATCCACATTCCGGCTGAGACCACCCAGCTCCCGCTCCACGAACATCGAGTTCTGGTTGACGGTCTCTGCCAGCATGGAGAGATACGTAGGAATCTGCTTTCCCTGAGGGTCTTGAGACAGGAAGTGAGGTAAATCATGCCTGTGCGACTGCAGCATGGATGCAACCAACGCCACGTCGCCGATCGGTGATTGTTTCACCGTGTTCATGACGACTTCGACGGAGACATTGATGCTATTCAGCACATTGCCCACGTTATGCAGCACGGCGGAGGCGACATCGGCCATGCCCACCAGGCGCGACGTCTCGATCAACTGTCGGTTCAGTTCCTCCCGCTCATCCTGCACACGTTTACGGCGTTCGATTTCAGTCTGAAGTGACTCATTGGTCTGCTCAAGCATCTGGTTTTGTGAAATCACCTTCGTACGGGACCGTTCGAGCTCACCAATCGCCTCGCGCAACTGCTTGTGGGCACGGTCGACGTCCGTCACATCGTGAAACGAAGCCACGACCCCGCGTAACCCGCCTTGGTCATCAAATATCGGCGTGCTGGTCACCGAGAAAGTTTGCCACTGCCGATCGTTGCTCCGGAACCCAAGACGACTGCCCTGCTGGGGCGCCTGAGACTTCTGCGCCCGTTCCCAGGGATACTCCTCGCCGGCCACCAACGGCTGCCCCTGCTCATGAACCCACGCAAGTCGCGCCAATGGCTTTCCCAGGAGCGAGGTCAAGGCTTGACCCGTCAACCGGCAAAATGTGTCGTTGGTCAGCACAATCAACCCGGAGCGATCCAGCATCACCACTCCGTCGGTGAGACTGTCGAGTGCTGATTTGACACGGGAAGGAATGACCTGTGAGGGGTCCAGATGACGCAACGTGCGCTTTAGCAGCATGACATACCCAACAAAGCTGAGGAGGGCGACAGAAGCCACAAATCTTGGCCACGGTCCCAGGAACAGCCTGTCGCTCACGGAGGAGTCAGTGGTGCGGAAAGACAGCTGCAGAGTGCCCCAGTGTGCATTGGCATTATAGATCGGCACTTGAATATGGCTCAGTGTTGACCGGTGCCCCTCCGGCTGCACCCAATGCTGTACGTGATCGCCCGCGACAGCCAGCAGCTGCCCGTCCGAAAGCAGCAGGGCCGCCGACAGGATGTCGGCATTGCGTTGGACCAGCGCCTGCATTGCCGTCTCGATCGCCGGCAGTTGCCCGGAAGAGGCCAGCACCGAATACTGCACCGCGAGATTCTCACAGAGCGCCTGACGAGACTCAGAGACGTACCTGACCTGATCAGGGAATGATCCCACGAGCGCCTCTACGGCAAACATCGCACCAATGGTCAACGAAACGAGACAGAAGCTGAGAAAGAGAAGTGGCGACACGCGGCTCATGCTGCGCCTTTTTTGGATGAATACGGCGGCTGTTGAGTCACTGACGAGGCCCCCAATACACCGTGAAGACCTTCGAATTCAGCCTCTTCCGCCTGACGGGTTGCCTCGGTCTCCTGCGACCTGCGAGTCCGCTCCCGCCGGCTCAAGCTGACGACCGGCAACGGATCGAAGGCCCTCCAGGCGGGAATCGTCGCAAAGCAACTAGCCAAGAGGGCACCGCTCCGGATCGCCCAGGCCACAAATCCCACCGATAGCGCCGTTCCAGTCAGCGCGGTGACATGCGCCACCAAGGCCTGTTGCTTCTGGTTCTCGCCGATCGCCTCCTGAAGCAACACGGCGAGTTCATCCAGTTTGGTCATGAGGACTTCACTCACTGATATCGTCGGCTCAAGACCAGCAGTACGATCAGACGCGACAAACTCGACCGGCACAATCGTGAAGGGATTCCGGATCTCGCCCTCGTCCTGTCGAGCGGCCAACGCGACTGTGGGGCGTTCATCCCTGTGCGAATTGTCGTCCCTTGGAGGCGCCGCGATGGCCGGTCTGCCCTCGGCGTGCTCGGCGAGAGATCGCGACTCCATGGGGAGACCTTTGGCGGGAAGAGTCACACCACTCACGTCCTCCTGCGGAACAGATGGACTCGGCAGTTCGTGAGTCGGAGGAACAGACGCGATGACAGGCGGCGGGGTCGTCGGGATCAACGAGGGAGGAAGCAACGGAACGGCGGAAGGGAGTCGCTCCGCCACATTCGTAACGGTGACCGCAATCATTTGCGTAGCCATGCCACCCTGACTGTCGGTGACACGGACCTGCACCACATAAACATTGTCGCCATTGGCATCCGCGGCGGCTTCGAAATCACGGGGTGCCACAAAGCTTAGCGCGCCCGTTGCCGCGTTGATCGTAAACAGGGCCTGGTCCGCACCGCCGCTGATGCCGTAGGTCAACGCCTGTGCAGGAATATCCACGTCAGCTCCGGTCACTACGGTAATCCCGATCACATTTTCGGCAACATTGATCGACGCCGTCGCCCCTCCTCCGTCGCTGATGATCGTCGGCGCATCGTTCACCGCAGCGATCGTGAGGGTCACGGTCGTGGTGCCGATCGAGCCCCCCGCCCCGTCGCTGACGGTAAACGTGAACGAATCGCTGAGGGTCTCCGACCCATCGTGAACATAGGTCACACGGTTGGCCGCAATATCCGCCTGTGTAAACGTCGTGGCGGAAACCCCTGGGGCTGTCGTTAGTTCCAGACGACCATGGGCAGGGCTCGTCCCGACGGAGAATCTGAGCTGAGCCGCGGAATTGTCGACATCCACCACCGCGAGCTCCGCACTCGTAATCCTGTCGACGCCCCCTTCGGCCACATTGCTCCCGCTGTTGGTGGCAACCACCGGCGCATCATTGACGGCCGTGACATTGACGGTGAGGGTATTGGGCGTGGGGTCATAGGCGTTGTTGCTATCCCGCACCGAGAACGTGAACCGGGCATAGCCCGTCCCATTGGCATTGGCCGCCGGCGTGAACACCAGGTTCCCCGCCGCCACGTCGGCCGTCGTGATCACCTGGCCTGCCGTCACCGCCGTGCCCGACAGGGTCAGCGTCCCGGCCGTCGGCAGCGTCTCGATCCGCACCGCACTGAAGCTGTCGCCCGCGTCCACATCGCTGAACCCAAAGTTCGCGGTGGTGAAGGTCTGGGTCGTATCCTCGTTGATGGTCACCGTGGCGTTGGTCCCCGCCGGCGCTTCGTTCACGTTGGTCACCGTGATCGTAAAGGTCTCGTCGTAGGTCAGGCCACCCCGGTCCGTCACCCGCACCGTCACGCTGTGGCTGGTCGCCGCTTCGTAGTTCAACAGGGTTCCGTTGGCCACCGTGAGGGCGCCGGTCGTCCGGTTGATCGCAAACCGCCCACCGGCGTTGTTGGTGAGCGTATAACTCTTGGTATCCCCGGCGTCCACGTCGCTCCCGGTCACGGTCCCCACCACGGTCCCGTTCGCCGCGTTCTCCGCCACCGTGCTCGCCGACAGGCTCAAATCCGTCGGCGCATCATTGATGGCCGTGACATTGACGGTGAGGGTATTGGGCGTGGGGTCATAGGCGTTGTTGCTATCCCGCACCGAGAACGTGAACCGGGCATAGCCCGTCCCATTGGCATTGGCCGCCGGCGTGAACACCAGGTTCCCCGCCGCCACGTCGGCCGTCGTGATCACCTGGCCTGCCGTCACCGCCGTGCCCGACAGGGTCAGCGTCCCGGCCGTCGGCAGCGTCTCGATCCGCACCGCACTGAAGCTGTCGCCCGCGTCCACATCGCTGAACCCAAAGTTCGCGGTGGTGAAGGTCTGGGTCGTATCCTCGTTGATGGTCACCGTGGCGTTGGTCCCCGCCGGCGCTTCGTTCACGTTGGTCACCGTGATCGTAAAGGTCTCGTCGTAGGTCAGGCCACCCCGGTCCGTCACCCGCACCGTCACGCTGTGGCTGGTCGCCGCTTCGTAGTTCAACAGGGTTCCGTTGGCCACCGTGAGGGCGCCGGTCGTCCGGTTGATCGCAAACCGCCCACCGGCGTTGTTGGTGAGCGTATAACTCTTGGTATCCCCGGCGTCCACGTCGCTCCCGGTCACGGTCCCCACCACGGTCCCGTTCGCCGCGTTCTCCGCCACCGTGCTCGCCGACAGGCTCAGATCCGTCGGAGATTCATTCACATTCGTCACAGTGACGGCTAAGGCCTGCGTGTCGGTTCCTCCGTTTCCGTCGGAGACCTGCACCGTGACGTTGTAGACATTATTCGCGCCGTTGTCCGTCGGCACTTCATAGTTGGGCGCAGCGACAAAACTCAATGCGCCCGTGCTGCTGTTGATCGCAAATTTCGTGGCGTCCGCCCCGCCGCTGATCGAATAGGTGAGCGTCTGCCTGGTATCGCCGTCGGTAGCCCTCACGGTCGTGACCGCAGTGGTATTTTCCGCAACACTGATTGATGCAGTCGTCCCGCCACCGTTGCTGGTGATCGTGGGAGTGGCTTCATTCACGTCGGTCAAATTGATGGTAAAGGTCTCGTCGTAGATCAGCCCGCCGCTGTCCGTCACCCGCACCGTCACGTTGTGACTGGTCGCCGCTTCATAATTGAGCAACGTCCCGTTCGCCACGGTCACGACACCCGTGCTGTTGTTGATGGCGAAGCGACCGCCGGCACTGTCCGTCAAGGAGTACGTCTTGGTATCTCCGGTGTCGACATCGCTGCCGCTGACGATGCCCACCACCGTGCCGTTCGCGGCGTTCTCCGCCACGGTATTCGCCGAGAGGCTGAGATCCGTCGGCGCGTCGTTGATGGGCGTCACGCTCACGTCGATCGTATCGGTGGCACTGGAGAATGCCGTCGTCCCCCCGTTACTCGCCGTGGTGACTTTGGCGCCCACCGCCCCGCTCGTCTGGTCCCACGCCCGCACCGTCAGCGCTGCCGTACTTGTCCCGTTATAATCGGCGTTCGGAGAGAAGTAGAGGCGCGTGCTCCCGTTATCGGCGAGCAGCAGCGCCGAGGTGTCGCTCACCGTTCCCACCGCCGTCCACGTCGAGCCCCCGTTCGTCGTGTAGTACCACGTCCCGTTTGTCTCATTGCTCCCCATGATCGCGATGCCCTTCGCCGCCCCGCTGTCCACGTCCGTGATCCCACCCGTGAACGCACTCACCAGGGAACCTACAGCCCCACTGGGCGCACCCGCATCCTCCGTCACAGTCACACTCAATGCCGTGTCCGCCAACACCGGCGCATCATTCGCTGGCGTAATATCGACCGTCATCACAGCCGCAGCCCCGATTTCCGTATTCCGTTCGTAGGACACCAGTTGGAGGTTATCGAAGTTAGTCTGCATGACGACCCCCACCAGTCGTATCTGCAGCGCCTGGCCATTCAATGCCGGGAATCCAGCGCCGCTGACCTGCAACGTCGCTTGCACCAAAGAGCCCTGGACTTCGGTTACCTGGCTCTGGTCGATGAAGCCCAACCGTGTGCCGCCGGCCCACAGTTCAACGCTGTACTCGCTCACCGGCTGATCAAGCCGCCACCCGATACTCAGACTAAGCGAGTAATCGTTCGTCGAGTTGAAAGTGGTCCCCAAGGTCTGCGCCAGGTACGTGCCATCCTGCTCGACATAGAATGTATTGTCATGGTCGACGCTGAACTGCCTTGCACCCACGTTCTGCACGCCGGCGGCAAACCCTGAAACCGTGTGCAGTGTCCATCCGGTCGCACCTTGCTGCCACGTCCCTTCAGACATGACGTCTGCTTCAGCGTTAGGGTTGGCAATCGTAATCGATGTGCCCTGAAGCGGCGCAAAGCTGAATTGCGCATAATCATTGTGCTGGTTCCCAACCCCTGGGACACCGTACCCGTCATACCCGCTTTGCTCTGAGACCGGTACATAGCGCAGATTCCCCCCATCGATGGCGGCTTTCGTGATGATCTGGCTCACCACAACCGACTTCCAGTCCCCATCCACCAATGTTTGCAGAGTGCCCGCCACCGGTAGCGACTGGATCTGCACTGCGCTGTTTGCCGTCATAGCCGAATCCACATCCGACACGTTGAACTGACCCCACGTGAGCACAAGCGGCGTGTCTTCGACACCGGTGGCTGAACCACCAGTAGAGATCGGCGCATCGTTGACGGCTGTGACATTGATGGTGAGGGTATTGGGCGCGGAATCGTAGGCGTTGGCGCTATCCCTGACCGAGAAGGTGACAGTGGCATAGCCGGCTCCAGTGGCGTTGGCCGCCGGCGTAAACAACAGATTGCCCGCACTGATATCCGCCGCCGTCACGACTTGCCCGGCCGTGACGGAGACCCCGGATAGGGTCAGCGTCCCCGCGCCCGGCACCGTGTCGATCCGCACGGCACTGAGACTCTCACCGGCATCCACATCGCTGAACCCAAAGTCGGCGGTTGTCAGCGTACGCGCCGTGTCTTCAGTGACCGTGATCGTGGCATCGGTCCCCGTCGGCGCTTCATTGACATTGGTCAGGTTGATCGTGAAGATTTCGTCGTAGGTCAGCCCCCCGCTATCCGTCACTCGCGCGGTCACGTTATGGCTGGTGGCGCTCTCGTAGTTCAGCAGCGCACCGTTGGCTACAGTAAGCACGCCCGTGCTGCTGTTGATCGCGAAGCGGCCCCCGGCGGTATCCGTCAAACTGTAGGCCTTCGTATCGCCACTGTCTGGATCGGTGCCGCTGATCGTCCCCACCACGGTTCCATTCGCAGCATTCTCTGCCACGGTGCTCGCCGACAAACTCAGATCCGCCGGGGCATCGTTGACCGCGGTCACCGTCAATGCAGCGGTATCACTCATCGTGCTGTAGGCAGTCGCGCCACCACCTGTGCCGGTCCCTGCAACCTGTATATTGTCGACATGCAGGCGGCCCATGGAGTCACTTCCGCTGACGATAAAGCGAATCTGCGTATTGGCATTGGCATAGGCACTGATGTCGGCTTTGTAACTCTGTGCCTTCCCATCCGTCGCATCGATCGCAAAGGTCTGAAGCGTCGCCCAGGTCTTCCCGTCATACACCTCAACAGACACCGCGCCTTTGGTGCCGCCGCCATGTTGACGGATGTAGTCGAACGACAGCGTGGCGGAGGTGACCGAGCTCAGATCGACCTGTCGGCTCGCGCCACGAGAGAGGAAATCGGTTTCAATCTGCAAGGAATTGTCGGTCAGCCCGGCATAACTATTCACCATGACCATGCCGCCGCCCGTCCCGTCAGCTTCTCCCAGTTCCTGCCAGGAGCCGCCCCACTTGACCGTTCCATCATTATTTGAATAGGACACCGTTGTGAACTGGTCCAGCACGGTTGAGGTGGTGATCAGACTGCCGGTGCCGCCGTTGATGCCGCTCGTCTGATCCCAGGCGTGAAAGGTAATGGCATCACTCATGGTGCCGTTGTAGTCGGCATTGGCCTGAAAATAGATCCGAGCGGTGCCGTCTCCGGCGAGGAGTCGCGCACTCGCGTCGCTGACGGCTCCCAACGTGCTCCATGTGGCACCGTCGTTCGTGCTAAACCACCAGGTGCCGTTACTCGTATTCGCACCGGTAATAGCAATGCCGAGCTTGGCACCGGCATCCCCATCCGTCACATTGTCGACCTGTCCGGAGGGGCTGGCGAAATCCACGAGCGACGAGACCAACGTTCCGACCGCGCCCGACGGAGCCCCGGCATCTTCGTTGAGCGCGGTGAGCGTAGGACTTTTCGACGCATCCAGAACCGGTGCGCCTAACAACCCGACCCAGTTCATCTGGGTTTGATCATCGATCGCAATCCTGGTTTCGATGGCGCCGGCCTTGACCTCCAGAACCCAGTCGCCGCCGAGGGAAGCATAGCCCGTCAGATCATCGCTCGCCTCCACATCTGCTCCGGTGAGTTCAGCGAGCCGAGCAACCGCCTCCTGGCCCACTTCACCCTCGGCAAAATTGCACCCGTACACGAGAATGTCCGCCTGCTCCGAGAGAGACTGCTGAATTGTCGCGAACGCATCCGCGTAACGAGTCGACATTGATTCGGCGTTCAACGTGCCGGTGCCCAATTGCAGTGTTCCTGCGTCACCGTGCGAAATGAGATGAATGGCGTCGATGCCCGATCGTCCGGCCAACGACTCGGCGATCTGCTCGACCCCGTCTCGAGAGGCATCCAACACCACAACATCCACATTGGGCCCCATACCCGCAACCAGGGTTTGATAGTCCGGAACCGTGGGATCGACGAAGACCACTTCTGTCGCAGACTCACCGGGACTGTAAGAAGCCATTGCGCTGAGAAGTTCCTGAGACGCCTGTTGCTCAGGCGTCGTACGATCGACAGCCCCCTCCGACGAGACCGCCGTCTCAGCCTGGTCCTGTGCCACTTGCTCGGATTTGACCTCGGCCGCGGTCGCCGCCGCCGCCGCATCAAACATCAACCGTTGCTCGAGGGATAGGAGAGATTGCTTGAAGGCAGACGGAGCCGCGAGGGGCGATGGCCGCTGTGACGGTTCATCCTCCCTGCGGAGATACTTTTTGAAAAAATTGAACATACCGCTGCCTTAGTCTCGTGAAGACACAAGATCCCACATCTTTCTCGGTCGAACAGGGGGCAGCCTGAAGGGCTGCAGCAAGGAGACGTCCGATTGATCCGGGGTTGAAACTGCTCAGGCAGTAACGACCAATGACGGTGACGAATGGACAGCGGCCGCCATCAGGGGGAAAGGGTGGATCGTCGCGGCGAAATCGATCCTCGCTCGGCACACGACTCCGGCGATCGTGATCAGAGACCACTCTCGCGAATGATGACCGCCACGACTCGGTCCCATACTCGAGCGACCAGGCTCTGGGGTTTTCCGGAGACGTGGAGCAGTCCGGTCACGACTTGGTCCGCCCGCACAACCTCATCCAGGACTTCAAGTTCAACGCGGTAGACCGATTGCTCCGCCTGTAGTCGACCATGCGAATCTTTTCGTACCGGCACGGCGCCACCATAGATCGAAGCCAGGTAGGGCACGGAAACGTCCTGCTCGTCCACATCCCGAATTTCGGTGACCCGGGCGCGAGAGGCCTGACGCGTCACATCGTTTGGAATGAAACGCGCTTCCTGCCCGACCGCCAACGCGTCCACATCTTCAACGGGTGCAAGGGCCGCAATCATGGCCGTGCGGGAATTCACCACGTACGCGACCGCCAGCTTCTCGTTGATCCACCGGCCGGGATACAGCGAATCGGCCTGGTCAACCACCACACCATCAATGGGTGCCTGCAGCACGAGGCGCTGCTGCTTCTCCGCAACCCCGTCCAACTCAACAAGTTTCGATCGCAACGACTCGGCGAGGACCTGACCTTGAATACGATCCTCTTCGTAGCCAGCCTGACGTTGAAGCCTGAAATCCAAGAGCTCCACCTGAGTCCGCGTCAACTGGGCATCCTTGGCCAATTTCGGATTTTCGAGGACGACCAACGTGTCTCCGGCTCGCACCGACTGCCCCGCATGCACCGACACCGACACGATCCGTCCCGGTCCGGGGGGATAGACCGTCGCGTACGACCCGGCCTGTAACACCGCGGGAATGGCCACGCGACTGGCCCAGGGAAGACAGGCCAGTAACAGCATCGTGCCCAAGACACTCATCGTCACCGCAAAACGACCGGTGCGGGCAAATGCGGCACGACGACTCCACCAGGCCTTGATTTCCCGCCAGACAGGCAGGCAAATGAAAAACAGGATCTCGACCAGAAACAGCAGGATCCCCAGAATCTTGAAAAAATAGTGATAGACCGTCAGGGCAATCCCGGTGAACAGGACAAGGCGATACAGCCAGATGCTCCAGGCATAGCCGACCAGCACTTGTCTGCTGGAGGGCCCAACGGCTTCAGGCGGAGGCACACCCGGCGAAAAGAGCAGCTCCCGCATCCGCCACTGGCCGAAGGCAAAGGCTCGATCCTGAAGATTAGGAATCCCAAGCCAGTCTGCGAGAAGGTAATATCCATCAAACCTCATCAAGGGGTTGAGGTTAATGGCGAGGCTCATCACCCAACTTGTCGTCGCCACGACGAACACAACACTTCGGAGCAGTCCGTCCGGCAGGAACCCCCACAACAACGTCGCAACCGCAGCGAGTCCAAGTTCGGCAACCACTCCGGCCGCAGCGATCCACAGCCGCTTCCGCCTCGAGTTGAGCCGATACGCATCACTGATGTCCGAATAGAGCACCGGCATCATCACCATCAAGGCCACACCAATCGTGGGCACTCGACACCCGAACCGGGTCGCCGTATACGCATGCCCCAATTCATGCACCACCTTGACGGCGCAGAAGACCGCGCCATACATCAGAGCTCCCTGCCAGTTGAAAAAATGCAGGAAGGTTGAACTGAAGGTGTCCCACTGCTGCCCCACCAGAAAAAGGCCGATGGCGCCAATCACTCCAAACACCCATGCCGCCATGGGTGTATAGAACGGCGCCACCATGGGCAGGGTGGCCTGTAGAAAACTGTGCGGGCGTACTAGGGGAATTTTGATGAACAGATAGTGATGCAGGAGCCACTGCCACCACACATGATGGCGTGCCGCTTCCTGCTCGACGAAGTCTTTGACTTGCCCGCTGGCCGATTGCTCCGTGAGGTTGTTCGCGTACAAAAACCTCACCAGGTCTTCGACATCCTCCGCACCAATGCGCGACGTGGTATCACGCCTGGTCACGGCGACGAGTTGCTCCACGGTTCCGGACGACCAGCGCTGCAAGAGCTGGTATACCAGCCACTCGATCTGAAAGTACTTGTTGCGGACGGGATCGACGATCGTCCAGGTCGGCACCCCTTCCGGCGTGGGCGCGCCTCGGACAAACTGCAGATTCCTTCTCAGCGGAGGCAGCTTGCGTGCTTGTGGTGGAGACACTGGCGCCGGGCCGGCCATCGGCTACACTCCGATCAGTTGGCGCAACGCCGTGAACGGACGGCGGAACAACAGAAATGCCAGCGGGCCACGCTCACCATACACCTTCGCCGACCCTTGCCAGCCAATCCGAATGCGGGGATCGGCAGTCGCCAATTCGGCCGTCACCCGATAGGCCAACACATCCCCAGGCAACACCTCCGCATGGTAACTGGCCCGGCTCACGGTCGCCGCGAACGATTCGAGCGGAAGCGCATCGAAAAAGGCCACGGCATCGGCCCCTTCCTTCAATAGCAGTGCGTCACTGACGGGCAAATCGATTCGCAGCTCTATGTGCCGCGGATCGGCAATTTCCATAATCCGCTCCCCGACGGCAACGGGTTTCCCGATCCAGTCGGCCTTGTCGGTATACAGGAGCAGTCCGGCCTGCGGCGCGCGGACCTCAACCTGATCGAGCATCTCTCGCGCGTAGGCTAATTCCGTCTCTTTCAACGCCGCTTCTGCGGCTTTGAGGGGGGCCTCGGCTTTTCGTTGTGGATCGGCAAACCCGCCCTGAATCGCCTGGGCATGTTCGGCCTCCGCCACGGCCAATTGTTTTTCCGCGACCTGGAACTGATTCCGAAGATTCGTGTCCTCATAGCGGAACAGTGGCCGAGCTTGCGCGACCACCGTATTCGGTGGCACCAGGACCTCGGCGATCACACCATCCATCGGCGCGCTCACAATCGTGGGCTCATTTGCCATCACCTTCACCGGCGCGACCGTGGAGACCCGGACCGGCACACAGAGTGCGGCCACAATCGCCGCGCCGATCAACCAGGCCGACGGTGTCTTGATCTTCGCCGGCCAGATCCGGCTTCGCTGCGCGACCGCTTTCCACGCATAGGCGAAACTTCCGGCGAGCCGATGCAGGATCGCCACGTCGTTTTCTTCCCACGAACTCTCACGCTCGAACCACCAGATACCCAGCACCGTATCGTCCGGATGCTGCAGGGGGCACCACAAGACATGGCCACGCACATATTCACGCCATCCTTCGCGGCAGGTTTCGGGGCAGGTCTCCTCTGTGAGAATTTTTGGTTCATTGCCAGGCTGCTCTTGCCTCAACGCGTGCGTCATCTGCTCCAGCCAGCGGATGACCGGTGCCTCGCGTTCAACGATGGCCACGCTGGACGCACAGACCACTCGATAGGCGTCGGAGTCTCCGCCGGCAGGACTCAGGAGATAGGCCTGATCGTAGGGCACCAGCCGACGGGTCTCATTGACGGAGAGAAACTGCAGTTCCGGGATGGTCTTCGCCACGCGGATCTGCCCCTCCAGGTGGGTGAGGGTCGCCAGATGGACCAGCGTCGCGAGTTCCTGAGCGCTTGGAGCCGTGGAGGTCGCCATGGTCTTACGGTTGTCCCGATGCGAACTGGGCCGTGCCGCTCATTCCTGCGAGCACATCAGCCGGAAGCGATCCGAAGCTGCCGACCACTTTGACCGTCTGGCTTGCAGGATCGACATTCGCCCCGATTTCTTTCACCTTGGCCGGATATTCCCGGTGTGTTTCGTCGACCGTGAACGTGAACGCCGATTTCCGCTTCAGCCACGACAAGGTAGATGAAGGCAACACCAGTTCGATCTCAAGGCTCGAGTCATCGAGGACACTGAGCAGCTTGTCATTGGGAAAGACATTTTCATGTTCGTTGACCATCACCGCCACGACACGGCCGGAGAATGGCGCCGCGATATGACAACTGCGCACATTGATCTCTGCCAGGCGGATGGCCGCAACGGCTTTTTTTGCCTCGGCTTCAGAGATTTCGAGTTCCAACGTACTGACGGCGTTGAGCTTGGTGAGCTCTTTGTTGTTCCGAACAGTTTTGTCTTTGGCTTCGTGCTCGGCCATGGCACCCGCCAGTTCCGCGCGGTACTTGTCGCAGTCGATTTCGACCAGGGTCGCCCCCTTGTCGAACCGTTGCCCCTCCCGCACCGGCACCTGACTGACCCGGCCCTGAATCTGCGAGTAGAGCACCGCCTGCGTACTGGCTTTGACGATGCCGCGCAACGCCCCGTTCACACCCCGCAACACCATCGCCGATCGCTCATCTTTCGGCCAACTCACCTGGGGGGCGAAGAGCTCCATCCAGAAGACCATCAGCCCGACACTTGCATTAATTGGCCATCGGTATCGCATGGAGTTCCGGTCTCCTTCCTGTCTCGGACACCGCGCGCGTGGCAGGCGCCCACTGTTTCCGCAATGCGTCGGCGAGTTCCGTCACCGTCTGACCGTCAAGGCCGGTCGGCGCGGCATCCTCCCCCATCGACGCCATCAAGGTGGCGTAGGCCGATTCGACTCCCGACTGCGCGCTGTCCATCCGCACCTCAGCCAACACATCATTCACCCGTTCACGAATGAGGGTCAGGTCGGTGGTGCTCTTCGTGAGCCACAAATTCTTGGTATGGTCGGTGATCGCCAATTGCGTTTCGTGGTAACTCTTCGCCGTGAAGTATTCTTGACTCGCGTGGGCGAACTGCAACGCACCGACATGGACCTCCGTCAGAATCGTCAGGGTCAACGCCGTGCTTTGGGCATCCAGCACCTGACGATGCGCCTCCACCGCCTTCAATTTGGCCGGCATGCGAAAGGCCGAGACTAAGTTCCAACTGACCTGTGATGCGTATCCGAGCCAATTTTGATAAAGGAAGAAGCTGTTGCTGCTGTAATACCCGCCGAGGCTCAGCTTCAAATTGGGAAACAGTTCCAGAAACACCGCTCGCGCTTCCTTGGCATTGATTCGCTTTTGATAGTCGATGGACCGCAGTTCGGCGCGATAGAGCAGCGCCTGCTCTTCCATTCGCTCGGTGTTGAGATTCACCACCGGCAGCGTGCTCGTCCGCTGCGGCACTTCCAGTTCATATTCAGTCCCCGGCGGCAAGCCCATCATGGAAGCGAGCTGAACTCGTGCCGTACTGAGCTCGCGATAGAGGCGTTGAACCTCGCGCTGAATATTGAGCAAGTCGCGACGATAGTTCAGCGGCGTCAAGGGCGTCTGGAGCTTCTTGTCGACGATCTGCTGCGCCCGCTCCAACGCCGTGTTGACCGATTCATCGAGAAACTTCACCCGAGCGAGTACCCGTTCCGCACTGATGGCTCGCCAGTAGGCGCTGCGGACATCCTGGACGAGTCGAACAGCAATACGTCGCCGTTCCTCCTCGGCAATCATCACGTTGTCCGCCGCCTGTTGGGCACGAACGAATGACAGGCCGAAGTCCAGCACATCCCAACTGAGCGCGAGATTCCCCGACACCACGTTTTTGTCGGATGAGGTAAAGGGTTCGAGGACAGGGCGACCGTCAAGCAACGATTGTGCACCGCCGCCGCTATACGAGTTGCGGCCATCGAACCCCGCATTGGCGGACAACTGAGGCAGCAACGTGTAGTGAGCCACGTTCAATTGCTGATGCGCCAACTGCGCCTGCATGGCTTTGACCTTGGCATCCAGGTTGTATTTCAGCGCCCGGGCAATCGCTTCATAGAGGTCGATCGGCCCGGACAGGGGTTCCTGGAGAGCGGACACGGTTTCAAGGTCCTTGGCGACACGAGTTTGCACATCGTCCTGGGTCAGGACATAGGGTTTGACCATGCATCCTGAGATGAACAGAACCGTCCCCAACAGACCAGCTATGCGAAAGATTCCTCGTGTCATCGCTTCAGGACTCGGCACACCTTCCGTGCAGATGCTCTCCATGGGGAGACACGTCTGAGCCTCAGTTCACCTTTTCTGTAGAAATATCGGCTGAATAGATCGAGAACTTGACGCAACAGGGGGGATCGGACTCTCGCCGGGAAGAAGGGACGACGCGACTGGCAGGCCGAACGGGTCAGCCCTGGGTAGGCGGCAACGCCTACCCAAACCTATGAGAGCAGCTTACGTTGCCGAAACGGGCCATTGGCACAGACAGCCCGAGCCCGCGACTCCTGCGGTTCACCACCGCCACATAATTCTTCAATGTATCGCGTGGTTGCCATGCAGAGAGCCGCACTTCATGTCCGAATTCGATCCCGGCTCGAGCAGCCCTTCTTCCATCCATGGCTATTCCCGTTCTGGCGTCCGATCTTGCGGCATTGGATGGGTAACTACTTCGGAGAAGCATGAAACTGAGAACGGCATCATGTAATTGAGTGTTCAGCACTTGGAGGGTGATGCCGGCAGATCGCACAGCGCAGGCAAGCCACTCACGAGGCAATAGGTGGCCGGACATGACAAAGCCAGCGGTCGACACCGCCGCCAAATAATGCCGTTCGTCCTTCAAAGAATCTCGCAGCTTACGCCACAAGGGAAGCGCACGATGGGTCTATGGGAGAGTCGCGAGCCTTTCTTTCGAAATTTAACGAACAGCCAGATGGCTCATATCAATTTTGACGCTGATCGCCCCACCAAGCTCACCTTCTCTGCCGCCCTCTTTGGAATATCCTGAAATATCCCGTTCGCCTTTTGGTTCCCCATGGCAACTCAAACAGGCCTTTTCGTAATAAAGCGGGAGCATAACTCGCACGCTGTTTCCTCCGTCTATCGTGCTGACGACTGCTTCCTTCTCTCGTTGGACCGATGCCTGGCTCAGTTCCTTCATATGTTCCGCCTCAAAACTGTCGGGTTTATTGCTCGTATTGCGGAGCAGGTGTTCAGGAGCCGTCTGCTTCAAATAGACACCGGACCATTTCTGAAATCGTGAAGCGGCTTCCGTGCTGAACGTGGCAGGAATAAGCCCCTTATACTTCAACCCCTTCATATTGAGCACAGGCTGATAACTCTCCACGGTCTTTTTACTCTCCATCAACAACCGTTCCAACAATCGTTTCGCCGAGGCCGGCACATTCGCGTTGGCGAGATCGTCCAGGTTATGTCCCGTACGCTCCTTAAAAATGGCTGTGGTCTGGGCGGCAAACAGATCCTGCGTAAAGGCCGTCTGCGCGCTTGAGGGGTCGTTGATGAGGGTCTGATTGCGTCCGATCGCAACTCGACCGGAATCAAGCAGAATGGCCAACAGTCGCGCGGTTTCCGACAAATCAGAATCGGTGTTGTCCGCAGCCACACTCTGTGGCACGCACCACAAAACAACAAAACACAATACGTATATGCGCATAGTGCCTTTCTTACGCCGTATAAGGCCCATTCGGGTAACCAGCCGGATCATAGAATCACCATTTCTTAACTCGGCAACAGGCAAAAGAGCGATACACATCCATCGCATGGCGTGCAGAATCACCCTCAGCCATCATGCGACGTCAGTCACTTCTTCATCAGTCGCCCCCGCAGCAAGGCGTGGACTGAATCAGTTGCTGTTCGCCTTCGCAGAATATTGTGCAAAGAAAAACGGATTGGTACTCGCGGACATGATATTGATATTGCACAGCCAGAACAATAGTGGAGCCGCACGGAATTTTTCGCTGATGGGAGACCTGTCTTCGCTCAGCTTGGGCAAATTACTCGACTGGTACTTGCCAGATACCTACTTGCAGCGTCCTCCGATAGGGCGAGCCTTAACGAGCGGAGCATCTGCCGAATATGGGGATGGACCGTTGAGCGGTGAGTCCGCACAATGAATGCTGCTGTACAGAAGGCGGCGCCTCGCGAGAACACGAGAGCGGTGATCGGCCGCACGTCGTATCCTTGGAGAGCACATGTGCGGCACGACCACGAATGTGAAACGTTCCGAGCGGGAGCGAACAATCCGTGCATGCTTCCGCTTAGCCGTGTGTCACGCCCAGAGTTACCTCACCCGCAACAACCGCTCTCAAACTGCCGACGTTGATAGGCGAAGACCAGACAACGAATACAAATTTCCCGCGTCGTCTTCGCCTGCTCGTCGCACAACGGTGTCCGCCGCATCACGAATTGCCCGCAGTCCGCACAACAACCGGCTGTCGCAGCCTCAATGTCAGAACAGACAGTGCTCATGGCGTTCAATCCTCCTGTTTTCCCGAACGGGATGCGCCGCGGGAACAACCGGCTTGATGCCTCCCCAGATGGCTCGCAGCCTGGAGCCACCACTCCACCCCAGGCCCGTCATCCCTTTGGTGAGTTTCAACTCCCGCTGCAATGCACCGATACGGCCGTTCAAGCGGACAATCATGCGCTCGAGTTCGTCAACCCGTTCCACCATCATCTGTTGCTGGTTGCTCATCATCCTGCCTCCTTGAATTACGCGTTGTCGCAGTGGCGAATCACACCGACGAGGATGCCTTCAATGGAAAATTCGTCTGCTGAGGTAATGACCAAAGGACGCATCGCGGCATTGGCGGGATGAAGTTCAATGGTGTCACCGCGCTTGAAATAAGTCTTGATCGTCGCCTCACGGTTGACCAATGCCACCACCGTCTGCCCGTTCCGCGCAGCGGCTTGCTTTCGGACGACCACCACATCACCGGGAAGAATGCCGTCCTCGATCATCGACTCCCCTTTGACACGCAAGGCGAACGTCTCACCGGGCCGTATCATGCTGGGGGGAACATCGACCCACTCCGACTGAGCGATCGGCTCAATGGGGAACCCCGCCGCTACCACCCCCGCCATGGGAACTTCCGTCCGTATCGCTAACTGCGTCAGCGCCACTTGAACCGCACCACTAATCCGGCGCATGCCGGACTCATAGCGGGCCACCGACACTCGGGTCGTGCGTAAGGCTTGGGCCAACTCTTCCTGAGTTAGCCCAAGCCGTTCCCGACATTGCTTGAATTCGCTCGCCGTCATCATGTAACCAATGGTTACACAAATTAAATCTTCTGTCAATGGCCTATCCGCTCTTCGTTCTTGACTATTCCCTCACCGCTTTCCAGAGCGGATTTTGCGGCGGGATTCGTCATTATTTTCACGAAAGCGAGTTTCTTCTGTGCATAAGTCAAGAGCCATTTGGGGAAGGACAGCAAATAAACATGAATTCACAGGTGACTGTCGGAAATCATGACGCGTTGTACAAATATGAATGCTAATACATACACTTCAAATGACGACCACAATATATTGTGGTCTCAGGAAGGTCTCGCTCTATGCCCAACAAATAGGCAAGTTGGTGCGTGGCGTGGACTACAGGCACTATTCGCGTTCGCTGGAAAGACTATCAACAGAGATATCCACAGATTTTGGGGAGAGGATTTTTTCGCAGAAACTCGGTTTTCTTGATTGAAACCTCTCCCCCATTCCAATAGAATCGCGCCGCGAATTCTTCTGACCGGGACACCGATTGTATTCGTTCTGGAGCGCGATCATGGGAAAAGGCTCCTTCGTCGGTCTTCTGGTCGGCCTACTCCTCGCAACCGGCTGCACAGCCAATGTTCGGGATACGGACTTGCTGGCCAGTAACAGCGTTCTCCTCCCGCCTTCGGTGGCACGCTCGATCCTCCTGCAAGTCCGTAATGCATCAGACAACCAGGCTGTGTCCCTTGATGACCTCGGGAGTCGCCTCACCGCCAAAGGCTATCAGGTGGTGCAGGATCCACGGGGGGCCGCCTATGTGGTGCAGACAAACATCGTCTACTGCAACCAGACAAAAGTGGATGTCCCCGTCGAGGAGATGGTGGCCGGTGGGTATGGGTCTGGTTTTGGGAGTTCCCTCATGGCAGGCCTGCAAGGACTAGCCGGGATGGCAAGTATGGCAGGCCCCCAAGGGGCTCTTGCCGGAGGCGCAGCCAGCATGGGGCTTAGTGCCGCCCACGGGATCGGCAGTGCCGTGGGAAACATGTTCGGCGGCCCGTCGCGGCCCGATGCCAACGAGAACATTACCTACGCCTGCATCGCGGATCTTCAAATCACCGACCTCGATCAAACAGGCGGGACGATGCCCATCTCACAGCCCGGCGCACCACTGCCCCGCGGGGTCTACCAGACCAGGCTGGCCGCCAGCGTGTATCAGAAAACACTGGATGAACAAGAAGCGACGCCGTTGGTGCAACAACGGCTCAGTGCCGCAGTGGCGGGGCATTTCTGATTGAGCCGGGCAGGTGATTCGACATGAAGACGACCCGATCCATTGACGCACCCCTCGTTCTCCTACTCGGTTGGCTCATGCTGACCGGGTGCAGCAATGTGGTGCGATCCGGCCTGGTCAACGATCGGTCGATCTTGCTGCCGCCGAGTGTGGCACGGACCATTTACGTCCAAATTCGAAATACGTCAGAAAACCAACTCGTGACACCCACGGCTATTCCCGTCAGGCTGACCACCAAGGGCTATCAGATCGTACAAGACCCGTCATCGGCCGCCTACTGGCTGCAAACGCAAATTGTGTATTGTCACAAAGCGGGAGATGGAGTCAGGCCTGAAGCCGTGGCCAAGGCCGGTTTCGGTGCGGGAATCGGCAGTGGAGGCGCTCCGCTGGACGGGACAGGGGGCCTCGATCAGGATCTCACGGGAGCGTTGTTCGCGGGAATGCCCGGGAGCGACATGAATGCGCAGGCCCTACGCGCCATGGCAATGGGCAATGGAGGGTCGCCGGACCTCAACGCGCTCATGCGCATGGCAGCAAGAGCACAAGGCGGCTATCCGGGCATGGCTCCACCGCCGTCGAGCGAAGGTAGCCTCTATCTCTGTGTTGCGGACGTGTTGGTCACGGATCGCGGGAACGCCGAACAGCCGCGCACCTTCACCATGCGGTCCGTCGCCCATGTGCTCCAGAAAACCTTGAAGATTGAGGAAGCCACTCCAATCATGCGGGACAAGTTCGTCGCCAGCATGACCGGTGCGTTTTAGTCAGTGAGGATTGGGATGACGCCGAACGGCGAGTGGCACCGCCAGTAATGTTCCCGCACTAGACCTCCTGCCTCGACACCAAATGAACGGCTCCGGCCTTGATCGCCGCCGTGACGACGACCCCGGTAGCAAGCTGAAACTCCTCTGCGGTCGACCGTGTCACCATGGCCACGAGGGGAAATCCACAATCCAGCGTGACCCGTGCCAGCGCGCCCAGCATGGTGACTGCCTGCACCGTGCCCGTCAGGTGATTACGCGCACTGCTGCCGGAGGCGCGCCCTTGTTCCAACACAACATCCTCGGCCCGGATACAGGCGAACACGTCGGGACCGGCCGATTCACCTTCGACCGCCGTGAGTGTCGTCCCATTCACGCTCACCTGCACCATGCCGCCTGCCGATCCCACCACCCGCCCTTTGACCACCGTCTCCACCCCCACGACATGCGCGACATCCGCATTTTGCGGACGACTGAACACGTCGATCGGCGCGCCGACTTGGAGCACGCTCCCGGCGCTGATGACGGCCATGACGTCGCCAAGCGTGAGGGCTTCCGTCCAGTCGTGCGTGACGATGATCGACGGCAGCGCGAGTTGCTTCAACAGCCCTCGCAATTCGTCTCTGAGGTGCACCCGCGTCGGCGCATCCAAGGCGGACAGCGGTTCATCCAGCAACAGCAGCAGCGGACGAGGGGCGACCGCACGCGCCAGCGCCACACGCTGTTGTTGTCCACCGGACAATTCACGCGGCTTCGCCGCCTCCATCCCGCGCAGCTGGAACAATTCCACCATTTCGTCGACCCGTTTGTGACGATCCGAGGCCGAGAGATGGCCGAGTCCATAGGCAATGTTTCCGGCCACCGTGTAGCAGGGAAAGAGCGCGTAGTCCTGCGCCATGTAGCCGATGTGACGATCCTGCGGCGGTACCCTCACGCCTGAGGCGGTATCGAGCCAGGTGCGCGACACGAATTGTATGGTGCCCTCTTCCGGCCATTCCAATCCGGCCACCGAACGAAGGATCGTCGTCTTTCCTGACCCGGACGGACCGAAGAGAATCAAAACAGTCGACGCCTCCACGGGATACCGAATCCCCACCCGGATCGGCGCACGCCCGGGGAATGTTTTAACGAGGTGAATCCCTATTTCCGCGGCCATGCTGCCCACACATTTCGGTTCAGCGCGTATACCCCCAGCAGCACGGCATAGGACACCACCAGAAGAAACAAGGCCGTCTGGGCCGCGCCGACATAGTTCAACGCTTGCACCTCATCATAAATGTCTATCGAGACCGTACGGGTGGAGCCTTCGAGATTGCCGCCGATCATCAGCACCACGCCGAACTCCCCCATCGTATGAGCGAAACTTAATACCGCGCCGGTCACCAGCCCGGCTGTGGACAGCGGCACAATCAGTTTGAAGAAGGTCTTGAGTTTCGACACCCCCAACGTCCAGGATGCTTCGATCACCCGCCGATCGACCTGATCAAACGCCGCCGCAAATGGCTGCACGGCAAAGGGCAGACTATAGAGAATCGACGCCAGGAGCAAACCTTCGAACGTGAACGGGAGGGGATGACCGACCAGGTTTGTATAGAGCCGGCCGAACGGACTGTGGGGGCCGATGGCGATAAGGATGTAAAAACCCAGGACGGTCGGAGGAAGCACCAGCGGCAAGGCGACGACTGACTCGATCAGAAATTTCCATCGCCAACGGGAAAAACTGAGCCAATACGCGATGGGAAGGCCGATACACAACAACGCCAACGCCGTGAGACCGGCCAGTTTGCAGGTGACCCAAATCGCGACCCAGTTCACTCGCCAACCAGCCTCTCGGAGATCGTTCCCGACCGGCCCCATACTAGGGAGGCCGGTCGGGAAGATCAACTCCCTTCGAGGCCTACTTCCCGATCATGACCTCGGTCGCTTTCACCGCCACGGTGACGGTGTCGTTCACCTTCAGGCCCATGCCCTTGACGGAACCTTCCGTGATGGCGGCCACAAAATCAAGATTGCCCACCTTCACCGTGATTTCGGCCATCGCAGTCCCCTCGGTGATACGGGTGATCGTGCCCTGAAATTGGTTACGTGCACTGAGTTTCATCATGTCCTCCTTAGTGCTTCACCACCATGACCTCGGTCGCTTTGACGAGGGCGACGGCGGAGTCCCCGATCCGCAGCCCCAGTTCTTCAAGCGCATCCCGTGTGATCACGGCCGTGATGATGTGTGGTCCGATGTCGATATCGACTTGTGCCATAATGGCATCTCGTTTGATCGCCGTGACTCGCCCGATCAGCTTGTTGCGGCCGCTCACGTCTTCCGTGCCGGACTTTTTGGTACCAAGCCACTCGTCGAGTAACGCCCGTTTAAAGCGGTACCGTCCGCCGATTTTCGGTGCCTGAATTTTTCCATCCCAGATGTACCGGTAAAACGTCGGGAGCGTGAGCCGCACATAACGGGCTGCTTCTCTGGCCGTGAACACGTCCCCTTTTCCTCGTGGCTGTTTAGGCATACTGGGATGTCCTTCGTTCAGCCTGACCACCACTCGGAAGTCGTGATCGGCTGATCATGTCCTCACCTCCTTTCATCCTGGCACCACAATCCAAAGAAGGTACCTGCGATCCACGCGTACCCTAGCAAGATCGATTGAGAATTGGAGGTGAGTGTTGTGAGAATTTATCGATAGTGACGGTATGCAGACACCGCTGGTGGAAGGTGCTGCAGCCATGTTCCTTCTCCGAAACGTCTCAACGAATCACAGGTCCTGGCGAGAAACCAGGTGCACCGCACCGGCCTTGATCACCGCAAGCACCGATTGACCGGGAATCAATTGCAGGTCTTCCACGGAAGAACGCGTTACCATGGCGACCAGCTGAAAACCACAATTCAGTGTCACTCGCGCCAACGCCCCCAACATGACAACAGCCGTCACCGTTCCGGCCAGCTGATTCCGCGCGCTGCTCACGGAGAGAGGACCGCGTTCCAAGGCGATGTCCTCCGCCCGGATACAGACGTACACATCAGGACCGCAGGCATCTCCCTCGATGGCATTCACCACAACACCGCTCACCTCCACACGGAACATCCCGGCAGCCGCCCACACCACCCGTCCCTTGACGACCGTTTCCACACCCACGACGAGTGCAACTTCGGCATTCCGGGGACGGCTGAACACCTCCAACGGCGGACCGGTTTGCAGGACCTCGCCGCCGCTCACCACCGCCATCAGATCTCCGAGGGTCAACGCCTCGGCCCAGTCATGCGTGACGATGATGGATGGCAAGGCCAACTGCTTGAGTAGACGGCGCAGTTCGTCGCGAAGATAGGTTCTGGTCGGCACATCCAGGGCAGACAACGGTTCGTCCAGCAACAGCAGGAGAGGGCGTGGGGCCACGGCTCGAGCCAGCGCCACACGTTGTTGCTGGCCGCCGGACAGGTGTTGTGGCTTCGCGTGTTCCAGCCCACGCAATTGAAAGAGATCCAGAACTTCGGTCACCCGTGCCTTGCGTTCGTGCGACGACAGATGAGCAAGTCCGTACTCCACATTCCCCGCCACCGTGTGTGTAGGAAACAGGGCATAGTCCTGAGACATGTATCCGACATGCCGATCTTGAGGAGACACGCGAATACCCGATCCCGTATCCAGCCAGGTACGCGACACGAATCGAATCCGCCCCTCTTCCGGCCACTCCAGACCGGCCACGGATCGAAGAATCGTGCTCTTGCCGGCACCGGAGGGTCCGAACAGAATCAAGACGGTCGAGGCTTCGACGGGATAGCGAAACCGCGCACGGATGGGCACGCGGCCGGAGTAGGTCTTGACGATGTCGAGCGCTAATTCTGCGGCCATGCTGCCCACACATTTCGATTGACCGCATAGACCAGCAGCAACACGGCGTACGAGACGACAAACAGAAACAAGGCCGTCTCGGCGGCGCCGGCATAATTCAACGCCTGCACTTCGTCGTAGATGTCGATGGAGACCGTCCGTGTCGTGCCCTCCAGGTTGCCTCCCACCATCAACACCACCCCGAACTCCCCCATCGTGTGAGCGAAGCTGAGCACGACGCCGGTCACCAGACCCGCGGTGGACATGGGCAGAATCAACTTGAAGAAGGTTGTGAGTTTGGACACGCCGAGTGTCCAGGAGGCTTCAATGAGTCGTCGATCAACCTGCTCAAACGCCGCCGCAAAGGGTTGAACCGCGAACGGCAAACTGTACAAAACGGAGGCCAGCAGGAGACCTTCGAAGGTAAATGGAAGCGGGTGGCCGACGAGATCGGCATACAGGCGGCCGAACGGACTATGGGGACCAATCGCCGACAGGATATAAAACCCGAGCACGGTCGGTGGCAGCACCAGCGGGAGGGCTACCACCGACTCCACCATGAACTTCCACCGCCACCGAGAAAAACTCACCCAGTAGGCGATGGGCAACCCGACCAGCAGCAGAATGAGCGCGGTGAGACCAGCCAATTTTACGGTCACCCAAATCGCAATCCAGTTCACGCGTCCGTTCCAATATTTATCGGCGCCATGACATGAACACGGCGATCGGGTCAGGTCCCCGCCGAGTCTTATTTTCCGATCATGACCTCCGTGGCCTTTACAGCCACGATGACTGAATCATTGGTCTTCAACCCCATCTGCTTGACGGACCCCTCGGTGATGGCGGCCACAAATTCAAGGTTTCCGACCTTGACCGTCACCTCGGCCATCGCCTGACCTTCCGTGATCTGTGTCACTGTCCCCTGAAATTGATTTCTCGCGCTCAGTTTCATCGCCGTGCTCCTTTCCCATTAAGATGACGCGCCTCAACTCAATCGCCCTTCATCATTTGGTACGTCCCTGCACCTTCCCCTCAGGTTCGTTCTTGAGATCGGCGCCGCCAGGCTTGCATTCGAATTGAATCCCCCAGCGCCTACCCCGTGATTCGTCTTCCGTGCCTTCGATGATACCCATCCCCGCGCTGGTATATCCTTTCACTTCTCCCTCGCGGAGCATACGCCACCCTTTCCCGCACTTGGCTTGAATCTCGTCCAGTGCGGGTTTTCGGTAAGGCGACCCCATCGGACCACCGCGATCTTCCTTGTAACTGTACGTCATGACCCCGCCGTGGTCCGATTCCTGGCTCATCATGACCGCTTCTGAGCAACCAGCGACAACGGTCAGACAGACCGCACAGACAAAGAGGGATCGGCGATCAACTCGGCAACGTGAATCCATACCGGATCATAATCTCCTGTCCGCGTTCGCCTTTGATGAATTCCAGAAATTGTTTCGCCACATCCTGGTTCTTCGATTGCTTCATAATCACCGCGCCCTGCTCAAGCGGGGCATGGTGATCCGCTGGGATCTCCCAGTAGGTGCCGGCGCTTTTCATGGCAGGAGCCATAGCCAGCGACAGGGCAATGATGCCCACATCGCAGGCGCCGGATTCGATAAACTGGGCGGCCTGGGAAATATTCTCTCCGAGCACCAGCCGATCTTTCACATCGCCATAGACCTGCTCGTGCTCCATGGCTGCCACGGCCGCCCGGCCGTAGGGCGCATGTTTTGGATTGGCGATGGCAATCTTTTTGATCACCGGTTCGCGCAGCACTGTGAGTCCCTTGGTCACGTCAAGAGGAGAGTTCTTGGGCGCCCATACCACCACCCGCCCAACCGCATACCGATAGAGCGACCCCGGCACGGTCAAACCCGCCTCCTCTAATTTTCTGGGGTAGCCGATGTCGGCTGAAAAATAGAGATCAAACGGCGCTCCCTGCTGCAATTGCGCAAAGAAGTTGCCCGACGAACCCAGGGACAACTTCACCTTGTTTCCGCTTTGCTTCTCGTACTCCTCAATCACTTCCTTGATGGCGAAATTGAGATCAGAGGCGGCCGCAATGGTCACCTCGCCGGCTTGGGCAACAGTCGGCGCCATCGGCAGCACGAGCACAAGCGCAATCGCGAGCATGCAGCTCATCGCCCACAAGGGTCGCATATATTTCCAGATTGACACGGGTGAGCTCCTTTCATTCCAGCACATGTGACACATCGCATGGGAACGCGATACGCGGGCCCTTATCGTGCGCTTGCCAGAGATTGATGGTCAAGATACAACAAGCCGCACAACACCGGAGGACAATCCTTTCCCGCGGGCTTGATCCAGGCTTCATAACGGCCGATATGAATGTCAATGCTCATGCCGGAGGCCCAGGACGCACCGTGATTATCCTCCTGCTCCACCAGCACTGAGACACGAGCAGTCCCGACGAGCAGCGAGAGCAAACTTCCGTCTAGATCCCCATCTACTTCTGCAATGTTGGCTTTCAACCAGACGCGGGCATCCTGGCAGGAGCAACGCACCTCATTCTCAGAATCCTCGTTCGGCACTTCGTTCAGATACAACGCACGATTAGGCCCGTCGTGACTCATCATGAGGAGATCTCGCGGTTGGCGAGAGCCCCGGCAGGACATCATGGCCAAGGCTCTCGCGTCATGCTCGTCAGAAGAAGATTTGATATTGGACCCGGATCGCATGTTCGATCAGGGTTCCCTTCGTCACATCGAGCGGCACGGTTCCTGATCCCGGAGGCAGCGGCGCGCTACGGCCGATGGCATACCCGCCGGTTTCAAACTGCGTATTGCTGTAGGTCAACATGATTTGATGGTCATAGGTTCCGTTCAAGAACCAATTCAATGACGCATCGGTCTGTCTGATCAAGTCACCAGCTGAATTCGTATCCGGGTCCCAGTAGGAAAACCGTCCCGCCAGCTCCAAGGTCCGAGGAATCAAATAGTAACCGGATTGCACATAAAATCCGGTGGCATTCCCGAAGTTGTTGGGTGCCGTGGCCGTACACGCCACGTTCATACACGGCAACCCTTTATCGTGCCGGTTGACATTTTTGTAATAGAATTCTCCCTGCAATGAGAAGCCCCGATACTTGAACACACCGTCGACCGCCCAGGTGGAATAATCGACAATCCCAAGACCTAATTGTCGTCCGTTGCCAAAGGCTGCCAGCTGACGCCGGATATTCAAATTCGCGAGATCCAGACCGACAAACGCGTTGTCGGAACTCGTATTGATACCAGGGTTATAGGAATATCCACCGCCGATGGCCAATTGTGGCCGTTCGGAATACGCCAGGTCGCCTTCTCCATAGCCCGGCCTTCCCAAGATATTCCAATTCAAGCGAGCGACGTAGAGAAGACGGTCGACATCGAAACGTGTATTGGCATTCAGGTTGCGCTGGTTCACCGGACAGTTCGAGGGTGAAGGGAATGGATTGCCTCCGGTCTGTCCACCCGGACAGCCGATGGTCGCCTCTTCTGACGCAAACGATCCGAGTCGATTGAAACTCGGGCCGGCGCCGTTGAAGATTCCGAAATAGTAGTTGATCGGAAACAACTCTTCGTCGTTCATGATCGTGATACCGATATCCCGCCGATCCAATCCGCTGGCGGTAAAGGCATCTTGAACTAACGATCGATCCGCAAACTGCATCGACGCGGTCGAATTGATCTGCGACCGATTGAAATAGACTTTATATTGTCCCAACTGCACGTTCGCCCATTTAAAATGCGTGGACGTGAAATTCATGTCCAACAGCGAAAGCGCTCCAGGAGTCTGCGCATTTTCGGCGGTCTCTGAGCGAAATTGAATGTAGTATTTAAAGTCCGGATCAAATAAGTGGCCCATGAAGTAAAACCGCAAGCGGCGCACATTGAACGATGTGGCGTTATTCTCTGAACGATTGGCCCGATAGTCTCCGAATACGCCGAGCAACTCCGGGAAGTTTTTCGCTTCTCCAGGATCTCGCCACGCATCGTTTCTGATCCGCTCAGTGAACCGAAGTTGACTCCTGAATCGAATCTTCAGAAAAAACGCGTTGTCGTTAAACGACAGGTTGAACCCGCGGTCATACCAGCCTTTAAAACTCGGCGCCAACAACTGTGCGCGTTCCTCTGAATCCTGAACGACCTTGCTGTACTCATCCTGCGTAATCAGACCACCCTTCACCGACCGTTCGAGCAGCAGTTGCATGGCAGGGTCCATCCCCTCGACAAAGACGTACTTCCCTTCCTTCTCGATCAACTTGCCGGACTCAGCGGCGCCGGCAGCGGCCGAGAAGCCGATGACCAACCCCACCATAAGCATCACTGGGAGCAAGGCTCTCTTAGAGCCGGCTGCCGCGGACCGAAGACATACAGATCTCCATACTGCATTCATGAATGCATCTCCTCTTCGTACTCTACGAATCACTACCGAGTTATTAGATCTGCCAGACCATGGGGATCCTCACCCGCAGCCGTTTACCGTGGTGCCATGCCGCTGGATTGTGCAGATTTGAGAAATTGGCGAAACTCCACGCCCCTGACGCCCTTGTCGTCGGTCAACCAGAAGCGGCCTGGTTCGAAATAGAGGATGTATTCCCCGGGGTTGGGGGGAGTGAGCGGATAGTTGTAATCGTAGTTGTCCGATTTTCTGATGGGAATCTGGTTATGGAAATAATCGACGTTGAGATACAGATAGGGATCACGAACGGCCACCCACCCGCCGACCACATTCCGGCTGTAGCGTGGATTGTTGCCGGGCCCGCGCACTTCGAAGTGCGCCCGCTCCGCCGGGCCCACGTGTTGAAGTGCCTCCGCAAGGTACGGCGCCAGAGCCTGAATCTCGTCTTCCCGGAACAACGGCTTCGGCGGAACCTCTTCCGCGAACCATCGCAAGGGCAAGCGTTGCTGCTCACGAATCGAGAATCCCCTAAGCACACTGGCCAAATCCGCGGCGGTGAGTTGAGCCGGATGCGTGTACGAGCGAGCCTCTACTTCGTGTTGCACCGTGACAACTACGCGCTCATCCTCATGCACCGTCTTCGTGGTGTAGGGCAACCGCGCGCACCCCGTCACCATGAGTCCTGCCGCCAGAACCAGAACGGACCCCAGCCGTCCCTGGCGGCGCCAACTAATTGCGATGTTCCCGTGCCTCATCACTCCTCCTTGCAACATGTCTCGAAAAATCATGAGTAGATATAATAAGTAAATGTATACTTGCTCTCATGGCAAAAAAACTCACTACCTTTTTCCGGCGGGAATGGTATACCCGGCTTGCCGCACGATGGCTTGACCATCGGGGCCCTGAATGTAGGAGAGGAACTCCTCACAGAGCGTCCGGTTCGGGCAGTATCGCTCCATTGCCATGGAATGCACCGTCGGTTGGTATCCCTTCTCGACCACTCCGGCGACCCGCAAACGCTGTTGCTGCCTGACCGCCTCGTGCCCGTAGATGATGCCCACATCCGCCTGACCGCTTAAGACATGGTCAATGACCCCACGGGAATCCGTGGCCACATCCAGACGTCCCTTAAGTGATTCCTGAAGCTGCGAAGCCCGAAGCACCTCGTCCGTCTGGGCTCCGAGCCGCGTTCGCGACCGGTCAGCCACAGCCACGCGCGCGCCCTCTCGGCTGATCGCGTCGAGCGACCCCGGCGCCTCCACCAACGATTCCGGTACCACGAGCACCAGCTGATCGGCGGCATAGGGCCGCCTTCCGTCCGGCAACACGTAATACTTCCCTTCAAGACGCGTGATCAGCTCATCCCCTCCGGGCGCGACGACATTAATGGGACCGCTTCCGACGAAGTAGCGCCCCACCATGCTGTTCTCCATGCCGGCGATGGTTTGCCGGAGACTCAATCCCGAATCAAAGAACAACCGCACCTTGACCCCGGCATGACTACGTTCAAAACCCTCCCCCAACCGTTCCAGAACTTCTCTCAAACTCGGGGAAGCAGCAATGACGAATGTTTCATCGGCGGACGCGGGAACAGCGTGCACGCCACCCCCGCACATGAGGAACCCAACCAGGGCGAGCACCGTCCTGACAACCGTCCGAGCATACGCATAGTAACTCATGAATATCCTCGCCGTATAAAATGATGCCTGTTCACATGGATGCATGATGTCCCAACACCCTCGCTTACCCGACCCGCAAGCTCCGCACCTTGCCGGTCTCCGTCATGTCATAGCCGCCCAACGCTTCGACTTCGGTTCTGAACTGACGGCTGGCAATCGCGTCGAGCAGATGTGAAAGCCCGGGGTGACTGGAGAGATATCGCTTCGGCAGGACCAGATCGTAACGGGCCTGTTGCAAGGGAACGAAATCGAGGCCGAAGATCTGCGCCGCGGATCGCACACCGATGCCGGCATCGCCTTGCCCGTCTGCAATATGCCGAGCCACCTCGAAATGCGAGCTGACCCCCATGTTGTAGCCCTTCACCGCATTGCCATCGATTCCCAATGCCTGCAGACGCTGGTCCAGCAACATCCTGGCTGCAGCGCCCTCTTCTCGATTGACCAGCGTCACATTGGCCTTAGCCAGATCCTCTATTCCCCGGATCCGTTTGGGGTTTCCCCCACGCACAATGAGTCCCTCTTCCCACGCCGCAAAGGTCACGACAATATAATCGTCGCCCTGCAGGTGCCGCCGGAGATAGGGCAGATTCGACTCTCCTGTTTTCGCATCCAAAATATGCAGCCCCGCCATATGGACTTCTTTTCGCTTGAGCGCCTCCAGCGCCGCCGCACTCCCCATCGACCACCCCACGACCGTCGAGGTGTCCTTGTGGCGATGGAGATATTCGCTGGCCAGATTAATGGCCGGATCACAACCGGCCACCGCGATTTCCCGCTCGACGATCTGGCGCTCGCGCAGCAACCGGACGAGCACACGTCGATCGGATTTGGTCGAACGCGACCCCGCCCCGGCCTTGCCGATGATGAGACCATCCGCAGGCACGGTGTAATTGAGAATTTCCCCCAGCGCTGCAACGGGACGAACGACAAAGCGATCTTCGATCTTGGCAACCTTGACTCTGGTGCGGGGCTGAACCTCAGAAACGGCCAACCCTGGCCAGACCCAATCTCCTTCGATCAACTCACCGGTGGTCTTGAGACTGAAGAGATCTTCGACGTGACAGCCCAACACACTGGCCAGCCGCAGCGCCACCGCAGTGGTCGGGAGATATTGATCCGCCTCGATGGCGCAGACAGCTTGGCGGGTAATCAGGGCTCCGTCGGCGAGTTGGCCCTGAGAGAGGCCTTTTGCCATACGCAACGCGCGAAGCGAGTTCACCACATTGGAAGCCGGTTCTGCTTTGCTTTTTTCACTCATAGCGCCTCGGGGAATATCATGATAGATTAAATTGTGTCAACTATTATGATTATATAATTATCCACAATACTTGACAGGCAAGACCTACGGAACCGACCCGATACCCAGCAGGTATTTCTCTGGCTTCCCGCTGCAATCCGGCGCATCCACGTGATCCTTCCATGGAAAACCGGCAGGAAAAGCGACGGCATTTATGGCGCGGCGAGTTTGCCCGCCGGTGCTGTGGCTTGCCAACCGGTAATTGTGCCGTCAAGCTCCTGGTAATATCTCACGGTCACTTCCCCCAATCGCACCTCCTGTTCGGAGATATGAAACTGAACGGCGGCTCGCTTACGAAGCACCGTGTGGTAAGAGGAGGCAGGCGGAGCGGATGCTAGCGCCAGGGGCAGCTCTTGCCCTCCTTCTCCGTCGCGTGACGGACAATAGGCTCCCCGACAACCCTCGACCTCCCCGAGCACAATGACTCCCGCTTCGTGCAAATCGGGTGTCGACGCGGTTCCCGGATACGTCATAGGTTTCGAGAGGCCACAACCGCCTACGGTTATCAGGGCCGCAACAGCAACCGATCCTAGCACCTTCGCATTCATTCGGACGCTTCCTTTCTAAGGTGTACGATAGATCCAATGAGCAATGATCGCATCATGTGCGCGCGCTGTAGAGACACCTCGAGCGTTGCGCCACAAGCGGGCCGATTGATCATGACGTATTGAGCGCGCATGCAGTCGGTTGGTCATCTATCCTGTTCCTCACTGCACTGTCAACGACTGCACCACCGCGCCGAGCCGGCCCGGAAAGAGCGGCGTTCTTCCCAAGACGAGAGGCGCGGACAGTCATGAGATAGGGGGAACGGCGGCGGCGCGGGGAGTTCGACGGGCGCCGATCATGAACCACGATTGGCAAAGCCCGAGGCGTAGCGGTGAATCTGCTTCTACCGCAGTCTGGTGGACGGAGAGGGCACCACATGGAATCACGAGGCCCCGATCCGTCCGCCAATTCTTCTCCTCTCACCATTGCGCCCACAGCGCCGCTCCTGCCTCGCCTGGCTGAACGCGTCGATCATACCGACATGACACCGATCGCTTACTCACCGGAACACGACTTTCCGCACCCCTGAAACCGGTAGGCGCACCTCGCCAAAATCCGACATACCTTTAAAGCTTCGCTCGATCACTGGACCCCATGCTGAATGAGTCGATGCCCCTCACGCGCCGCCCATCCGGCGGTCTCTTCATTGTAGGTGCCGATATACACGGGGGATGGGGCTGTTGAACCGGTTTGGGTTGCACATCGAACGATCCGCCGCTCACTCGAATTTCTCCGGGTGCCCAGCATTACAACATGGTAGCGAGGTCTCGCTGAAACTCCGCGCGCCCGGCATCGGAATCGATCTGGAACGCGCCTTCGAGTAGTCCCGATTGCCTCCTCGCGACACGCCGAAATTGATCCGCCCCCATTCATCACATCCAGCGTGGCGAGTTCTTCCGCGAGCCGGACAGGGTGATGAAGGGGGAGCAACAGCACGGAAAATCCAATGCGAATGCGCTGCGTATGCGCCGCAAGTTGGGCCGCTGCGATGAGAGGCGAGAAACAGAACCGGCCACTACTGTCATGGGGACGCTGAAAATGTTCTTCGTTGAACCAGAGTGACTCGAACCCCGCGGTTTCAGCCATCTGCGCGAACACCGGCCATTGCGTCGGCAGAAGCGATTCAAATTCGGCCGCGCATCCGGACAGTCTAAACCTCATGCTATGTCCCCTTTGCCGTTGCGGTTCAGTGCAGCGGCATAAACCTACGCGGCCCTGAGCCGGCACACCTTGACCACTGCGGGAGCAGATACTAATGCGCATCAACTATTCGGGTGAGGCTTAAGACCCACACGAGTGGAGGCTGCTGAATGACGGCGCGCCTGGCATCCGCCTACAACACGGGCTCGGCGTCGATGAAGAACTCCCGCACGTCCGAGGCACGACCTCTGGCCAGACGGGTGAGTCGAGGAAGATTGATCAAGGTGATCAGACGGCCTTGGGTCAACAGAAGTTTCTCCGACTGGAAGGCGCTCAGCAGGCGGGCCAGCGTCTCGGGTGTGATTCCGGTCATTTCGGCGATTTCTTCCCGTTTGAGGCTCATGCCTATTTGAATGCCGTCCTCCCCGCGCGAGCCGAATCGCCTGCCCAACTCCAATAGAGTGGCCGCCAACCGCTCCCGGGCATTCTTGAAGGTGAAGGAGTCGAGCTGCGCGAGATTGGAGCGGACTTCGCTACTGAGCAACTCGATGAGTTTGAGGGCCAATGTGCTGTCGCGCCGCACCAAGTCCAGGTAGGCGTTTCTCTCGATCAAGCAAATCTTGCACGATTCAAGCGTCTCGCACGTCGTTTGATGGATGGAGTTTTGCGCAAAAGCATGTTTTTCGATGATCTCTCCTGCTTCAAGGATTTGTACGATCAGTCGTTGTCCTCGATAGGAGGAGCGGGTCAATTTCACCTTGCCGGCACACAGCATATACAAACCGATACTGAGATGGCCTTCGTAAAACACGGCCTGGTTGGGTTTATAGGAGAGTGGAATTCTAATGCGATGGAACGCTTCTAGTTGATGCCCATCGAGGTCGAAAATGCCCCCGTGACCGGTTTGTTTCTGCGCTGTACAGCAGGATGAAATGCGGTCGACTGGTCAGTTCATGATACGTCTCCATCTGCTCAGAAATAAGTGGTACTTCTCTCATTCCGCACGGATGAACATCATAATACATTTACAATATATAAGTATTATGGAAACAAGATGGCCGTATGGACGCATGGAATTTCGGATCCCATATTATTGTTGACAAACTTATTAAAGATAATATAATTTATTTCTCATCGGATTACAGATAATTAAATTATTGCCATCGCCAATGCGCAACAGCTCAACAATTCATCGGTAGCGCCTACTGTTAGATAATGAGGAGAATTCTTATGCAGCGACAAGCACTTGGGATTGCCGGCCTCCTAGCCGGCTTACTGGTAGGCCTGTCCTCCATGCCGGCCCAGGCAGTCGAGGAAGGCCAGTTCATCAGGAAGGACGGAAAATGGGAATACTACTCCGGAGAAGATCCGGGACTAAAGTATCTGTATCTCAAAGGCATCATCACCCAGGAGGAATACGACAAAGGCATCAGGGTGCTGGAGAAGCGCGAACAGGTTTCGAAACCGAATTACACGATCGACGTCAATAACGGGTTAAACTTTCGGGTGGGCGATAAGTTCTTCCTGAAACTGAGACTTCTGACCCAGGTTCGTTACACACACAGCGCATATAACGAAGCGTGGGGAACCGTCGGCGACTCGCGGAATCCGGAAGTTCTTGGAGGACAGGTCGAGTATCGTGCGATCCGGAAGCAAAGCGACTCCAACCAATTCAGCGTGCCACGTGCCAGACTTCAGTTTCTCGGCTATGCCTTCGACCCGGACTTTCGCTACAACATCTCCTGGGCCTTTGACCAGACAACGTGGAATCAGGAAGGGGGCAGCGGCAGAGCCGGCCTGCTCGACGCCTATGTCTCCTCCTGGCATATTCCCTGGTTGACGATCCAGGCAGGCCAGCAACGCGTCTGGTTCAACCGTGCAACCATCAGTTCGATGGCAACCTCTACCTTTGCCGACAACCTGATCGTCCAGAACGCGTTTGCCGCCAACCAACAAAACGCACGAGACATCGGTCTCAGCATCTCGAGCGATGAAGACCAGTACAAATTCAACTATGCGGTCGGGATTTGGGGAGGCGTCGGAGCCAATCTGGCGAGGGAAGGCACATCGGTCAGTCAAAACGTGCTGCCACAAACGGGTACACCCGGGGCGCCTAACGCCACCACGACCAGAACCTACAACTACGACACGCGGTTCATGACCGGCGAGATGATGTACACCGTGCGATTGCTATACAAAATCGCGGGGAACCCCGGCTATGGACAGGGAGACATTCTCAGTTCTCGCACCCTCCAGTCCGCCATCGCCTTCGGCTATGCCTACAACCCGGCGCAAAATTACTTAAGTTCTATCCGCTCAGACATTGTCGATCGTGCTTATCGCCAAGCGATCACCAAGGCGTATAACGGCAGACTCCTGGCCGGCGGCATCTATGACTTCCAGACCTATGAAGTCGACTTTATTGCCAAGTACCAAGGCTGGTCGCTGCAGGCGGAAGGCTACTATCGGCATCAGCGCGTGCGAAATGCCAATAGCGGGACCAGCCCGTTCGACCTGAACACGATTCCCCAGGCACAATTCCTCGGCACGCCGGTCAATCTCGGGCAAGCCTACGGCTGGTACGTACAGGTGGGGAAATACATCATCCCGCGTAAACTCGAATTGGCGGTGCGATATGGGTTCATGGATCCGTCCACGCAGCAGGTGAACGATCTGGTCAAAGAATTCGGCGCCGCCATCAACTACAGCTTCGACGGCACGTACAACAACCGGCTCGTCATCGACTACTCGAACATCACCCTGGGTAGCGGCGGCCGAGCACCGGACCGGTTTCCGTTTGAGACTCAACCGGGATTCGGACGCGATCTCGTCGAAAACCGGATCAATGTGCAATACCAGTTCTACTTCTAGATTCATGACGTCGATCATCGCACGAACGTGGAGGATAGCATGAGCAGAACATTTCAGATGAAAGCCATTGTGGCTGCCGTAAGTCTACTGATCGGCCTGAGTTGGAACGTCCAGCCGACACAGGCACAAGCGGACACCATTACCATCGCCGCCGCTAACAGCCTGAAGGATGCCCTTCGCAAAGTGCTGCCGCTGTTCGAAGCGGAACACCGCAGCACCACTGTGCGCGTGATTTACGGTCCATCCCAAACACTCCGCAGCCAGATCGAACAGGGCGCCCCGGTCGACATCTTTCTTCCGTCGCTCTTTGAGGAAATCGACCAATTGGAGGCCAAAGGGTTAATCATTCAAGGGACCAAACGCGCTTTCGCGGCGACTTCGCTGGTCCTGATTACCGGGACGACCCTGCCCGCCCCCATCAGTTCGATTCAAGATCTGCAAACCACCCCGATTCGCCGCATTGCCGTCGGCGACCCCAAGACCTCTTCCGTCGGAAAAGTCGCCGCGCAATTTTTGAAATTCAGCAAACTGGAACCCAAGCTGAAATCACAATACATCCTGGGCGAACACTCGCGAGCCGTGCTCGACCTGGTTGCCAAGGGTGAGGCTGAAATCGGCGTGGTCTACCGTACCGATGCGATCTCGAATTCGGGCGTCCGTATCCTCGACACTGCGCCGGTCGGCTCTCACACACCGGTGCGCTACGGCGTCGCCGCCGCATGGACGGCGCAAAACATTTCTGCAGCCGGCGATTTCATTGAATTTTTACTCAGTCCCACGATTCAAACCATGTTGCAGGAGTTCGGGTTCGATCGCGTCTCCCCCGAAGTCGGCTTCGCTCAACGAGAAGAGGTGAAACCATGAACGCCATCCGAACCCCACAGCGAATCGCGATCCGTCGCGCCAGCCTCATCCTCGCCTTCATCGGCGTGATCGTCGCGGCCGGTTGCGCGGCACACCCCCAGACACCACCCAAGACGGTCTATCAGTCGGGATTGAACCACGTACGAATCGAAAAGGACCCCGCGTCAACCACGAACACTCACCCGGCCTCGTTGACCGCAACGGAAGTCGGTACGTTGTTACGAGGCGTACGTGTCTGGGAGCGACGGAACCTCCTGCATCGCCTCTTCGTCGGACAGGCTGACAAAACCAGGGCCTTCCGCGACGGTGAAATTGCCATGCTGGCGCCGGCCCTGGCGAAAGCCTTGGCCCAGGCATCACCTTCCGATCGGGTCTACTTCCATCTCAGCCATGCCACCGAACATGGCGAAGAGGAGACGACCACGGGATGGTTGTCCATCCAGGATGCGACGTTGCACCTCGCCTTGCGCGAAGCCCACGACCGGCACGGGCCAGGACCCGATATCAGCAAGTATGACCGGCAAATGCCGAATGTCCCGGAACGGTCTCCGGCGTTCGACGCCACATTCGAGCCGGAAGAATACCTGGTGAAGGTCCGGTCAGGCGGAGGACTGTTCGCACCGGATCAAGAAGAAGAACTTCTCATTCGGTACAGAGACGCGCTGTCGGCCATGCCTGCGCAACCTGGCTTGGAGCGAGACAACAAACCCGTCCCGGAACGGCACTGATCGGTTGAGAAAGAAGCGCATAACCATGGCAATCCTAGTCGTCGGCGGTGATTCGGTCGGTGCCATCATAGAACGAGCCTCCGCCGGCGGCCACGGATGCGTCGAATAGTGGAGCGGGCGTACAACCAGGGACGTCACGAGATCGATTCCCAAAGATACGGAGGCCGCTCGACCTGATGCACTGGCTCGGCAACAATGAGCAAAGAACCAGGTCAGGCAATTAGGGTGCCTGGTCAAGAACCGTCGAAGCAGCGGGGGTCGAACGATGAGGCGGTCAAACACCATCGTCGGATCGCATCACCGGCGACGCGCTGACTGGCACCCAGTCTGTCACTATGGTACCGTAGGCGTTCACACGAGGCCTGCATGCGCTGGCTCCATGACCGCTCGATCGGACAGAAATTTTTCCTCTCTTTCGGAGTCATTCTCAGCCTCCTGGCGTTGAGCCTCACGGCGCTCCTGGTCTATCTCAGCCGCATCAACAGTTATGTCGACCGGCATAAGCGCATCACCGTGCCGGCCATCGTGACGGCGGCGGAGATGCAGCGCTCCGCCTATGACATGAACCTCACCCTTCACCTCTTTCTCGAACAGGTGACGAAGACCGGCGCGGAGGACACGCTCGCCCGCTTGACCATGTATACTGACGGGATCCGTCAGTCCCTTCAGCTCTACCGCTCCACCCATGCGGCACGGACCCATCCGATTCTCCTGGGCATGCTCGACCAACACCAGCGTCTGGATCTGGCAGACCAGGAAGACCGGGCCGTTGCGGAGATCGATCACGCCCTCCAAGAGTTGAACGGCCTGTGGAGCGCGGCTCTCGCGCAACCTCAGGCCACCACGACCCCCCAATCGCCGACCACCAGGGCCGATGCCCTCATTGCGAATCTCACGCACAACCTCGATCAGTTAGTCGCCGCCCATCGCGACATCGACGTCGAAATGAAACTCGAAGGAGATCGCTTGCTCCAACAAGCCCGGATGATCGCACTGGGGTTGGTCGCCGTCCTCGGGCTCGTCATCGGCGTAATCTACGTTTCGGTCAACCGCCGGATTGCAAAACCGCTCCAGCGTCTCTCAATCACCGCGGACCGGGTGGCCCATCATGACCTGACGGCGCAATTCGAATCCTGGCCCGCCCGTGACGAAGTCGGCATCTTGGCGGCCTCGCTGTCCTCGATGGTCACAAGCCTGCGTGAACAAACGGCCGCCACCGCTCGAAAAACGAAGGAGCTGGAAGCCTTTACCTATTCCGTGGCACACGACCTCAAAGGCCCGCTACGGGAGATCGAAGGCTTCTCCTCATTGCTCGAAAAACGATTCCTCGAAGGGGGCGATGCCGAAACCCGCCACCACATCGATGTCATCCGCCGTTCGTCGCTGCGCCTCACCCATATGATCGACGCGCTGCTCAAATATTCGCGCTTGGAGCAACAGGACCTGCCACGGCAACGGTTTAATGTGCTGGAGATGATCACGACGCTCATTACCGACCGCTTCAGCGGAGTGCAGGGGCCAAAGCCGAAAATTCAGGTCGCTCTCCCGTTCGCCGATCTGTATGGCGAGCCGGTCAGCATCCGTCAGGCGATCGCCAACCTGCTCGACAATGCCGCAAAATTTTCACGCCGGACACCGGTGCCGACGATTACCATCGGCGGCAGCAGGGTCGACCACGAACGGATTCTTTGGGTGCAGGACAACGGCATCGGCTTTGATCCTGCACAGACCGACAAGATCTTCGGCCTGTTCGAACGGCTGCACAGCCCGCAGGACTATGAGGGCACGGGCGTGGGGCTGGCGATCGTCAAGCTCGTGATGGACAAACATGATGGGCGCGTGTGGGCAGAATCCACACCGGGCACAGGCAGTAAATTTTCGCTGGCATTTCCCGAACGGGCCGAGATCGTACTGGAACGGGCATCAACCGCCTCCCACCTGTCGTCCGCCTGACACCATGAGCACAGAACTCATCCGCAGCCTCATCATCGATGACGAAGAATTCGTCCGATTGGTTGTCGAACAGGCCCTCCGCGAAGAAGGATGCGACACCCGGACAGCCAGTGGCGGGCAGGAAGGCCTCGATCTGCTTCGCACCGGCGACTTCGACTGCGTCATCACCGATCTGCGAATGCCCGGCGTCGACGGGCGCGCCGTGTTGCGCTGGGTGAAGGACCATCAACCGGACGTCGATGTGATCGTCTTGACGGGTCATGGTGACGTGAAAGACGCGGTGGCAGCCATCAAGGACGGAGCCTGGGATTTCCTGATCAAGGACACGCCCTTCGACGGCACGGCCGTCAAGGCGGCTCTGGCGAAACTGCGCACGGTGCGCGACCTTCGCCGTGAAAACCTGGCGGCGCGGCACGGCGGCTATCGCCAAGAGGCCGTGATGAAGGGAACCAGTCCGGCCTGGCAGCGGCTGGAGACGCAGATCGCTCAGGTGGCGCCGTCGCAAGCACCGGTTCTCATCCAAGGCGAAACCGGGGCAGGAAAGGAAGTGGTCGCGCGCCTCCTGCACGCACAGAGCCGCCGGTCGGCCGGCCCCTGCATCGCCATCAATTGCGGCGCCGTGAGTCGCGAGTTACTGGAGAGTGAATTATTCGGTTACGAGAAGGGCGCCTTTACGGGCGCCACGACGGCGAAACCAGGCCTCATCGCCGCAGCCGAAGGCGGGTCGCTGTTCCTGGATGAAGTGGGAGAAATGCCGGGCCCCATGCAGGTCAGTCTGCTGCGCTTTCTCGACCGGAACGAGTACCGTCCCGTGGGAAGCACGCGGACGCATCGGGCCGATGTCCGCATCATCTGCGCGACAAACCGGGACCTGCAGGAACTGGTCTTCCAGGGCAGGTTTCGCGATGACCTGCTGTATCGCATCAATACGGTCACCCTGCACGTGCCACCGCTCCGGGAACGACCGGAGGATATTCCCGCACTGGTCGGCCATATTCTGCACAACCTTCGCCTCCCCGGAACGTCGGCCAGAACCGCGACGCCTGAAGGCCTGGCCCACCTGACCTCATACCGATGGCCAGGCAATGTGCGCGAACTGCGCAATGTCATCGAGCGCCTCGTGCTGATGAGCCCACATACCGGCCCCATCACTCGCGAAGAGATTGTGCAGGTACTTCCCCGCTCATCTTCTGTTGTCGCTTCGGAAGATTACACACAATTGCCGCTCGAGGAGATCGAACGTCTGCACATTGAGCGCGTCCTCCAAGCCTGCGGCGGGAACAAGACCAAGGCGGCTCACACACTGCAGATCGATTACAAGACCTTGTTGACCAAGCTGAAGAAATACGATTCCGGTCACTGAGCGTCGAACGATCGGGCAGCGCGGTCACTGCATCGAAGGAGCGCGAGGCGGCCGAACACTGTTCGCGACGGCTCGATCCGTGCCGTCACTGCATTCAAAGGAGCACTGAATATGACAGGGCCTGGATCATCGGGCGAACGGCAGGCACAGGCACGATTCGGGACATCCGATCGCGCAACGGCGTTTTATGAACATCACGTCCTGGCGTTTCTCAATCAACCGATGCGGGAATTCATCGCCCGCATGGAGATGATGTATATCGCGACCGCGGACGCGCGGGGCCATTGCGATTGTTCCTTCCGTGCCGGCGCGCCGGGCTTTGTGCAGGTGTTGGATGACAAGACGTTGGCCTATCCGGAATACAGGGGAAATGGGGTGCTGGCCAGCGTGGGGAATATCCTGGACAATCCTCACATCGGCATGATCTTTCTGGACTACTACCAGACGACCGTCGGGCTCCACGTGAACGGAACCGCGCGCGTCACCGATGCACAAGACATCGAGGCTCTACCCAACATCACGCCTGCAATGAGAGACGCCGCTCACAACAGGGGCGGCCGACAGCCGAAGGCATGGATTGTCGTCGGGGTGGAAGAGGCGTACATCCACTGCTCCAAACATGTGCCCCTTCTCGCGAGACGCGACAAACAGATCGTCTGGGGCACCGACGACGAACGGCTCAAGGGCGGGAACTTCTTCAAGGTCACGCCCTAACCCTGCTCCCGCTCATTGAGGGCCGCCTGGTAGACGGCGACCGTCATTTTTTCTGCTGGGCGCGGGCCATGGCCAAGGCAAAGGCGCTGGTCGGTTGAGGCTCACGGGAAGCAGGCCGCGAGGCATCCCCAGGACGGCGATCCCCTGTCTGGCGCGCCGCTCCTGCACGCATGGCAGGTTGTCCGGCAACCTCAGCCCCATCATCCATGCGCATGGTCAGCGAAATACGCTGTCGGGCCACATCGACGGACAACACCTTCACTTTGACGATCTGCCCCGGCTTCACGACTTCATGCGGATCCTTCACGAACTTATTGGCCAACGCCGACACATGCACGAGGCCGTCCTGGTGCACGCCGATATCGACGAAGGCTCCGAACGCCGCAACATTGGTCACCACGCCTTCGAGCACCATTCCAGGCTGCAAGTCGGCCAACGACTCCACGCCTTCGCGGAAGGTCGCTGTCTTGAATTCCGGACGAGGGTCGCGGCCTGGCTTTTCCAATTCCGCAAGAATATCCCGCACCGTGGGTAAGCCGAATGTCTCGTTGGTAAAGTCCGCCGGTGAGAGCTCTTTCAACACAGCCGGTTTCCCCATGACTTCGGCCATTCCTTTATTCAAATGTGCCAGCATACGCTCGACCACCGGATAGGCTTCCGGATGGACGGCGGAACGGTCCAATGGATTGTCGCCGTTATTGACACGCAAGAATCCGGCGGCCTGCTCGAAGGTCTTCTCGCCCAAGCGCGGAACCTTACGAATCATCATGCGATTGGGGAACGGGCCATGCGCATCTCGATACTCCACGATGTTTTGCGCCAGCACTCGATTCAATCCGGACACTCGTGCCAGGAGCGGCGCCGACGCGGTGTTCACATCCACCCCGACCGCATTCACACAATCTTCGACGGTCGCGTCAAGCGATCGCGCCAGCGCCCGCTGGTTCACGTCATGTTGATACTGTCCTACCCCGATGGATTTAGGGTCGATCTTGACCAACTCGGCCAGCGGATCCTGCAATCGGCGCGCAATCGACACAGCACCGCGCAAACTGACATCCAGGGTCGGAAACTCCGCGGCCGCGAATGCCGAGGCTGAGTAAACAGAAGCTCCCGCTTCGCTCACGACGATTTTTGCCACTTTCTGTTCAGGCTTCCGTTCGGCCACCAATTTGATGACTTCCACGGCCAGCTTGTCCGTCTCACGACTCGCTGTGCCATTACCGATCGACATCAATTCCACTCCATGCCGGATGACCAGGTCTACGAGGGTGGCAAGCGCTCCCTGCCAGTCATTGCGAGGTTGGTGCGGATAGATCGTGGTGGTCTCGAGGAGTTTGCCTGTGGCGTCTACCACGGCCACTTTGCAGCCGGTGCGAATACCCGGGTCGAGGCCCAGCACCGCTTTCGGACCGGCCGGTGCGGCAAGCAGAAGTTCATGAAGATTGCGACCGAAAATCTTGATCGCCTCCGCTTCGGCCGCCTCGCGCACCTGCAGCAGCAACTCGGTGCTCAGATGCAGATGCACCTTCACTCGCCAGGCCCAGTAACAGACATCGTTGAGCCATTTGTCGGCGCGCCGTCCGCGGTTTTCAATACCGAAGTGAGCGGCAATGAGCGCGGCGCAGGGATGCGGCACCTGAGCATCAAGCGTCTCCCCCAGACCAAGGTCCAATTTCAGCACACCTAGCGTACGGCCACGGAACATCGCCAGGGCGCGATGCGAGGGAATCGTGCGAATCGTTTCCGAATAAGCATAATAGTCGCGAAACTTCTCTTCTTCCGCCGTTTCTTTCCCGGGGAGGACCGTTGACGTGACGATTCCTTCGTTCCACAATTTGGCGCGCAGTGCGGCGAGCAAATCGGCAGTTTCGGCAAAACGCTCGACCAGGATATCGCGGGCACCTTCTAAGGCCGCCTTTGCATCGGGTACATTGACGGCCTCGACACCTTCCGCCGCGGCCACCACCCTCACATATTTGACGGCCTCCTGTTCGGGGTCGAGTGTCGGATCGGCCAACAGCGCGTCGGCCAGCGGCTCCAGTCCAGCCTCGCGCGCAATCTGCGCCTTGGTGCGGCGTTTAGGCTTGAACGGCAGATAAATATCCTCCACCGCCTGTTTCGTCGCTGCCTGTTCGATTGCGCGACGCAGTTCATCCGTCAGTTTGCCCTGTTCCTCGATCGAGGCCAGAATCGTCTGCCGCCGCTCTTCCAGCTCACGCAGATACAGAAGCCGTTCTTCCAATGTACGCAGATGCGTGTCGTCCAGATTATTGGTGGCCTCCTTGCGATACCGCGCAATGAAGGGCACCGTCGCTCCGCCGTCGAGCAGCGTCACCGCGGCCGATACTTGCGGTGAGGTGACGCCGATTTCTTGTGCGAGCAGATTGACGATACGTTGCTGGGCTTCGGCTGAAATGGTCGGCGTCGTGGAGGCAGTCATGGGCGTCTAACAGGCTTTCCGAAAGCGAGGCGTGGCCGGATGACATCCAACCGGTCGCAGAGGCTTTCTTGTCAGATGAAGTGGACGACTTCGGGCGGCGCGATGGCGATACCCTTTGCGTTGAACCGTCGGAACTTAGCAGAAGATTCGAAGAACTTCCAGGCTTGATCACGCCCCCTGCCGGTCGCTAGAGACCATCCGTGATCCTATCGACGCGCTGAGCGCGCCGACATTCTCCTTTGAACATGCTATAGTCGCCCTCGCCACCGGACAGCCACCTTACAGACCGATCCTCGGCACCGGGTGGCTCATGCATGCCGAAACACCTGGACAATCCTCCGGCTTCCGCATCCCTTACCGTAGCCGCCATGGGGGTAGTCTACGGGGACATCGGCACCAGTCCTCTGTATGCTCTGCGCGAGTGTTTTCATGAATCACACGGCCTATCGGTCACGCCTGACAACGTGCTGGGTATCCTCTCCTTGATCGTCTGGTCGCTCGTGCTCGTCGTCACGATGAAGTATCTTCTGTTCGTGATGAAGGCCGACAATGACGGCGAAGGCGGCATGCTGGCACTCATGGCGCTCAGCCAGCGATCTCATCCAGTGAACCTCCGCAAAGGGCTGAGCCTGGTCGTCTCGCTGGGGTTAGTGGGCGTCGCCTTTCTGTACAGCGATGGCATCATCACACCGGCTATTTCCGTCCTCAGCGCCGTAGAGGGGCTCACACTGGCGACCGATGTGTTAACGCCATACGTCTTACCCGTCACGGTCGGACTGGTCGCGCTGCTCTTCACCATCCAACGCCATGGCTCCGGGAAATTGGGGAGTATTTTCGGTCCCATCATGCTGGTCTGGTTCGTCGCGCTGGCCCTACTGGGTCTGCACAGTGTAATCCAAACTCCCGCGGTGTTGCTCGCAGTCAATCCCCTGTATGCCGCCGGATTTCTGAATCACCATGCAGGCATCGGCTTCTTAGTACTGGGCAGTGTGTTTCTGGTTCTCACAGGGGCTGAGGCGCTCTACGCGGACATGGGCCATTTCGGACGTCGCCCGATACAAGTCGGCTGGTTCGCCGTGGCCCTGCCGGCTCTGCTGCTGCAGTACTTCGGCCAGGGCGCGCTCCTGATGCGGAACCCGGCGGCTCTCGCCAACCCCTTTTATCATCTGGCTCCGGAGTGGATGCTCTATCCGTTGATAGCGCTGGCGACCTTGGCCACCATCATCGCGTCTCAAGCCATGTTGTCCGGCGCCTTTTCATTAACCCTACAAGCGGTGCAACTCGGTTATCTTCCGCCGCTCCGGATTACGCACACCTCCGCGGAGCAGCATGGGCAAATCTATTTCGCCCTCCTGAACTGCCTGATGTTTGTCGGCACGGTCGGGCTGATTCTTTCCTTCGGCTCCTCCACCAACCTGGCTGCGGCCTATGGCATTGCAGTCTCAGGCTCTATGATCATTACAACCTTGCTCATGTACCGCGTGACCCGGCATCACTTGGGGTGGAGCGCGCCGCCGGCGGTCATGGCCGTGGGGGTATTCCTCTTCATCGACCTCGCGTTTTTTCTCGCGAACGCTCAAAAGATCCCGCATGGCGGATGGTTTCCATTGCTGCTCGGCGCGGCGATTTTCACCGTGATGAGCACCTGGGCACGAGGTCGTGCCATCGTCGCCGAACACCTCCGTGTGCAGTTTCCTCCGCTGCGCCAATTTGTCAGCGATGTTCTATCAAAGGTGGAATGCCGGACCGCAGGTCGCGCCGTGTTTCTCTCACAACAACCGGACATCACCCCGCCGGCCCTGCTACAGAATGTCCGGCACAACAAGACATTGCACGAGTACGTGTATGTGCTCACTGTGCGCACCGAACATGTCCCGTTTGTTCCGGCAGGGGCGCCGCTGGAGATCACGCCAATCCAAGAACAGCTATTTCAAGTGGTCGCCCGATGCGGCTTCATGGAAACGCCTGACATTCCGCGCGTCCTGACGCAGCTTGCCACGCATGGCCATGCGCTGCCGGTACAAGACACCACGTTCTTCCTCAGCCGGATTACGTTTTTAGCGACCCCGAAGCCGGGCATGGCGATCTGGCGGGAGCAACTGTTTGTGGTGCTGTCGCGCAATACCCAGCGCGCCAGTTCGTACTTCCATCTGCCGTCCGAACAGGTAGTTGAAATCGGGCTGGTGCTCGAGATTTGATCGCATCATTGAATGGAAAGTTCCGGCCGCTGGCAGTGAGTTGAAAAAGGGTTGCTGTATCACTTTAGATAACAGCGCTCAGCTCTTCAGATACGACATTTCGTTTTGCGCCTCTTTCTCAAAAATGCAGGTATTTCACATCCTCGCACAAAATAACTAAAGACCGCTCACTTCGTTTCCGGTATAGCATTTGCTGCTGATTATTTGATCCAGAGCCTCGGCTGCGCATTATGATTCGCGCTTTTTGACTCAGGTACGGTGGGCTCGAAGTATACCGCATCGGGCACACCTCACAATGTTCAGAGCATGGGAAACGGAGTATGATGCGCCTCAAGCATCTCCATGGTAAGCAGGGTTTCGTACGCGACACTTAAATGGGCCAGGTCTTGCGATCTCCATCGGAGACTTGCATGAAACCACACGCCTTTGTCGCCATGCCGTTCGGCGTGAAAACAGACCGTGAAGGAAACGAGATCGATTTCAACCGGGTCTATGCAGAGCTGATCAAACCTGCTCTGGAAGCAGCTGACCTCGAACCCTTCCGGGCCGACCAGGAAATACGTGCCGGCGACATTCGCACCGACATGTTCCAAGAGCTCCTAATCGCCGACCTCGTGGTGGCCGACCTCACGTTGGACAATCCCAATGTCTGGTATGAATTAGGCGTGCGTCATGCCCTACGAGCCCGCTGCGTTGTCCTGATCTGCGGTGGGCGAGTGACGACTGCGTTCGATCTCTACACGGATCGCAAACTCCGCTACAGCATTAAGAACCAAGGACCAGATCCCGCGACAGTGGAACAGGACCAAAAAAACCTAACCACTATCATCAGGGCCACGAGGGAATCGTGGCATGGCCGCAAGATAAGCCCCGTCTATCAACTCATGCCAAATCTCCAGGAGCCGGACTGGAAGTCGCTCCGCATCGGTAACGTGCAGGAATTCTGGCAACAACATGAGGCATGGGAAGACCGCATCACGCTGGCGAGAAAAGCCGGACAGATCGGTGACGTGTTGGTCCTGGCGGATGAGGCGCCGATCGCGGCGTTTCGCGCCGAAGCGTGGATCAAAGCTGGAGAAACGTTGCGTAAAGCCGAACGATTCGGCTTTGCGTTGGAACAGCTCGAACGAGGCTTGGCGGTCGAACCGCACCATCCTACAGGTTTGCGCGAGTTGGGTATCTGCCTGCAACGCCTGGCTGTGGCCGGTCGGTCTGGCCATTCATCGGACCGTGCGCGCGCACACTACCAAAAAACCTTGGAGCTCTATCCGCGAGACCCCGAAACCTGGGCCTTGCTCGGTCGAGTCGATAAGGATGCCTGGATCGCCGCCTGGCGTCGCCCCGGCAGCAGCCCGAAGCAGATGCAAGAAGAAGCGGCCTACGAAGATGCCCTCCTGCGTGGCGCCATCGACAGCTATGCGACCGCCTATCGCAGTAACCCCGGTCATTACTATTCAGGCATCAACGCGCTGACCTTGATGCACCTCTATCGCCACCTTACTATCAACGATCCGCGCTACGACGGTGAAATGGATACCATGGCCGGGGCTGTCCGATTTGCCGCTGAGTCCGAGCTGAACGAAGAACAGCGCTTCTGGTCCCACATGACCTTGGGCGATCTGGAGGTGCTGGTCGGTACGCCGGAGTCGGCACAAGCCGCCTATAAGGAAGCCATTGCGAAAAATGATAGAGATTGGTTTGCGCTCAATTCCAGTCGCCTCCAGCTGCAACTGCTCAAAGACCTGGGCTTCCGTCCGGAAAACGTCGATGCCGCCATCGCCACCTTCGACCGCGCATTGCAAAAGCTCAGACGGCCTGAAGACCATTGGCAGCCAGGCCAGGTGTTGCTGTTCAGCGGTCACATGATCGACGCGCCAGATCGCCCTAACAAGCGTTTTCCAGCGGAGAAAGAGTCGGTCGCGGCCACGAAAATCGCCGAAGCATTAGATCAACTGGGCGCCGGACCTGAAGACCTCGCCTTGGCCCAAGGCGCCAGCGGCGGGGACTTGTTATTTCTGGAGGCCTGTCGACAACGAAACGTGCGGGTGCAACTCTTGCTGCCGCTCCCGGAGCCGGAATTCATCCAGCGCTCGATCCTGCCTTCTGTCGATGGCGCAAAATGGCGGGATCGATTTTATTCACTCAAGGCCAACCTTGAAAACGAGCCTCGCATCATGCCGGACGAACTCGGGCCTCTACCCGACGGCGTGAATCCGTTCGAACGCTGCAATCTGTGGCTGCTCTACACCGCCCTGTCCTATGGGATCAACAAGGTGCGATTCATCTGCCTGTGGGACGGCGGAGGCGGCGACGGACCTGGGGGCACCGCGCACATGTATGAAGAAGTGAAGCGGAGGACGGGACAGGTGACGTGGATCGATAGCAGGACGCTCTAGGATGCACTACCGGAGCGGTGAATTCAGCAGAGCCTATTCTGAAACCAAAGCCTCAAATCGCAGCAGCGAAGAGGCAGTTCGGTCACGATAGTGAACGCACTAAGACGATGAAACCTTTCCGCTAACAAGTCCGACACTGTGCTCGGGCTTGTCGATTTTGGCGGATGCGTGAGAGCGGCACCCGACGCCCTCATGGATGCGGAAAATAAATAGAGGACGAGCAGGGGTTATTCATTCTTGCAAGCGCGAGGAGGCAAAATGAATGAGCAATTGCTGGCAGGCCTGCAGCCTACCGGCCCCAAAAAAATCCTTGCCTGCGACGGCGGGGGAATCCTCGGACTAATGACGGTGGAAATTCTTGCCAAGCTGGAGGGAGACCTTCGCGCGAAACTCGCCAAACCAGATCTCGTCTTGGCTGACTGGTTCGACTTCGTCTGCGGGACCAGCACCGGCGCCATCATCGCCGCCAGCATTTCGGCCGGCATGTCCATGGAACAAATCCGTGCGTTTTACGTCGACAGCGGTGAGCAGATGTTCGACAAGGCATTCGTCTTAAAGCGGCTTCGTTATAGCTACAACGATGAGCCGTTGGCTGCAAAACTGCGCGCAGAACTCAACCGGGCGCTGGGGTATCCCGACGGCGCGCCCCCTGCCACGCTCGGCGATGCGGGCTTGCGAACTCTGCTCATGATGGTATTACGCAACCACAGCACCGATTCGCCCTGGCCGATCTGGAACCATCCTGAGGCCAAGTACAACCAGCGCGATCGGAAGGACTGCAATCTCAACTTGCCGCTCTGGCAGTTGGTGCGCGCCAGCACCGCAGCCCCCACATTCTTCCCGCCTGAGGTTGTCACGTTCGCCCCAGGCACGCCAAGCGAATACCAGTTCGTCTTCGTCGACGGCGGCGTGACCACGTACAACAACCCGGCATTCTTGGCTTTCCAGATGGCGACGGCAGCCCCATACCGACTCAATTGGCCCACGGGAACGGACAAGCTCTTAATAGTTTCCGTCGGAACCGGCTGTGCCGCCAACGCGCGCCTCAATCTGCAAGCAGATGACCTCTGGCTAGGTGATCACGTGAAGAATGTCCCGCGTGCCCTCATGAATGCGGCCTGCGCCGGCTGGGACATGGCCTGCCGCATGTTGGGTGATTGCCGTTTTGGCGCGCCGCTCGATCGCGAAATTGGAGACATGGTGCTAGCTCCCGGCACGACCCCTTTAAATTGGACCGGTGCGAAACAATTCACTTATGTTCGGTATGATCCGGACGTGAGCCCAACAGGCTTGAAAACCCTAGGGGTGGTGAATATTCAGGCCGAGGCCGTGCAGGCCATGGATTCGGTTGAACACATCCGAGACATCCAGCGTGTTGGGGCCACGTACGCCAAGCAGAGCGTGAGCACAGACCATCTGCATCCCTTCTTAGTCTGAGAAGTCTAATCGTGGAGCAATACAGACATGGAACCCGTCAATTTATTCTACAGCTATGCCCACGAGGATGAATCACTGCGAGACGAACTGGCCGGCCATCTGAAGATCATGGAACGGCGCAACGTCATTCGCTCGTGGCATGACCGACGTATTGTCCCGGGACAGAAGTGGGATACAGAGATCGATACCCAGCTAGAGAGTGCAGAGCTTGTGTTACTCCTGATCAGCGCAGACTTCATTAACTCCGACTACATCTGGGGATATGAACTTGAGGTAGCCTTGAAGCGCCACCAAGACGGACAAGCGAGCGTGGTGCCAGTTATGCTCCGCTCAGTGGATATCACCGACGCACCTTTCGCGGCCTTGCAAGGCTTGCCGTCAGACCTGCGACCCGTGACGTCTTGGCCCAATCGAGATGAAGCGTGGACGGATGTCGCCAAAGGTATCCGGAATACCGTAGGAAAGATTCAGGCTGGATCGATTCATGTTGCCCTATCGACTCCCATTCAGAAGACATCTGTGGGAGACATAACAGGCAGGTCGACCGGCCTTATCACAAAAGCAGGCTCGCAGAGTCTCTCGGAACGCGGTTCCGACCCAATCGTGGATCGAATCATCACAGGATTCTCAGATCGGATTACAGAGGCGGCTATAGCTCGTGGGGCTCACGATATTGATTCTGGCAAGGCCAAACAAAATGCGCTCTCATTAATCAATGCTACAAATCAAAAGCGTATCCTCTGGGTCGATGACCGTCCCGACAACAATCGATTTGAAACCGCCGCTTTGGCCAAACTCCAAATCGAGGTCGTAGCTGTAACCAGCACAAAGGGTGCGCTCGCACGCCTGGACAAAGACCCAGAACCGTTCGACTTGGTGCTGTCAGACTGGCAACGACCGGAGCTTCATCTTGATACGGTAAGCGCAGGGATTCATCTACTTCGTCAATTACGAAAACGCCACCTCACTGTACCGGTCGTGTTCTATCACGGAAGTTTCGATGAACGGGAACGAGTATTGCGGCGGCAGCAAGCCGTGCATGAAGGCGCATTCGGCGAAGCCGTCATGCCGGATGAATTGTTCAGCTTGATCGCCGCCGCACTTGGAGTGGAGTGACCTGCACCACATTTCTTAGACACCGTGCCCGAATTCCACCTGCCGCCAGGCTTCGTAAAGCACCACCGCCACCGAATTAGACAAGTTCAAGCTACGGCTACCGGACACCATCGGCACGCGAATACGTTGCTGATCGCAGACGCTCCCGAGAATCTCGGCCGGCAGGCCACGGCTTTCCGGACCGAACACAAACACATCCCCCTCAGCGTAGCGCACGAGATCGTATCGCTGCCTGCCCTTGGTGGAGACGGCGAACAGCCTCCGGTCAGCGAAGCGTTCGAGACAGATCTCCCAGGTTTCATGCACCGTGAGCGTGGCGAATTCGTGGTAGTCGAGCCCCGCCCGCAAGAGTTGCTTGTCTTCCAGCGTAAAGCCCAGCGGCTTCACGAGATGCAATCGAGCCCCGGTATTGGCACAGAGCCTGATGATGTTGCCGGTGTTCGGAGGAATTTCCGGTTGGTACAAGATGACATCAAACATGATGGCAGGAGGATCGATTGAGGTGCGATCAGCAGAAGCGACTGGAAGGGGTAGCCGACCGGTCGCCCAGACGAACCACCCTTCCAGCCATTCGGTGATCAGGAACGGAAGGCCTGCACATCACCCGATTTGCGCAGCATCTTATTCACTTCATCGAGATGCAGTTCCTCACCCACGATCATCTCTCGAGCAAACTCTTCCAATAAGACGGACTTGCCCTCCGCCAGCTTCAGCAGTTCGTAATAGGAGGCCACGGCCGCTTTCTCATGCTCCAGGCTCTCTCGCAGAATATCGCCGACATCGTGTTGTTCCGTTTCCAGCAATGTCCCGATTTTCAGCGAAGGATGTCCGCCCAGCAACGTCACCAGTTCCCCGGCTTTGTGCGCATGGGCCAGGCTCTCATCCGCATTGCCCTTCAGCCACGACACGATCGGAATCCGGTTGTACCCATAGATCATGAGCGCATAGTGCGTGTACCGCACGACCCCGGCCAACTCCAGCTCCATGATCCGGTTGAGAATTGCTACGGCGCGCTGCGTGTCTTGTTCGTTCATCATCGGTCTCCAAATCAGACAAACATTCCTGCCTCAGAACATGGTCTTCACACCGGGCTATACGTTGAAACGGAAGTGCATCACATCGCCGTCCCGGACGACGTATTCCTTCCCTTCCAACCGCATCTTGCCTTTTTCCTTCGCCCCCGTCTCGCCCTTGCAGGCGATATAGTCGTCATACCCGATCACTTCCGCGCGAATAAACCCCTTTTCAAAATCACCATGAATCACACCGGCAGCCTGTGGCGCGGTGTCGCCGATATGAATGGTCCAGGCGCGCACTTCTTTCACGCCTGCCGTAAAGTACGTTTGAAGCCCGAGCAGTTGATAGGCCGCGCGGATCAGGCGATTCAACCCCGGCTCCTTCATCCCGATGTCGGCCAGGAACTCCTGTTTTTCTTCGTCTGACAACACCGCGATTTCAGATTCCAGGGCCGCGCAAATCGCTACCACCGGCGCCCCTTCTCGTGCGGCAAATTCTTCCACGCGGGTCAGCAGCGGATTGTTGGTGAAGCCCTTTTCCGACACATTGGCCACGTACATCACCGGTTTCATCGTCAGCAGGCAGAGCGGCTTCAACAAGGCCCGCTGCGCCGGATCCAGCTTCATCGTCCGCGCCGGTTTGCCCTCATTCAGACAAGCCGCCACCTGTATGAGTAGATCGCCAAGCTTTGCCGCATCTTTGTCTCCCGAGCGGACAAGTTTCACATTCCGCTCTTGCGCCTTTTCGACTGTGGTGAGGTCGGCCAGCGCGAGCTCCGTCACGATGGTCGCAATATCGGAAATCGGATCGACCTTGCCGGCCACATGCACGACATTGTCGTCTTCGAAACAGCGGACCACGTTCACGATCCCGTCGGTTTCACGAATGTTCGCAAGAAACTGGTTGCCCAGCCCTTCCCCTTTCGAGGCTCCGGCCACCAACCCGGCGATATCCACGAACTCGGTCGTGGCGTACTGCATCCGTTGCGGCTTGACGATATCGGCCAGCGCCTGCATCCGCCCATCCGGCACTTCGACGATGCCGATATTCGGCTCGATCGTGCAGAACGGATAATTTTCGGCTGCAATCCCCGATTTGGTCAGCGCATTAAAGAGGGTGGACTTGCCCACATTCGGCAGCCCGACGATTCCACATTTCACACTCATGACGATCCCTTCCTGATCATGGCTCTGTTGATTCGGTCCGCCGTCCCTACGCCCTCTGATGGAGATGAATGCGTGAACCGAAGAGGCGCATTCTACGTGTTCAAGGCTGGCGCGGTCCACTCCCATTCGCTCCAGTGGAAGCGGCCAGGCCGCCGCCTGACATTCGAGGTCTCAGTTGTCTTCGTGGAAATGAGGGGAAGCTGAAGGAGAATATCGCCATGCCGGAACGTGACGTAGAGATCACGGGCATGGTGTTGCTGAACATGCAGCCGGCTGAGGCCGGAGCTTACGTGAACAGTGTCTTGCTTAGCCCTTTCCCTCCGAGGCGCCAACCGGGGCCGGCATGGGCGGCACGACCGCATCGGGGTTGCGGAAGAGCGCTCCCGATGCCTGGATGATCCAACTGACCAGGTCGGAGTCGTTCTGTTGCACATGCGTCCCGGTGGTGGCCATCAAGCCATAGACATGGCGGGACAAGGCATACCGGCTAAAATTGCGCGTGGTGACCTCCCGTTTCCAGGTCGCGCCGATCACGCGAAATCCTTCTCCTTGCATCACGGCTATCGAAGGGAACTGTACCGCTTCTTCGCCATAGTGCCATTCACACATCACAATATCGCGCGGCAGTTGCTGACGAAGCGGCTTGCCGTACCCGTCGGCCACGCCGTGAAGATACCGGGGCGGGATTCCCGGAAACTCGGTCGGACTCAGGAGCATGTCGGCCCACATCCACGTCGCGACTCCTTTGGCCGTCAGATAGGCATGCAGCCGCCGTACATCCTGCACGAATAATTCTGCGGGAATCATGACCTCCCCCAACTTCAGCCACTTTGACACTTGCCCCACCGTCCATCCGAACGCCTCATCATGCCCGATATGAATCGCCTTGGGATGCAGCGCCTCGATCACCTCGTCGAGGAACGCAAACACCACGGTATAGGTCGCGTCCTTCCGGGGATCGTACGACACGGTATTGAACATCAGATGCGGCTGCCGTTTTTGAAAGAACTGCTCCTGATGTGTGAGCAGTTTGACCTCGGGAATGACCTCCAACCCGTGCGCACGCGCATAGGCGACCCACGAAAGAAACTCCGCTTTGCTCCATGCCCCCTTCGCCGGCTTCCAGGGCGCCCGTTCAAACTGAACACCATCCGTCAACAGCACTTGAATTGCCGTGAATCCCGCGGCCTGTGCCTCATTCACCAATCCGCGGGCGCGTTCCAGCGGCACAGCCCCGGCCAAGACGACATGCATGATCCGCATCGTTTCTTCACCGGCTCCTGACGAGGACTCTGCCGCCGCATATCCCGATCCGACACCGGCCCAGAGGGCCACCAACACACATACGAGCCCGCCAACTCGGCTCATGTTTCCCTCCTCATCGAAACGGGGCATCCAGCCACGCCTAGGACGTTACCAGACCGCCAGACGAGCAGAGCGCAGCTCAAAACCCGCGCCTCGGCTCGACCGCAGAAACAACGCAAGACTACGTAGGATAAGCGAGCAGGTCGGCAAAATACACGGAGACGTAGGTGAGGTCAAGGTGAGAGATGTGCCAAATGCGAGAATAGGACCATTTACGAGCATTTGTAGAACGACGTATGACACCGCAATGGAACCCGACTACAGAAAAGGCCGAATCTGCCCCTGGAGATGCCGGACCTGACCGATCGTCGACGATCGATGACGTCTGATTGTTCAAGGCACGGCATCAGGGAAATGAGAGGAGAGGGAGAAGGGAAAGAGACGTACGACCAAACAATGAACCTCATCTGCGCTACTCATCGGCCAGGATTCGATACTCCACCACACGCCCTTCGGGGCCAAACCGCACAGCCAGCGCTTCCTCCTCCATTCGAAAGGCTCCGCGCTGGGGCCCCAAATAGTAGACCGCATTCCACCCGTTCGAAACAGAGTCCCTGTCGCCTGGCCCGAGCAATTCCACCACACGCTCCTGCGGCAAACCGACCAACGTCACCCGCGCGAGCAAGTCGTCAACCATGCACAGTCGATCCGGCCACAGTGGATCATCTGCCTGATTGGCTTTCCACAACGCGGAATCGAATCCGCGCCGATGCCAATGATCTTCCAAGGTCGGCAGGAGGAACACACTAGCCAGGGCCAGAAGATACGGTGCCACGATACCGGAACCGAACGCCGTCGCTCTGTAGGCAGGACCTCGCCAGTGCCTGAGCAGCACCATCAGTGCCATCGATAGCCAGGGGAGCAGAGATGCGACCGTCATCCCGGCTACAAGCCACTGCGGTCGCGTGTCATAGATAAGCCCAAGCCCCAGCCAGTCGTTGACAATGATGAACCAGGAAGAGAGCAATCCGAAACAGACGGCAGAGAGGGTGGCACCGGCGAGAAACCACGGCAGACCGGACTTCAATCGGGACAATGATGGCATGATCGAGGAGTGCAGGCCTGAGATCAGGGACGAGATCACTTGCCTGCTCAGTGTACCGGCATCGCGGCCCACGCCAAAGCCTTTTTCTCTTCCATGACCGGACCCGTGACACGCCCCTGCGACCGGGGACTGTTCCCTACGTAGCATCCCCACACACTCGACGTGCGAATGAGCAATTCGCTTGGGATGCACGCCCCTTCGCCCTACACTGACCCTAGGCACGTACCGTTTTGCGCGAAGGAGACCTTATGTACACACGACACATCGCGACGACGCACCGCAACGACGCATCGCACTCGGCACTCAGACTCTGCCTGTTCTTGCTGGCAGGATTCATCGACACGTCACCGGCCTTTGCAGAACCGGACATGGCGCTCCTGGCCCAGATGCAGCCGGGCAGCGGCATCGAGTTGGCCATCGAGTTTCAGGGATTACAGATCGAACGGGATCAGATCAAAACAGACGGGCGCCGGTACCTCACCGCCTCACACCCGGCTACCGGTTTGAATCTCTCGATTGCGATGGGGCCGGTACAGGGCAACGCCTCTTCTGCCGGTTGTCTCGAACAATTGCACGCCCTCCGCCAGGGCCCGGTCGTGAGCCGTGGACATGACATCGTGCTCACGACGACTCCCGCTCTCCACACGCTCGAATACACGCTGCACCGATTTCAAGGAGTTCGGTTGGACCAAAAGAGCATGTATGCCTGCATGGTCGAACAAGATGTGTACGCCAACATTCATCTTTCAAAAGTTGGGTATCGTCCTGCCGACGCCGCGCTATTTGAACGCGTGATCCGGAGCATCCATCTGCGGGCGGAGCACAGACGAAACGTGGCCGGGCCACCAGCCACCAATGACGCCGCAGCCTTTCATCGTGAGACCGTCCGCTACACGCAGGAGCACTCCGCTCAATCGATCGCCCCTTAGTGAACTCTTATCGGGATTCGCGTCCGGCTCACGCCTCACTTGGGTGCGGTGAGGGCATCCTGTGCGGTGTGGCCGCTCATGGACTTCTCCCGGATATTCTGGTGAATCTCCAGCGCGATCACCCGGGCCAACTGATCGGCAGACAGCGCACCCATCAGCTGTCCCCGTGTGTCCGGATAGGAGGGATCATCTGGCGAGGCCGCGCGATGGACATTCACCAGAACGGCGGCCGGCTGAATCCGCTGCTCTCGTGCACCCACCACCACCGCTTTATCCTCCGGGAGCACTCTGGTGCGGGTCGTCCAATCCCGCTGTTCGATTCTCACAAAGGTCACCGTCCACACGGTTCCGTTCAGCAGGCTTGTGACCGCTTTCGGCGTATGCTCCCAGAAGTACGGCTCTCTCACGATTTTCTGCAGCGCTTCCCGAATACGAATCTCATACAGCTTGGTCGTCGAATCCGGCTGCGTCGGCGAGATGGGAACCGTCCCCCCAACCTCATAGTACGGTTGACCGTCGAGGCTTTTCAGGTCGTCGATTGTTTTCAGGTAGGTCTCGAAGAGACGGTGTAGAAGCTGCGTCCGTTCTTCCGCAGAGAGATGCCCGATCTCCGCATCCGTCCGGATGGGAGCATTCCTAAGATTCCGTTCTGCCGAGAGGATTGTTGCTTTCGGCGCAGTATCGGCCTTGCTGACGACCCACTGGAACTCCCTCGCCAGCACCGGCACCAACATGTTCGGATGCTGAAGGTAGCCTTTCTCCTTGAGCGACGCCGCACTGATGAGGAGGGTGACTCGACCCGGTTCTTTCGTGCGAGCCACTAAAAACGGAAAGGCTTTTCCTTCATCATTGACCACGACTGGTTCAATGACGACCCGTTTGAGCGCCTGCTTCGTCAGGCTTTCATCGAAACGCGAATAGTCGGCCCGATGCTGAAACATGATCGTCAACGTATCGATCACAGTCTGAACGGCCGCGTCGAGATCGGCCGCATCGAGTCCAGCCTCACCCGCTGCCGGCGCTTTGCTGAGAAAGACGCGAAACGGCGCACCGGCAATCTCCCGTCCCTCGCCTATGGCGGCAGCATCCTCCGTCTCCGCGTGGGTGGAGTGACCCTGGTGATTTGCCTGCGCTTCGGTGACGAACAGCATGGAGCCAATGACCAGACCTGCGCATAGAGGGCGTACGACGGGCAAGCAGACGCCGATGAGCTGACCTGCCTGCATGCGAAAGTTGATGCGCCGGTTCACCATCAGCAATCCTCGCCTCAGCCCGCATACCCGTTCGGATTGTGGTGTTGCCAACGCCAGGCATCGGCACACATGTCTTCCAAGCCACGGGCGGCCCGCCAGCCCAATGATTTCAAGGCATACCCGGGGTCAGCATAACAGGAGGCAACGTCGCCGGGACGGCGCGGGGCAACCTTGTAGGGAACCGCTTTTCCGCTGGCTTTCTCGAAGGCCCGGACAATTTCCAAAACACTGTACCCATTCCCGGTTCCGAGGTTGACCGTTAAACATTCCCCCGGCCGGTCCAAGCGGGCCAGCGCATCCAACGCCTTGAGGTGCCCCAGCGCTAAATCCACCACGTGAATGTAATCGCGCACGCCGGTTCCATCAGGCGTGGAATAATCATTCCCCCACACATTCAAATGTTCGCGCCGGCCGACCGCCACCTGAGCCACGAACGGCAGGAGATTGTTCGGCATGCCCTGGGGATCTTCTCCGATCAGCCCGCTGGCATGCGCCCCGACGGGATTGAAGTATCGCAGAATGCCGATCCGCCACGAAGCATTGCTACGCTGCAGATCCCGCAAGATCTCTTCAACCATCAACTTCGTGCGGCCATAGGGATTGGTCGCGGAGAGGGGATGATCCTCGGTCAGCGGCAGGCGTTGCGGATCACCGTAGACCGTGGCAGAAGAACTGAAGACGAGTGTGGTGACGCCGCACTCTCCCATGGCTTCCAGAAGACGCAGGGACCCCGCCACGTTGTTGTCGTAGTAGGACAGCGGCTTCTCCACCGATTCACCCACCGCTTTCAAGCCGGCAAAATGGATAACCGACGTCGCCCCGCTCTCCCGAAGCGCCGCGACCAGCGCCGCCCGATCCCGAAGGTCGCCCCGAATCAGACGAAGGGATTTTCCCGTGATGCGTTGCACGCGCGCCAGGGCTTCAGGGTGGCTATTGGAAAAGTTGTCGAACACGGTCACTGCCGAGCCGGCATTGAGCAGTTCCACACAAGTATGCGAACCGATATACCCGGCGCCCCCCGTCACCAAGATCATGCGCATCGCCTCCACTGAGATAAGAAAGATCCGTGTCTCCAGGGCCTACGATACACCGCCTTGAAGGCTCGCACAATGGCACGCCAGGAGGAAGCGTATCGCTCATTTCAACCTAGCTGTTTCCCGTCGCACTCCGTTACACTTCGTCACGCAGGAAAACCGATGCAACCCGAACGCACCACCAACTACTACGCCATCCTGGAACTTTCGTCAGACGCGACGGAGGTCGACATCAAGCGAGCCTGGCATGAACAAATACAGGTGTGGCATCCCGACCGCTTCGTGCATTCACCTACGCTGCACAAGAAAGCTGAAGCCCGCACCCGACTGATCAATCAGGCCTACCAAACGCTCAGTGACCCGGTCGCCCGTGCCCGCTACGATACCGGCAGACACTCTCCCGCCTCTCCAACGCCGCCTCCGCGCCCCGCTCCGGCAGCTCGCCCTCAACCGGCCGCGCGCCCGCGCCAGGAGCCGCGTGGACCACAAACGATGCTGAACGTCACCCGGTTCAGTCATCCCAAAATCATGATCCCCGCCATCCATCTGCTCGTGGATGTGCGCGAAACGCAACCCTATGAATTCAAGGGACTCATTCGGATCGCCGGAACACGGAAGCAAGCGTTGCCAGCCGGGGACTACGCCATTGCGGAAGCGCCCGAGATATTCTGCGTCGAACGCCGGCGCATGGAAGAACTGAATACCGTTTTCTCAAATCCGTCAGGCAATCGTCCGGAATTTCTTCGCGAACTCGAACCGCTTCTCGCGATCCCCCATCGGTTTCTCGTCATCGAAGGCGCCATCCACGCCAACCGCGGCGGCGGACGATTGGGACAGTATCACCGCAATGGCTTGATAGACTTTCTCGATTCCCTGACGGCGCGATTCGGCATTCAGATTGTCCAGGCAGAGAGCCGCGAGGAAGCCGAAGAACGGGTCGCGAATCTAGCCGCCATCCACTATGCGTACTACCTGGCCGAACAACAAGGCCTCGGTCGCTGCCTCACGGAAAACGACGTTTAGATGGCGGTTGCATGCTCCCCGTGTCCTTCGTGTCATCGCTCACCGCATTCCCCCCTTTGCTTGGTGCGCTCTGAACCTCGTGGTAGCATGACACTCCTATGGCCCTCTCCACGACCGTGCATGATCTCCGCACCTTGATCCGCTCCTCCCACCCGCTCATTGTCATCGAGACCGTGGAAGAAGACCGGGTGTTGACCCTCCTGCAATCCGTGGCGGCCCAGGAACGGATGCCGCTATTCGAGTGGTCGATTACGAGAGGGCTCACCAGGCCCGAAGAAAAACAGAGCCTCAGCAAGTTGACCGCCACGCCCCTCGCCGTCCTTCAACATCTCCATGGATTGACGGTCGAAGGCATTTTCTGGCTCAAGGATCTCGCCCCGCACTTGCAGGATGCCGCCGTCGCGCGCCAACTGCGCGAGGTGAGCCAGCATTTCAGCCGATCACGCGCAACCTGTCTCGTCACCGGTCATCCCATCGCCTTGCCGCTTGACCTCGATCAAATTGCGGTGCGGCTCGACCTCCAACTGCCGGATCGACAGGAATTACAAACCATGCTTCAGAGCGTCCTGCAATCCCTGGGAACGAGAACGTCACCCCGTCGCCCGGCATCCACCACGGTAGTGCAGAGCTTCCTCAATTCCATGGCTGCCCCGAAGGCGGCGCACATGGGTCCCTCCGACCAGGACTGCGACGCGATCCTCCGCGCCTTACAGGGATTGACCTTGCATCAGGCTCGACAGGTTATTACCCAATGTGTCGTCGAAGATGGGGTTCTCTCCGCTAGTGATGTGCAGACGATTCTCACGCGCAAGGTCCAGGCGATCAAGGATGGCGGCTTGCTGGAGTACTACCCGCTGGAAGACAACCGGTTCGAGCTCGGTGGATTCGTGAATCTGAAATCCTGGCTGGAGCGGGCGAAGGTGGGATTCACAGCCGAAGCCAAGGCGCTCAACCTGACCCCGCCGCGGGGCATCATGCTGGTGGGTGTGCCGGGATGCGGCAAATCCCTGGCAGCGAAAGCCATTGCGCGCGAATGGCAACTGCCGCTGCTCAAATTGGATGCGGGCCGGTTATTCGACAAATTTATCGGCGAGTCCGAGAAAAACTTTCGCAAGGCCATCGAGATGGCCGAATCCCTGTCCCCGATCGTGCTCTGGATCGATGAAATTGAAAAGGCGATGGCGGCGGGAGGCGGCAGCGGCGAGGCGGATGCGGGCTTGAGCCGACGCCTCTTTGGCGCGTTCCTCACCTGGCTGCAGGAAAAGAAGCACGACGTCTTCGTCGTGGCCACCGCGAACAACCTCTCGGCACTCCCGCCGGAGTTATTGCGCAAAGGACGCTTTGACGAGATTTTTTTCGTCGACCTGCCGGACACAGGCGAACGCAGGGCCATCTGGAAGATCCATCTCAGCCTTCGTAAACAGAACAACGCCGGGTTCGATCTTCAGAAAGTCGTGGACGCCAGCGAAGGATTCAGCGGCTCGGAAATCGAGCAGGCCGTGGTCGCCGCGCTCTATCGCGCCCTGCATCGCAAACAGCCGTTGACGACGGATCTGCTCCTTGAAGAAATTTCCCACACCGTACCGCTGTCGGTGACGCGGAGTGAAGATATCAACCAGCTGCGAGCCATGGCCCAAGGCCGTTTCGTCAACGTGCGCTGAGTACGTCCCACGCCTCTTCCTCCTGATCACGCTGATTCTTTTGTCGCAGTGCCTTGTCCCAGGGTGCCCTCGCAGGGACGTGGATTCATACAGTAAGATGACGTTTTGTATCTCAGCGCCCTGAAGGCCACGAATCCTTCAGCCTTCCCCTGTCTCTAATGGGAACGGGCAATGAGACGACCGGTTGTTCACACGAGAGACACGCACCATGATCATACATAGATCCCTGGGAGCTTTGTTTCCCCACCAACAAGTGAGCCGAAATGGTCAGTTGTGTGGCCGCTTAATCATGCTTCTCCTCACGCTCGTCGTGGGAATTGTATCGAGCGTATCGGCCAACGACAGCACGCTCCGCTCGGAAGGCCAGGTCGCCCAACATGCTAAAGCCGCCTGGGAACAGGGCACCATCGATCTCGCCCTCGACATTCTTAACCAAGGCCTACAAGACCATCCTCACGCGCTCACACTGCACCAACTGCGTGGCGACATGTTGGCGACTTCGCGGCACACGGAAGCCGCGCTGCAATCCTATGACACCGTTCTCGCACAGCTTCCTGCCGCCCTGAATGTTCGCTGGGCCAAATGGAGCGTACTAGTCCGGTCGGGACAGGTCGAAGAGGCTGTCACGGAACTCCAGCGAATCGCCGGGATCGATCCCCGCAATCCGCTCATTTTTTTACGGCTGGCGCGGGAACTCCGCAAGTTGGACCGACTGGAAGACGCCTTCGAGGCCTACAAGCACGCCGTCGAACTCGGACCGGACATGCTCAATTGGCGCTTGGCCTTGGCTCGAGCGCGATTCGACATTCTGGATTACGAAGGCGCGGAGCGTGACGTGCAATTCGTCCTTGAACGAGTCACGCCCGGTTCCCCGCTCGAACTCTCGGCGAAGAATCTGCTCACGGTCTTCTTCGGCTCGACGGAACGGGGCCGACGATTTGCCCCGGTCATGACGCCGGATGCGAACCCAACACAGCTCAAGGACTGGTCGATGATTCGCGCCGAAGGATACCGGCTCTTCGAGGCCGGACGATTTCAAGAAGCCGAGCCGGTGTATCGGGAGTTGCTGCGCCTCAACCCGATGGACCCATTGGCCAACCAGCATTTGAGCCTGATCCTGATGGGGCTCGGTCGATGCAAGGAAGCGCTCGCTTTCTCCCAGCCCGCCGCTGAATTCGACCCGACCGATGAAGAACATACGACGACGGCGTTTCGCATGGGCCAGTGCCTGGTGGAACTCGGCCGCTGGGAAGAGGCCTATATGCAATTCAAGACCCTCTACAATGCAACGCTCGAATTTGAAAAATCCACGAGAGAAGTGCAGCTTCCTTCCGGGACCCGTGTCCTAAACAAGACCATGCTGACACAGTGGTTAGACAAGGTTCGCCCGCACGTTCCGGAGTTTGCCAAAGAAGTCGAGGCCGAAGCCGAGGCGGCAGCGGCTGCTGCAAAACGGGAGGCTGCGGCCACGCCGGCCCCCCCGGAAGCTGAACTGGCGGCGAAAGCCATCGAACACTTGAAGCCGCAAAACACGCTGGATGCGGCGGCCTCGCTGGTCGGCCGAGACGCCGACTTCGCCTGGTTTCGGTTCGTGATCCCCGCGCAGAGGGTCATGCGCGACGACTCTCCAACCGGTGCCCACGACTATATTCCACTGGACCCGAGCATCAGTTTCCCTGACAGCCAGCAAGACATCTATCTCGTGTTTGGGCTGGTAACCGCCTCGTATGACGAGGTCCCCCTGGCCGCACGCTGTTTCAAGGAACAAGCCGAGTTGGCCGGCACCCACACAGCGATGGCGCAGGACCGTCTCATCATGTCGACGAACGATCAGTCCGGGTATTTCGTGCTCCAGCGCCCTTCCTCGGGATGGACGCCGGGCCTCTATCGATGCGGGTTGTTTGCGGGAGAAGAGACCTCGGCCTACACCCAAGTCGATGAAGTACGATTCCGCATCATCGAAACCAGCAGGCCGTCGTAGGGGGTGGTGTCGAAATGCAGGCAGGTGGCACTACCGGTGTGAGCCGGGACGCGCAACCACCCGATATCGACCCGTGAAGGTGTCGTCCGGGAGCAGTCGTGTCAAACCCCACTCGGGGTGATTGAACGCATCCGTGGCGCAGGTCATCGGCTCGATCGCCAGGGCACGCCGAGGGGCATCGGCAATCGCGTCGCCGGTGTACACGACAATCGCGGAAAAGGCACCGTCCATCACCACGTCGATCGTGGCTCCGGTTCCAGGGTGACGCAAGGACGCCGTGGCCAGACCATCCGGACTGCGTTCCAACCCAACGTAGCAATGATTGAACCGGCGCGAGCCGACACGTCGATAGTCGCGATAGTCCCAGTCTGTTCCCTGTGCATCCACCACCTTGCCGGTCGGGGCCAGCCGCTCGTTGAACTCCAGATAACCGGTCGCAGGAATTTTCGCTTCGGCCATGTCGACCAGCGGCGTCCCCACGGTGAAATAGGGATGGAATCCCACCCCGACCGGTGCAGCCGCTCGCCCCACATTCTGAACTGAAAATGCACAGCTCAGCCCCTGCGTGTCCACGCGATACCCCACCCTCACTGCAAGGGAGAAGGGGTACCCACGCGGGCCGTAGCTCGCCGCATCCAACTGCACCTCAAATGCGACCTCAGCCGAATCGATCTGCTGCACCGTCCAGGGGAGAGCTCGTACGAACCCATGGATCGCGTTCGGTCCTTCCTTGTCGTTCCGTTCGAGTTGCAGCGTGTGGCCGTCGAAACGATAGCGCCCCTCGGCCACGCGCCCCGGGAACGGGATGAGCACGTCTCCCTGCCCGCCTTTTTTCTGTGCGCCGCCGGAATAGCCCCAGAGGATATCGGTTTCACCGCCATCAGCATTCACCACAGCATACCGCCGCAATGCCGCCCCCCAGGGCGACACCCACACGCGCTGCCGCTCGAAGACGAGCTGTATTTCGGCATCAGGGCCGACAGGAGTCGCCATCACGGTCTCCTACATCCGCCCCCCGCGCCACCACTCACGGCGGGGTCGATTTCAAACATCCTTCTCCATCAGGTACTCGAATCGCTTTCGGAAATCGTCTTCGGCCATGCCGGCAGTCGTCGCGAGTCGCACCACCACACGTGGGTGACTCCAATCTTCAGGAGACAAGCGAATCATGTATCGCCTGGCGATGGCGTATGATTCGGACTCGATATCCACCATCCGCACGCGAGTGCGGCCAGTCGCCGGATCAAGAATCTCACCGAACGGAATCGGAATGAACCGGCCGTTTTGAATCGACACCATGGCCGCAGTGCCGCCATCCAGAAGAAACTGCGCCGCGCAATAGCCCAAGTCGCGCGTATATTCCATATCGAAGGAAATCGGGTCTGCACACCGCAGTTCATACCCGATATTCTTGTCGACAATGGTGGTCTTTACGCCGAACGTACGGAGTTCCTTCTCCACGGCGCGCTTCAGCACAACGCCAAAATTGACTTCGGCCAGACGCACATGCCCGTGCTGGTCACGTTCGACATCGTCCAACCCTTCTAAGTCCCGTTCATCGAGAAATTCGACGAGGCCTTCCGCAAGGACCGCCACACCGTCGGAACGGCCGGCTGCGAGCCGTTTGATGAAGGCTGCCACCAGAATATCCACCAGGGTCTTCAGCCGAATCGGCTTCCGGCGAAACTCCTCCGGGATGATCGTCAGCGTTGCCCCGGCGGCCTTACCAATGCCCAATGCCAGATGACCGGCCTTGCGCCCCATCGTCACCACAAAATACCAACGTGAGGTCGTTTCCGCATCGACCATCAAACTTTTGACCAGTTCCACGCCGATGTGCCGCGCTGTTTGAAACCCGAAGGTCGGAATCCCGTGCGGAAGATCAAGATCGTTGTCGATGGTCTTGGGCACGTGCACCACCTGCAGGCGTCCCTGCGCCCGTTGCTCCAACCTGAGGGCCGAGAACGCCGTATCGTCCCCGCCGATCGTGATCAGCTTCGTCACCCCGAGCGCATCCAGGCTGGCCAAGCAGGCATCGAGGTATTCCGGCTTTTGGGTGGGATTGGCGCGCGCCGTGCCCAGGCAGGACCCGCCACTGAAATGGATCCGGCTGATATCCTCAATAGTCAACCGCTTGATCTTGTCCCTGTTGCCCGCCATGATCCACTTAAAGCCATCCTGAATCCCGATCACCTCGCACCCGCCGAGGATACTGCGAATCGTCGCGGCGCCAATGACGCTGTTGATCCCGGGTGCCGGCCCCCCGCCGACCAGAATGGCCACCATCGGTCCTCGCTCACCTATTCCCATATTCAGTCCTGCTCCTCTTTGATACGCCTGGTTCCGTCTGAGCGGGCTTGCCGCTCCCCGTCACCTGGCACCAAGCATGTCGGACGTTCGATCCGGAACAAATCTGGTGGACCCTACACCGCACCGACAGGCGCGTCAAGAACGACTGCGCGTCGGCATACCCGGCAACTTCCACAATATCGTTCTCGGAATCTCACACTTGTGCTAGCCTGACCATGAGAGGCCTTTTCTTCACCCGACTGAGGCGCTTCATGATCGATATTCTCGTCGTGGATGACAACCTGCAATTGCGAGACACCTTGCGGACCATCTTGAACAAGCGACCGGGGTTTCAGGTCATCGGCGAAGCGGCGGACGGCATCGCCGCCTCTCAGCTGGCGCAGACCCTTCGCCCTGCCGTGGTGCTGATGGACGTGGGCATGGCACGCATGGACGGGGTCGAAGCCACGCGGCGTATTCGCGCACTGCTCCCGAACACCGTCGTGATTGGCATGTCGTGCCACACCAGTCGGGAAGTCGAAGCGGCGCTGCGGGCTGTCGGTGCGAACGCGTTCCTGCCGAAAGAGCTCGTACCGGAGAAAATCTTCGACGTGCTGGCCGAACAACTCACTCACCAGCAACCTCTACACTAAGGGGCATCACCCCACAGACCCTCCACGACGATCGCTCTTGCCGGTTACGGCGTGCTCACCGTCGCCTCCACAATGGCCCTACATAACTGTCCCCCTGCACTCTCTTTCGTGAGATAGCCGCAGGCGCCGGCCTGCTGCATGCGTTCGACCATATCGGGGGAATTGTGCATGGACAAGGCGAGAATGTGGATCTCCGGAAATTCCTCCTTGATCCGCCTGGTTGCCTGCACCCCGTCGCATCGAGGCATGTTGACGTCCATCACGACCACGCCAGGCTTCAGGGTGCGGACCAATTCGATCGCCTCCAACCCGTCACCTGCCTCGCCGACCACCTCCAGCTGCGGATGTGCATTCACGATGGTCCGAAGCCCCTGGCGCAACATCTGATGATCATCAACCAGCACCACCCGGATCTTCGGATGCCCAAGCGAAGGGACATGGCCTGATCGCTGAACTCCGACCATCCCCGGTTCGAGCGAGACCGCTTCGACAAGGGCCACGCGCGCAGCCTCCTCATCCACCGGTTCCGCAACCGCTGAATTCTGCCGTTCCAATGGCAACGTCAGAGTGGCGACCGTTCCCTCACCCGGCATCGACGTGACCTCGAAGGACCCGCCAAGGGCTTTCATCCGCTCGCGAATGCTGAACAGCCCGAACCCTGTCTCAAATCCTGTTTCAGCCGCCACAAGATCGCAACCGGCACCGCGATCAGACACCGTGATAGCCAGGGCCCCCACGGATTGCACCACCTTGATCATGGCTTCGTTTGTCCCCGCATGTTTGACGATGTTCATCAACAGTTCGCGGACAGACTGAAACAGCAACACCGATTGTTCCTCGGACAGGGGGAGACTCTCCGTCATCGTCTCCAACGACAGCACGACCGTCAATTCACGCTGCATCCGATCCGCCAGCCACCGCAACGCCATGAGCAGGCCGAACTCATTGAGGATGGGGGGACTGAGTTGGGCCACCAACGTTCGCGTATAGGCCAACGCCTGGTCCATCACTTCCTGTACTTCCGTCATGGCCTGGGCTGCCGCCGGCGTCACCTCTTCCAGTTTGGCTTGCCCCAACTTGATGCGACTCAGAACCAGCAGCTGCGCCAGATAATCATGCAGGTCCGTAGCGAGCTGCTTGCGAATGCGATGCTCGGCGAGATTGAGATCGGTGGCCAACGCCCGCAGCCGTTCTTGCGAATCGGCCAACTCTCTGGTTCGCGCCTCGACACGCCGCTCCAGATCATCCGCAAGCCCAAGCAATTGCGCCTGCGCTTCCTTCCGGCTTTGAATATCCTGCACGATCGAGATGAAGTGCTGAGGACACCCATGAGCGTCTCGCAGCAATGAGACCGTCAACTGCACCCATATGAGCGAGCCGTCTTTCCGGATATAGCGTTTCTCCATGGAGAAGGTCTCGAATTCACCCGCCAACAAACGGCGCACTGCGGCCCAGTCCGGCTCGAGATCCTCCGGATAGGTGATGTCGGCAAACGTTCTCCCCAACAGTTCTTCCCGTGCATACCCGGTCAGCGCACAGAGGGCCTCATTGCAGCGCAGCCAACGTCCGTCCAGTCCGACATGGGCGATGCCCACCGCCGCATTGTCAAACGTGGCACGATGCTGCGCCTCGCTTTCACGCAGCGCCTGATCCGCAAGTCTTCCCGCCGTGATATCTTCCGCAAAAATAATGATCCCGCCAACACCGCCGCCCTTGTCTCGCCAGGGGCGGACTTCCCAGCGAATCCAGCGTACAGTTCCGTCTTGACGCTCAAAGCGATCTTCATCAGCACATGTGACCGAACCAGCCAATCCCTGCCGATACGCAACCCGCCACCGTTCGGGAACATCAGGAAAGACGTCATAGTGAGATCGTCCCACCACGTCCCCTTCCAAACCGTATTCCGACGACCACCGCCGGCTGACGGCCACATAGCAGAGTTGCCGGTCGAGCATCGCGATGGCCGCGGGCGCATGCTCGATAAACAGGCGCAGGCGCTCTTCACTTTCGCGTAACGCGGCTTCAGCCTGCTTCCGCTCCGTAATATCGTGGGCGACTTTCGACACCCCCACGATCTGGCCTTCATCGTTTCGAATAGCCGACACCGTGAGGGAAATATGGATGCGTGTCCCGTCCTTTCTTCGTCGCTCGGTTTCATACTGCTGGACCGCTTCGCCACGGGCGATCCGTTCGAGAATCGGCACCTCGTGATCAAGCAAATCCTCCGGCACCAACATCGTCACCGGTCGCCCAACCGCCTCCTGCTGACTATACCCATACAGCCGTTCAGCGCCCCGATTCCAGCTGGTGATGATCCCGTGGAGATCCTTGCTGACGATGGCATCCTCCGATGACTCGACAATGGCCGCTAACGTCGCCCGCGCCTGCTCCGCCCGCTTTCGCTCGGTGATATCGACGATCGCGGCGATGAAACCCGTGACGGTTCCGCGCTCATCGCATTCCGGCGCAAACGTGACTTGCAGGAGACGGTGGCCGGACGCGGCACCGAGAAACTCTTGATCGAATCGCACTTGTCGCCCAGCCAGCGCCTCTGCGATGTAGGGCGCCGCATGCCGATAGGCCTCCGCGCTCAGCACCTCGCTCGGATGCCGGCCGATCAGCTGTTCCGGAGTGTGTCCCAGCAGTTCCGCATATTGCCGGTTGACGAAGCGGTATCGGGAATCTGTGCCGCATTGTGCAATGAGTACCGGGGCATGATCCGTCACGAACTGCATCTGCCGCTGGCTGGCACGAACCCGCTGCTCTACCTTGGCGCGAGCCTCGATTTCCAACCGCAACTGTTGCTCCTCTTCCCGCATCTGCGAGGTTTCTGCTTGCGCACGAAGACGCGCCCTGGTAATGGCTTCGGATAGGGATACAATGATGAGATTGGCGGCGATAAACACGGCCACGGCCACCTGTTGTTCATGAGGCGAGCCCGGCACATCCAGAAAAAACCATGCGGACAATGCCGCCGACACGAGCGTCGCACCAGTACCGTGGCGCCAGCCACAGGCCACTGCCACGAACATAATCGCAGGATAATACGTAATAAAGGTGTAGCCAGCCCCCCATAGCGGAGTAAGCGTCATGCGCAACCCCGTCGCCATGGCGAGGACGACCGCGGTCAACAGCGTGGGATGCCATTCAGCCAGGTGGGACCACCAGGAGTGTGGGCCCTGGCGGGACTCGTCGATGACCTTCTGATCTGGCGAGGTCGGTTCGGAAGCCATGGACTCCATCGGCAAGCGATGAGACGGCTCTGTGCGAGACGGCGCTGCCGGCGTTGAACCGACACAGCGAAACCGTATCTGCTGCTAAGGTCCACAGTGTACAGGAATCGTGCGACGGACTCCACGATTTCGGGCGAATCGTCCAAGAGATGCGACATCATGCGGTCCGTGGACAAGCGGAAGAGGTGTCGAGCGGGACACAGAACAAAGAACGCGAGATCTCACCCGGGAGTTTCTGGCGTGTGTCCGGCTGATCTCCGTGACGTGCTGTCACGATGTCGTTTCTCCAACCAGTCGATCAATTCCAGCCGCAACACGCGATTGAGGCGTTGCTGTGCGTCCACCGGTACGCGCAGGAACTCCACGCCAAACTGATTTCCCCTCACCCATTTGATGGTACCGAGTTCGACCGGCAAGGCAGCGGGTTCATTGTTCAGTAACATGCTCACGCGCACTTCACTTCCACACAACGCTTCCCGATCACAGGTCACCGAACAACCTTTCAACGACAGGTTGCTCAAGAGCCCTTCGCCGACAAACGGCGCTCCTCCAAAAATGACAGGAACACGCAGCGGAAACCGGTAGTAGGTTCGGACATACCGACGTGGTGCCATCATCGCCTCCCTCTGGCGGATCCTATCGAGACCAGGCGGCTGACCGGTATCCTACCTTGGAAGGGGGAGGGAACCGGCGGATCGTCTCGCCTCGGGACCAGAGCACAAGGCAACTCGTTCATGTCCGTCTTTTTTTACCCGAGAGATCTGAGTAGGCTTCAGCCTCGTATTCACATAGAAAGGACGCGATGCCCAGATATCTGAGGCTTGTGCTAGGGATCGCCGTCGCCGCGTCGGTGCACGGCTGCGTCGGATTAGGCGCCTGGACGCTCGGAACCCGCACCGAATCCAGCGAGCAGCCGAAGATCGAACAGATCAGGGGCGCCATCAACTTACGCAAGGCGGACACGGACACAAATCTCAAGACAGCCGGGGAACTCCGAACGCGATGGGGTGAGCCTGACCAGATTGAGCAACGCGACGACGGAAAGGAAGAATGGATCTATAGCACCGGTGGCCTACGGTGGTCCGGGATGGTGCTGTATCTCGTCATTGTCCCTCTGCCCGCGATGCTTCCTGTCGGTTCACAATCCGTGTCGTTCGTCGTCCACGAAGGCCGGATCGAGCAAGCTACCCGAAGAGATTGGGCCTTCAAGGCTGGTGCCTACTGCGGATACTTCGGCATGATGTATGGGAAGCTGAGCTGCGGGACCGGGACATTTGAGGAAAGACAGGGCGGGACGGAGTAGCCTTGGACACACGGCACCTCGCCCCACCACGCCACCGGACAAGAAATATCTTCCAGGTCCTGGCGGCGGATTCTGAATGACAACAAAGACAGGGCCCCCTACCAACCAGGGCGCGTCTCACGCTACCGAGTGCCGCTCATGAGCCGGAACCGAGCGGCTCCCCTTTGTCATCCATCACCGCATCCGCATTCCAAGCTGAAATGACGAACCGCAACCGGCCACTCATTCCAGGAGCGGTGCCACTGTCAAAGGGGACCTGAATCTCAATTTTCCCGCCCTTGATCGCTTTCGGATCGATCTCCGTATCGGCAGTACTCGTTCCTTGGCCCTGCCACGCGTACGTGACTTTCCACCGCTCGCCTTGACCGGCAGGTGGAATCAACTCCAGCACAATCGAGTCTCGGAACAAATAACTGCCCTCGTAATGTTTATTGACCCATAGCTTCTTCTCGATCTCGTAATCAGGCACACGGACCCCGAGTGACACCGCATATGAGAGCGACCGCCGCTTCTTATTCACCTTCGCTCGGTTGGCCAGGAAGACCGTCGACAGGAACTGCGATCCGTTTTTCTTCGGCGCCGATGCCCATTCCTTGTGCGTCAGACAGGCGACCGAATCCTCTTCCGCCGTGCGGCGCGTGAGATACCACAACTTTCCGCGCGGTGAAGCCAGTAACTCAAACTGGTACAGGGCGCTGATGTCCTGGCCGTCCTTGGCCGCCTGCGCCACTTCCTTCGGTAAGCGAAACGCCTCGACATCCACCCAAATGTCGACACGTACGTCGCCGAACAGAAAGCGGATGAGGTTCTGATACGCTTCTTCACTATTCACGATGCCAAAGAACCCCGAGTGGGCCCGATAGGCGAAGGCCTTCGCGCAAGGAGCACTGAGGGAACCATCGGCCTTCATGCCTTTGAGCGTAGCGTTCTCAATCCGCACCAACCCATCACTGCCATGGCCGGCAAAGGTGCGCGATAAGCCAAGCGCGACCCCATAATCCATACGATTCGTACCGACCATACAAAACACCCGCTCTGACGGAAACAGTTCCTCAGGGATCCAGTCCACATCCCCGGTTTTCTTGTATTCGGATTTGAGATCAAGATACTCCGTCATTCGCTCGCGATTGAAGTTGTTCATATCGCCCTTGCTCAGCCACGAGGGTACGTTGATTCCGGCCATGTCGATGCCGTTGTGTGGAGTGGCATAGGTGAAAAACTTGTCCACATATTTTGCCGCGCCCTTCTTATCGTTTTTCGGATTTTGCAGCAGCCCCCGGCAGACGAGCCCGCCCATGGAATGCGCGACGAGGTAGCAGCGGAACGCCTCCTTCGTCACCCCGTTGTCCGCATTGGCACAGACCAGATCACGCACCCGAAGGATGAGCTCTCCCAATTTGGCTGAAAAGACCTCCATGGGGGGCGTCTCACCCAGGCCGAGCAAACGCGAAGCCTCATCATAATAGCGGTACACGATGATCGACCGGCTGGGGAGCGTATTGTCCGGATCGTCGCTCCACTCAGGATCAAGAATGTCGTAGCCGTCTTCGTAGACATCACGATACCCGAATTCCGACGCGAGCCGCACCACCGGCGATTCGAAGACGTACTTCCTGGGTTGACGATCTTTTTCCGACACCGCCCGATAGACGGTCGACCCAAGATTGAACCCGCAAAACGGATCCGCGGTGGTTTCATCAATCTCCGAAGGCGTCATCGCATACCCACGAACGTAGATGATCGGATGATACGGCGTGTTTTTATTGGGCATGATTGTCCTCACGATAAAAGTGTCAGCAGTCAACGGCACACTGGCCGACTGAGTCGCAGGGGCATCATCTCTGATCACACCATTGTGCGACCACGGAATATCCTCCGCGACATCGGGCACCCCAGATTCCCACCGGGTGAACCTCATCGCGCGACGACGGCTTCGCACCACTTGTAATCCTTTGACTACGTATGTGCAAGAGGCACACGAAATCCTACGGACAACTCAAATACCATCATTTCACATTGGTGTTCCCTCCAGATCCATCGCTTCTCATCAGGTCCCAATGTTCAGCCTCGAAGTGGCATCACGTGGCAGAGGACACGGGGAGCGTCGACTCCTTGCAGCCGTAATCTGCAGATTCGCGGGGGCTAAAGAGTGAGGCAATGATAAATAGAACTACGGGCGGTCAGAGACTAGTGGAGCATGCCTGCTATCCTCCGGATGCGGTCGCTATTCTACGGGGACATCGTGATCGACATCCGTCACATGGGATGGGTCTCCCTCCCTGTCCATCCCCTAAACCAGGCCGTGCCGCCTGCCAAGACACCCATCACCCCGCCGATACCGACGATACTGGCGATGGAGCCGAATGATTCCGCCACCCAGCCGAACGCACTCATGCCCAGCATGGAGGTGGCCGTGGCCATGGCCGTATAGACAGCCATCACCCGACCGACCATTCCGGGCGGAGCCACTTCCTGAATGATGCCCCAGGCGATGGGCGTCCACGTACCGAGACCGATTCCAATGCAGACGACGTAGGCCGACGCCATGCCAAAACTATCGGTCCACGTCAGGCCCACCACCGCCAGGCCGGCGACCGCGCAGGACGCCGCGATCGCCTGGAGCCGCCTGGCAAGATCCCAGGCGCTCAGCCGGATCAGTCCGATCGATGCGAGCAGAAACCCCACTCCCAGCCATGACCAGAGGTATCCGACCTCCACGGGGCCGAGACCCAGTAGTTGACGCCCAAAGACAGGAAACAGTGTCGTGAAGGCGCCACTGCCGAACGTGTAGACGGATGCGAGGAGGATCAGAACCAGCAAGGTTCGATGAGTCAGAAAGGCATATCGCAGGCCTTCAACGAGATGGCGGATGAATGGTCTCCAGCCCGCACTCTCATTCACCGCCTGGTTCGTCCCGCGCAGCCGGATCGGCAAGAGGCAGGCCGCGGACGCGAAATAGGTGAGCGCATTCAGGCAGAGCACATCCTGTGACCCGGAGAACGCGATACCGATTCCACTGACAGCCGGCCCGATGATGATACCCAGACTCGTCGTGCTCTGTAGGAGCGCGTTCGCCGCCGTGAACTGCGGACGAGCCACCATAAAGGGCACGGCGGATGACAGCGTCGGGACGAAGACGGCTGTGGCCACGCCGAACAGGAACGTCAGGATGTAGAGGGCTTCGACGGTGAAATGTTCTATCGACACCAGGCAGGGAATCAGGCCGATCAAGAGTCCCCTTGCGACATCGCTCACGATGAGAATCGCTTTTTTCGGAACGCGATCGACGATGACGCCGATGAACGGTCCGAAGAGAATCGGCGGTAGGGTCTGCAAAAGCCCGATGACGGTGGTTTTGAGCGGCGATCCGGTCACCGCATAGACGAACCACAACAGCGCCAGCTTGCTGATGCTTTCGGCAACCTGAGACAAGACCTGGCTCCACCACATGAATGCAAAGTCGCGTGTCAGCAACCACCGATGGGCATGGAGCATATCGCCAGTATAAACGTTTGCGGCGGGAGTGGAATCAGGAAGACTGAGAAGGGGCGAGAAATGTCCCACGCGTAATCCTTCCGCCGGCGAGAGTATGATCGCCCTGTCTCATTGCGTCTGCTCAGAGCAAGAAGATCGAAATATGGCGATGATTACGCATGGGCAACCGGCACAGGGTAGGTTCTGCGAACGCATGCGACGGCCACCGCTGCGGTCAGTAACAACACGAGACCGAGTCCTATGAGGCTGGCAGCAGGCCCCACCGCATCGGCCACCCATCCGAAGCCGGTCATCCCGGCCATCGCCGAGGCCATGGAGCCCACGCTGAAGGTCGTGACCACGCGACCGATCAGATGTTCCGGCGTCACCTCCTGCAAGAGTGCCCAAATGATCGGATTGAGTACCGCCGTACTGCCACCCACGATGATGACGATCCCCGCCGCAATCAGCGGCGTTTCCAGCAGACTCAGGCTGCACACGGCCAAGCCACCGATGGTCATGCCGCTCACGACGATGCGCAATCGTCTCTGCCTATCACTATGCTTGTTCCAGGCCAGCCACGTCGAAGCGGCTAACATGCCAACCCCCAGGGCCGACCATAACCAGCCCAATTGCACCGGGCCAACCTGGAGAAATTCCTTGGCATACACCGGCAAAATAAAGATGAAGGCGCTCACCCCGAGATTATAGAGCGACGAAATGATGACCAACGTCAGGACCATCGATTGCTGACCGAAGACGAATTGGAATCCCACCGTGAGTTCCTGCCAAATGGACGTGGAAAGATCCTTGGGCCTCGCGAGAGGTGCAGTAACGTGAATCGGCATGAGGCAGAGGGCCGAGATCAAAAATGTGGCGGAATTGACGAATAAGACATTCTCCGCATTGATGAGCGCGATCATAATCCCGCTGATCGCCGGCCCCAGCAACATCCCGATATTATTCGTCCCCTGAATAAGCGCATTCGCCGACATGAGTTCGGACGGTCGAACCAACAGCGGCACAGCAGACACGAGCGCAGGACCAAACACGGTGGACACGACCGATGTGAGAAAAATAAGGCCGTACAGTCCGGTGATCGAAAGTGAATCCAACGCATAAAGCGTCGGGATGAGGAGCGTCAGTAGGGCGCGCAGCATATCGACCCACATCATGACAGCCTTTTTTGGCATCCGGTCCAGGTACACTCCGATCAGTGGACCGAACAGCAGCGGCGGGATGGTCTGAAGGAGACCGACCATGGTCATCTTCATAGCCGACCCGGTCAGTTCATAGACGAACCACAGCAGCGCAACTTTGTTGAGCCCTTCGCCGATCTGGGAGGTGGTTTGTCCCCACCAGAGCAGCCCGAAATCTTTCGTATTGATTAGACGCCACCCTCGACTGGTGTCTGCAGTTGAATCATCTTCTGACATGACGGCGAATCCTCATGGAAGTGGCAAAGGGCGAAGAGAGATCTTCTGTGCCCGATCTGATCGTCTGGAACTATGCTATCCACAGCCGCGCTCCAACTGGCCTAGGAAAGGCCCTGGACGCCGATCGACAAATGCCCCGCCGGCGCCTCAGATTTGTCCAGGTATTCCCGTAGTCGCCAAACGTTGTGATCGACGCGACCCTTCGAACACAGCCTGTTGCAGATAAGGCACTTACTGCGGGCGCCGTTCCCCGTTCGCGTTCTCGCTCAAGATTCTCCCGCACCCGTCCGACAGAGGAATGGGAATTCCCTATCATCAATAAGGAGGCGACATGTCACACATCGTGGAACAGATCGATAAGGCGATCGGCGCGCATGGAGCCTGGAAGGTCAAGCTTCGGCAAAATATCGACGGCACCCTGTCGCTGGTCCCTGCTGAGGTCGGCGTGGATAACCGGTGCGAGTTCGGGAAGTGGCTCTACAGCTTGGCCGGCACTGCAGTCGCGAACGATCCCTACTACAAGGACATCCTTGAGCTGCACAAGGCGTTTCATAAAGTTGCGGCCACTGTTGTGACGAAGGTGCAGGCGGGCGATAAGAGCGGAGCAGAATCATCGATCGGGCTGAAGGGCGAGTATACCGTCGCGTCGGCCAAGCTCACGGCAAAAATGATGGAGTGGAAGAAGACGGCGGCAAAGGCTGCGTAGGCCGGCACCCTGTCCAAGCTCTGGAGAAATTCCATGGACCACGGGAGTTTCTCCAGAGTTCTTCCCCGCGTTTGCCGATTTGTTCACCAACCGAACCCGAGCTGCCCGACGTAACAGGTTGTTCGCGCGAACAATTCTAACCCCGATCAGTTTGACATCGCCTCAGGAACGCTCTCTGCAAGGGAAGAGATTCAACCTTTGTGGGCAAGGATCGCATGGCCGCCTCCATACTCCTTATCGACGACAGTCCCGGCGAATGTGAATTATTTCGCCAGGCCCTGACTCAAGCCGGCTATCAGGGCCGTCTGGATATCGTCGAAGGGGGCCGCGCAGCCATGGCCTATCTGAATGATCATCTGCAGAACGACGAGCCGGCGCTGATTCTGCTCGACCTCAAGCTGAGAGGCGAACGGGGCGTGGATGTGCTGAAGCAAGTCAAGCAGGAGGCGCACTTGGCGCAGATTCCTGTCGTCATCCTGACCAGTTCCGACGATACCACCGACGTGCGTGCTTGCTACCAAGCCGGAGCCAATGGGTACGTCGTCAAACCGGGACAGTTCGATGAACTCGTGACGCTCTCCCTGCACCTCTGGAAATTTTGGCTGGAACATAACTGCACCCGACGGATGGCCGCCCCATGTTGACGCGCGCCGCGCTGAAAAATCCCTACGCCGTCTTCGCCTTGTGCATGATCGCCCTGATTCTGGGCGGCGTCTCTTACCAGAAGATGCGCGTGGACATTTTTCCCGACATCAAGCTGCCCTCGATTCTCGTCACCACCTTCTACCGAGGCTTGAGCCCTAGCGAAATGGAAGGCGCGATCAGCTTCCGCCTCGAACAGCGATTCGTGGAAGCCAGTTATGTCGAGCATATCGAATCGCAGTCCCTCGCGGGCATGAGCTACATCAAAGTCTTTTTTCAGCCGGACTACAGCATCGACTCCGCACAATCGGAGCTGACAAGCCTCGCCTATAGCGTCATCCGCACGCTCCCGCCGGGAGTCTACCCTCCGTCGGTCTTTAAGTTCGGCGTTTCGAGCCTGCCGGTCGGCCTGCTCTCCGTCGCGAGCGACTCGCTCGGAGCCAAAGAGATTCGCGATCTGGCTTACTTCACCGTCCGCGGGCAAATCGCCAGCATTCCCGGCATTTCGTTCGGCCCCCCGCTGGGCGGCAAGGTGCGGCAGATTACGGTCTTTCTCGATCAGCAACGCCTCCTCGCGCGCGGCATTTCTCCTTCTGATGTGGTCAACGCCCTCAATAACCAGAACGCCATCATTCCCGCCGGCAACGTCAAGCTCGGCGACCTCGACTACTTTGTGTATTCGAACAGCCTCATCGATGTCGTGGAGAAGATCAACGACCTGCCGATCAAGATCGTCAACGGCACCCCGGTGTTGATCCGCGATATCGGCACAGCCGCGGACAGCGCCGCCGTACAAACCTCGATCGTGCGCGTGAACGGGCGCGAAGCCACCTACATTCCGATCACCAGACAGGAAGGCGCAAACACGCTGGAAGTCACCGACGGCATTCGTGCGAAGCTTCACAAGCTGACGGAGATTCCATCCGACACCACGGTCAAGTTTCTCTACGATCAATCGCTGTATATCCGCCAGTCCATCGCCAATCTTCAAAAGGAAGGACTTCTCGGCGCCGGACTCGCCGGTTTAATGATCTTCATCTTTCTCGCCAGCGTGAAGGCCGCGCTCGTCGTCGGCCTGGCCATTCCCCTTTCGCTCACCGCTGCCCTGGTTGCGCTCTACCTCACCGGTCAGAGTGTGAACATCATGACGCTGGGCGGGTTGGCGCTGGTGATCGGCACGCTGCTCGATAACAACATCGTCGTGCAGGAAAACCTGCACCGGCACCTGGAAATGGGCAAGGACGGGCGCTCGGCAGCGGAAGACAGCGCGATGGAGCTGACGCTTCCCATTCTGGTCGCGACGATCTGCATCCTGATCGTGTACCTGCCCATCATGTTTTTTACCGGCATCATCAAATACCTCTTCGTGCCCCTGGCGATGACCGTCGCGTTTGCCATGCTTGCCGACTATGTCGTCTCCATGTCGGTCACACCGGTGGTGCTGGCCTGGCTCTACCAGGCCGGACAGCGCAAGACTGCCGGCCATGAAGACTCGGCCGACGAGGGATGGTTTCGCTATGTGCTCGCGGTCTATGAACCGTTGTTACAGGGCGGCCTGCGCTTCAAGCCGCTCGTGATCGGCCTGGCGGCCGTCGCGCTGGTCGCAACCGGCGCATTGTTGATTCCCCGCCTGCACACCGAGTTCTTCCCCAAAGTCGACGCAGGCAACTTCACGATGTCGGTCACCGCGCCTGAAGGCTCCCGGATTGAAAAGACCACGGCTATCGTGGGACAGATCGAACAGTTGGTGCACGAGACGATTCCCAAGGCAGATCTGGAAGAAGTGATCTCCAATACCGGGCTCTATTTCGGCGATGCGGCGCGTTTCGCGCCGAACACCGGCAACCACACCGCCTTTGTGCTGGTGAACCTCGTCACCGGACATGAAGGCCATACCGATGACTACATCGCGCAATTGCGCAGCAGACTCAAAGCTTCATTGCCCGGTGTGGAAGTCGCGTTCCAAACCGGCGGTATCATCAACGATGTGTTGAATTTTGGCTTGAAAGCGCCGATCGATATTCAAGTGAAAGGCCCCAGCCTCGACATGATCCGGCCTGTAGCGGAGCGGATTCAACAGCAGATCGCCCAGGTGCCCAATACCGTCGATGTCCGGATCAAACAGGGCAAAAGTTACCCCGAATTGCATATCGATGTGGATCGCACCAAAGCCGCCTATTACGGCATCAACCAGAACCGGGTCGTCGTCGACGTCATTACCGGCATCAGCTCGAACCTGGCCCTCTCGCCTAACTACTGGCTCGATCCGAAAACCGCGAACGGGTATTTCCTCCTGGCGCAGTATCCTGAACAGTCGCTGACGACGACGGAAGATCTGCTGAACATTCCGATCATCGGCGCGCGCACGCCGCTGTTGGGAACCGCCAGTCTCACCGGCGGCGGGATGCTCGGCTCGACCCTCGCGCTGCAGAACACGCCGTTTGCCGGGAGGCAGATGGAGATCACCAGCGGCTACTACGCGTCAAGCGACGACCGACGCGGGCCGCCGGTGATGTTGCGCGATGTGGCGACGTTGAAGTTCAAGACCGGTCCCGATTCGGTGGATCACTACGACCTGTCGCGTCTGATCAACGTGTTGGTCACCCCGGTCGGCAACGACCTTGGGCGTGTCGCCAAGGACATCGAAAAGGTCCTGGCCGGCATCGATCTGCCCAAAGATGTGACGGTGCAATTGCGCGGAGAAGTCGCCAACATGCGGAGCGCGATCCAGAACTTCGCCTTAGCCCTCCCATTAGCTGTGGTCTTGATTTATCTGGTGATGGTCGCGCTGTTCCGTTCCTTTATCGACCCGCTGATCATTCTGGTGGCTGTCCCGCTGGGCTGGATCGGCACCGTCGTGACCCTGCACCTGACGAACACGTCGGTCAACGTGGAGTCGATGATCGGGACGCTGATGATGATGGGCATCGTGGTCTCGAACAGTATTCTGCTCGTCGATTTCGCCAATCGCATGGTCCGGAACGGAGCGACCGCGGCACATGCGGTGCTGGAAGCGGGACGCCGCCGCATCCGTCCGATTCTGATGACGGCGCTGGCAACGATTCTTGGCCTGCTCCCCCTGGCGCTCGGCTTTGGCGAAGGCAATGAAACCATGGTGCCATTGGCGCGCGCAGTGGTGGGAGGACTGGCGGTCAGCACGATCATGACGCTGTTGGTCGTCCCCGTGATGCATAGCCTGGTGCTCTATCGACGCGAGCGGGCCCCGATCTCCGCCACCGCGCCCGCCACTCCGGAGGACATTTGATGGAACGACAGGACGCTCTGCCACACGCGAACACACCGGACGGCCGCAAGGGACGGTGGTTGGGAGCGGCCACACTGTTGCTCCTGCTCGGCGCGGGGTATTGGTATTGGCAGGGTGACGCTGAGCCGACCCCACCGACGCCTCCTGTCACCAGACCTGCGCCACAAGCGGAACAAGCCGCGGGTCCCACTCAAGCGGAATCGGATTCCGCGCCGGTCGATGTCCAGGTCGTCACCCCCACGCGGCGCGACCTGGTGTATACGGTCAAGCTGCCTGCCAACGTCTCGCCGCTCTACCAGACGACGCTGTATGCGAAAGTGTCGGGCTATCTTAAATGGATTGGCCCGGACAAAGGCGATGCCGTGAAGAAGAATGAGGTCGTCGCCGTCATCGACGCTCCTGAGGTGGAGGAGCAGTACCAACAGGCCGTGTCGGACTACAAGATTAAGAAGTTGACGTATGAGCGGCTTGCCAAGGTCTGGAAGGAATCACCGGACGTCATTGCCAAGCAGGACGTGGATGTCGCCGAAGCCTCCTACCAGGGGGCCAAACATCTCATGGAACAGCGTGTCGTGCTGCGGGACTATACCAAGGTCCGCGCTCCGTATGACGGCATCGTCACCGCACGATTCGCGGACCCCGGCGCCCTCATTCAAATCGCCACCTCCTCGGCCACCAGTGCCATTCCGCTGTTTACGATCATGGACCTCAACACCGTGCGGGTCTACGCGAATGTGCCGCAAGACGATAGCCCCTGGGTCGTGGCCGGCAAGACCACAGCCACGGTCAAGGTCACGGAACTCCCCGGCCGCTCATTTACGGGCACTGTCACGCGGTCCACATTGGCACTCGACCCGGCGACCCGAAGCCTCTTGGTCGAAATCGACATCCCGAATTCGGATCATGCACTCCGGCCAGGCACTTTCGCCGAAGTCTCCTTAGGGTTGCGCGAGATTCCCCAAGCCCTTGTGGTTCCGCCGCAGGCCGTCATCAGCACACCCAAAGGAAAGTCCCTGTTTGTCGTCGAAGAGGGTAAGGCCAAGTCCATCGCCGTCCAAACCGGGATCAGCGACGGTCGGTGGATGGAGATCACGGCCGGGTTGCGGGGGGACGAAGAGGTCGTCGCGGTCGGGAAGCGACGCCTGCTGGATGGGACACCGGTGCAACCCTCACCCTTCAACCTGCCGGAGGCCAAGACGTCTCAACAAAAATTCGAGCGGCGCGCGCCGGGAGGCACGCCGCCTCCGCCAGGCAACCCCTTCAACGGAAGCGCGCCGAAGCAAGGAGATCGCCCATGAGATACCCATTGCCGGTCAGCGCGTGCCTCATGCTGGCACTCATGTCGTCAACGGCAAACGTCGAACCTATCGCCTTCGCCGCAGAGACGGATCAGCCGGTGACCTTATCACGCGGAAGTTTTCTCGGGGTACAGCAAGCCGTAGACCTCGCCGTCAAGAACCATCCGATGCTGATTGAGGGCACCGCGAATTTGAAGGCCTCTGAGGCGCGTACCGAACAGGCACGCTCCCTGTACTATCCGCAGGTGTATGCCAACGCCAACACGGTCGCCGGCGCCGGCGTGAGTAATCCGCGTTTCCTGATCGGAGGCGGATTGCTGCGTGAAAATCAAACCACCTTCACCGGCGGCGTCATCGCCAATCAACGCCTCTACGATTTCGGCTATACCAGCAATCTGGTCGAGTCGAACAAACTCGCCGAACGCGCCCAAGGGCAGGATGTAAACGCGAGACGCGCCCTGGTGCTCCTGTATGTACAGCGCGCATACCTGAACAGTCTGAAGCGCAATCGCCTGGTACAGATTGCCGAGGAGACGGTTCGTGAACGCGGCATCATCGCCGGACAAATCGAAACGTTGTATCGCCAGCAACTGAAATCCAAACTCGACTTCGACCTGGCGCGTGTCGAGCTGGTCAATGCACAATCGCTCCTGGTGCGCAGCCGGAACGATCTCAAGGCCAGCTTCGCCGACCTGAATCGGACGATGGGGATCGTAGGGGCCGACGACTACGTGCTGGAGGATATTTCCGTCGCCGTACGTCCGCAGAAAACGCTGGAGACCCTGATCAACGAAAGCCTTTCCCATCCCGAAGTCAAACGGGCTAAGGAGCAGACCGCCTCCGCCGATGCGCGACTCACGGCGACCAAACGCCAATACCTCCCGACGGTGTCGGCGATCGCGAGCGGCGGCACCTTCGACCCTTTTGATCCGCGCCAGAATCAACAGACCGGCGGCTGGTGGATGGCCGGCGCGATGGTCTCCATGCCCCTCTTCACCGGATTCCTGATCGAAAACCAGGTCGTGGAGGCCAACGCCAATCGGCAGGCGGCATCGGCTGCGACTACGAATGTGGAGCAGGCGCTGACGCAGCAGGTGACCAATGCGTATCTCGACACCCTCACCTTCGCGCAGCAGATCGCGCTCGCAGAAGAACAGGTCAAGACCGCACAGGAGGCGTTGCAGCTCTCGAAGCAGCGATACAAGCTCGGCTTGGGGACGGTGGTGGAAGTCACTCAATCAGAGGTGGCGCTCACGGCGGCACAAACACGATTGGCGGAAACGCAGTACGACTACAAGATTGCGGAGGTCACCCTCGCCTACACCTCCCAAGGAGACGATACCGGTCGAATTCTCCTGTTGAGTCGCGCCGCGAATACCCCTCGAGTTCCAGAGGGAGTCAGCCGTGTGGAAGGCCCACCCTCCACCGCCAATTGACCGGCTCACGCCCTCGCGCGTTGCCGGCGCCGATCATTCAGACTCTGCTGGCGCCGGTCTCGGGCAGACCTGTCAATCCACTCAGACCACACGCGCCAGCCTGGTGCGATGAGCGCTTTTCCGCCGATCGAGCGGAACATCACACAGTTTGGCCAGGGAACACAATCGAGAGGTCGATGACGAGTTCGTCTTTGGAGTTGGCAAGAAGCCAGTCCCAGAGACTGGTGGTTTGTTGCACCCTGGCCTGGTCCAGGTCGAAGAAGAGATCGAACCCCTTGGAAATGATGGGGTTCATGGGATATCGGCGATCGTAGATCATGCCATAGGCCGGAATGCCGTACAGAGTCTGCCAATTCCCGAGAATGAAGTGGAGTTCAGTGCCGCGGACGTAGAGCCCGCCTGAGGTAATGATGCGTTTCACCGATGTCTGCGGCTGGCTCAGATAATACGTCACTCGCTCATTTTCCCTGGCCAGCCGCAAGGCCTCGACCAATTGCGGCACCAGAATCGTAATTTCTCCATCACGAAACATCGGCAGGCGCCGCGATTCCCCCCCGATCCAGCGCTGTACCGCCGTCTGGTGCTCCTGCACGGTGAGCCCCATCAGCACCCGCCGGATCTGGTCATGGGAGAACTGCGCCGGATGCGTAAAATGCCCCGGCGGCCATTCCGGCAGCACGTTCGCATCCAGCTCCAGCCTGACAAAATTGACGGGATCTTCGTAGACGGTTCGCGAGGGGACCTGAGGGATCGCGCAGCCAAGCGTGGTCAACACCCAGAACACCCTCACCAGATACCGGGCAAGCACAGCAACACGACATTCGAATGGTTGTCTCATGCCCCTCAGCACTGGTGACCGTGTCCCTGCGACCAACTCGTTATTCCGTGATCGTCACCGTCATTTCGACGCGTTCCAACGGATTGTCGCGTCCATCGCGTTTGGCTGACACGACCTTATCGACCACTTCGAGACCGCTCTGCACTTCGCCAAACACCGTGTATTGCCAATCCAAAAAGTTGGCGTCATTCACGCAGATAAAAAACTGCGATCCGGCGCTGTTCGGATCGTTGGCGCGCGCCATGGAAAGGGTCCCCCGCTTGTGCGGCTTACTGTTGAACTCGGCATTCACGTGGTAGCCTGGTCCACCCATGCCGTGCGATCCACGATCCGCATTCTTGCTGTTGGGATCCCCGCCTTGAATCATGAATCCGGGAATGACTCGATGGAACGTGGTACCGTTGTAGAATCCCTTCTTCGCCAGATCAACGAAATTTTTCACGTGATTGGGCGCCACGTCCGGAAAAAAGCGCAGGACGATCTGCCCCCAGGGCTCATTCTTCGATGTCACGGTAATAGTGGCTTGCTGTGAACCGGTTTGTGCCGACATCTCGTATCCTTTCCTCACTCAGTTAAACTTGAATGGCGCGATGCTCTCCCCTTCCAATCCCTGACTCACGGCCGTCCAGGTGAGGCCGTCATCATCGCTGCGAAAGACCCCGGAGCTGGTCCCGGCATAGAAGCCGCCTTTTTCGCCCTCGATCAAAACCTGCACCGAAAGATTGCTCAGCCCCTTGTTCAGAGGTACCCATTGTCGCCCCTTATCGACGGTCTTGAAAATACCGCGACCTGTGGCCACATACACTCCGCGCTCGTTGCTGATGAGACCACGGATCGAATCGTTCGGCAGGGCCCGACTGATCGGCAGCCAGGTTTTGCCGCCGTCACCGCTGCGGAAGACACCACCGTCGAACGTACCTGCATACACACCCTGTTCCTTGTCGACGGCCAGCACACGGATAAAATTCTCCACGAGCCCTTCATGGTCCTTTAACCCCTGCCGGAGACGTGTCCATCCCGGAGTCCGTTCCTTCAAGCTATGTACCCCCTTGCCGGACGTGCCGGCATAGAGCGTGCCGTCATTGGTGCGTGCGAGGGCATGCACGAGAATTTCGTCCAACCCGGGACTGACCGTCTTCCATTGATCCTGCGCGGCATTCAACAAATAGACTCCGTCCCCGGTCCCGGCATACAGTCCCTTGGCATCCATCATCAGCACTTTGATTTCAAGGCGCTTCAACCCGTTATTGATCGCGTGCCAAGTTTTTCCCCCGTCACGCGAGCGGAAGACGCCGCCGCGAAACGTTCCCGCATAAATGGCGCCGTCTTTTCCGGTGGTGAGGCAGAGCACAAACGGATCGGTGAGTCCGTCGTTCACGGACGACCAGGATGCTCCCCGATCGCTACTGCGAAAAATGCCCATCCCAAACGATCCGGCGTAGATCACCCCGCCGGAGCCGGAAGCCAACGCTTGAATACTCGTATTGCCGATGTCGGAAGATCCGGCCGGCTCCTGCCCTGGATGAGCCTGCTCCAGTTTCGAAGACCCACTACTCTCATTGCCGCCCGAAAAGGAGACAGCCTGCGCAACCCCATACAGACTGCCGACTGAGAGCGCCGTCAGCACGATGATGCGACGCAGCATAATGAGTCCACCCTTTGCAAATTGTGAACACCGGATCAGCGGACGCGATGACCGGCGGTACCAATGGGTATATCAGGGTCGAGGGGCAAATTCATGTCGGGTGCCGGGCCCGTCGCCCGTCCGAAGATCTTCGCCCCGATGATCCCGATTTCATAGAGTACCATGAGCGGGACGGCCATGAGCAACATGGTGAAGAGCGTGGCATCGGGGGTCACGACGGCTGAAATGATCAGCGCCGCCATGATGGCATGCTTGCGGTAATGCGCCAGCGCCGCCGCCGACACTACTCCAACCCTCGACAGCAGCGTGAGGACCAGCGGCAGCTCAAAGGCGCAGCCAAAGATCAGCAGAAATTTGACGTTGAAATCGATATAGGTCCCCACGCCCAAGGCCGGTGTAATGTCGCGATCCATACCGAAGCTCACGAAGAAATCGATGACCAGGGGGAGGATGACGAGATTGCAAAAGACCAGGCCCAGCGCAAAGAGCAACGCGGCCAGCAGGAACATGGGAATAGCCCAGCGTTGCTCCTTGGGGAGCAACGCTGGTTCGATAAATTTCCAGACCTGGTAGAAGACGACCGGCAGGCTCAGGATGATGCCGGCCAGGAACGACACCTTGATGGAGGCGAACAGCGCCTCCGTCGGTCCATAAAACACCAGTTGGTTGGGGAAGGGCCGGTTCAACCAGGCGACCATGTCAGAGGAGTAGGCAAACGCCGTCGCAAACGCGACGCCCAAGGTCACCGCGATGATCAGCAGCCGCTTCTTCAGCGACTGAATATGGGCGGCCAGTGGTGCGAGCATTGCCTGTCTGAATAAGCGCCCGGTCTCTCCGACCCGTCACGTCCGGCTCTGCCCGCGCGGAGCAACACAACGAGTGCGGGGCGGAATTCCCCGCCCCGCGTTAGCGCGAGGCTCGAATGAATTCGGCGATCTTGTCCTTGGTGGCCAACTTTTCTTTCTGCAGCTGTTTCTTCAGTACTTCTTCCGCCGGCGTGAGCACATGCCGTCGTTGCAAATCAGCCAGCTCCGCGTCAAGGCGATGGTGAGATTCTTCAAGCGCCCGGAACTCTGTGTTGGACCGCCGTAACCGCTCAGTGATCGCCGTCTCCGTCTGCATGTCGCACCTCCTGGTTGACTACATACGTTCGTGGATGACCGTCGTGTTACCCGCCTCCCGGAGAGGAGCCTCCCCGGGCGGACCGCACAAAGCACTCACCTCCAGCGGCGCCATGTCCATCAGCACCGCATCTTCTTCAGGATTCACATAATAGCGCGCCCGCGTGGCCGTATGACGAAACCCCAGCTGCTGATACAGATTCCTGGCCTCCTGATTGGACGCCCGCACCTCCAACATGGCCCGACTCGCCCCGCGCTCTACCCCCGCTCGAAGGGCCGCACAGACCAGCTTGGTCGCGACGCCTCGACGCCGGAACGGGGCCAGCACCGCGAGGTTCATCAACCGGAGTTCCTCGAATACAATCCAGTAGCAGAAGTACCCGGCAATGACGCAGGCGCCCGACTGCAGGTCGGAACATTTCGCGATCAGGAAATGGGCAAATTGGTTGCCGGACAGTTCCGCCGCCAACATTTTGCGCGTCCAGGGGGCCGAGAAGCAAGCCTGTTCGATGGCCCACACTTCGTCTAAGACCTCTGGAGTTGCCGACTCAATAATGACCGAATCCGATGCCATCTTCAGCGCCCTGCTCCACATTGCTGCCTACTTCCGCGTTTGAGAATCATGGCTGTTCCGGCCCCCCTGTTTCCGCCGTGCCAACTTATCGGCCACTCGCTGCCGTCGCCGTTCCAGCGCCGACACACCCTGTAATTCCTCGAACTTGACCTCCGCTTCCGTGCGCTGCACATACCGCGGAACCAAGGCCTCATTTCTCACAATACCCGTCGCCCGACGCAATCTCGCGGCTAGACCGATGCTGACAGCCGAAGGACGCTGACGCTCCGCCTCAACCTCCCGTACTTGTGCACCAGTCGTGGCCACGGCCTGACGGATGTCCCGTTCATAGGCCTGCCAACCATCTCCAAACAGCGTGACCGCATCGACTCCCTTGCAGGCTCGGGCAACGGACGCCGGTGGCCCGACCTGTTCGGTCATCAGAGTCTGCAACCCTGTGCCCGGGCGCCACTCGTAGGCCCCCCAGTACACCTCGTTGTGACGGCTCTTCAGCACCGGAACCAACACCCCCTGCCCATCGCGCAGGTTCCAGGCCATGGCCTCCAGCGTCGGGACCGAAATGATCGATGTCCCCAGCACGGCCCGAAACCCCAACACCGTCGCAAGACCGACACGAAGTCCGGTAAACGAGCCGGGGCCGATCGACACCGCAAATCCTTGGAGATCCCTCAATGTGAGGCCTCCCTCTCGCAGCACACGATCAATGGCGCCCATCAGCGAACGCGCGTGCGAGCCGGCCGCATCCTGTTCCGCTAAGGCGCACACGTCTTCGCCTCGCAGCAGGGCCACGCTTTGCCACGCCGTCGCAGTATCAATGGCCAAAAGATGGTCCGCCGATTGCACCATCATACCCGTCCAAGTTCACTCGGTTTGATCGGCTCATTCGGCACCAGCTCGTGAAACGTCACCTGAAGACTACCCGAGCCCTGCCCGTCGGTCATACGAATGGCAAAGGGGCGCATGATGCGCTTGTCGCCCGAAGGAGATTGGCCGTTCGATGCCGGCGTCACTTCCGGCACGGCACCGACTGCGCGATAGTCATCAAATTGCATCGTCGCCTCGATGTCGCCTGCCGAGGTCAGCCGTTCCTCCTGCACCACCAACAAATTCCGCCGATCAAACCAGATTCGCCGACTGACAAAGGGTGCCGCACCATTCGAGGTCGCCGCCGTCAGCACATCGAGCCGATAGCGGGCCCCATCTTCCGACAATCGAACCTGGTCCTGCGCTCCCACAGCCTGTGTACCGATAATGCCGCTCATGGCCCAGACGCTCAGCTGAAACGGACGCGTCAGCTGCCCGAGTTGATCGGCCTCCGACGGACGACCGGTGACTTCCCTCCCCATGGTCGGCAGCCTGAGCTTAAACTGATCCTCGATCTGCACGAACTCGAAAATCTCACTCCCCACGGCCGAAAACCCTCGTAACCGAATGGCGTTGGGGCGTTGATAAAACACCGTGCCCTGGACGCGCTGGCCGATGGGCAGGATACCGCCGGTGATCTTCGCGCTGAAGAGGCCTTTGATGGTGCGCACCTCACCGGCCTGCTCCTGCAGGAGCGCGATGAGCTGTTCCGCCGTCGCCTGTTGGAGCACGACCGTGTCGCTCGGACCGAACAGCGTGCAACCGGAGAGGCTGAGGACCACGAGCATGACGGCATACATCAGGTGGCGCGCTCGTTTCACATTTTCCTTCTTACGTCTCACGCCCCTCACACCAGCACCGCATCCAACGCGTCTCCCACTTCTCGAATGCCGACCAATTCAATGCCCTCGACCGGGTCTAACTTCGCCACGTTCCGTTCCGGCAAGAGACACCGTTTGAAGCCCATCTTGGCCGCCTCGCGAATGCGTAGTTCGGCCTGGCTGATCGCCCTGACCTCCCCGCCGAGGCCCACTTCCCCCATGACCAGCGTTGTAAAGTCGATCGGGCACTCGCGCAAACTTGAGGTCACGGCGGCCACGATACCCAGATCAATCGCCGGTTCATCGATATGAATCCCGCCGACCACGTTCACATAGACATCCTGCCCCGAGAGATGCATGCCCAGGCGCTTTTCCATCACCGCCAGCAGCAGCGAGAGACGGTTGGCTTCCACGCCGTTGGCCATTCGCTTCGGCATGGGATAATTCGTCCCGGACACCAAGGCTTGCAGTTCCACGAGGATCGGCCGCGTGCCCTCCAGACTCGAGACCACCACCGAGCCGGTGCTGCGTTGAGGTCGCTCGGCCAGAAACAGTTCAGACGGATTGCTGACTTCCTCCAGCCCGCCGTCCTTCATTTCGAACACCCCGATCTCGTTCGTGGACCCGAACCGGTTTTTCACCGCACGCAAAATGCGGAAGCTATGACTTTTGTCGCCCTCGAAATACAGCACCGTATCGACGATATGTTCCAGCAAGCGTGGGCCCGCGATCGCCCCCTCCTTCGTCACATGCCCGATAATAAACACCGGCACGTTGTTGCGCTTGGCGAACCACATCAACTGCCCGGCCACTTCCTGCACCTGGCTGATACTGCCCGGCGCCGAGGTCAGTTGCTCGGTATAGACGGTCTGAATCGAATCCACGACGACCGCCGCCGGCTTGATCTCTTGAATGGCTTTGAGAATGTGCTCGAGGGACGTTTCTCCGAGAATGAGGAGGTGCTTGCCGCCGATGCCAAGCCGTTCACCCCGCATCTTGATCTGCCGGGGGGACTCTTCACCGGAGACATACAACACCTGTTCGCCCGATTCAGCCAACAGAGGCAAGGCCTGCAACAATAACGTGGTCTTTCCAATACCAGGGTCGCCGCCGATCAACATGACCGAACCGGGCACGACACCGCCGCCCAGGACCCGGTCGAACTCGCCCATTCCCGTGCTGTGTCTGGGCTCGCCCACGATTTCGATATCGGAGATGGGAGTGGCGACGGCCGTGGCCGCCTTCGCGAGGCCCTGCCGGCCCTTCGGAGCCGGAGCCACCCGCTCCTCCTTGAAGCTGTTCCACCCCCCACAGTCCGGGCAGCGTCCGAGCCAACGCGGCGCTTGATGCCCGCAAGCCTGACAATGGAACGTAGTTTTTTCCTTCATCCGCCTGGATTCCCTCACGAAAAGAGCTACGCCCATCGTAAAGGAAACGGGGCAGAAAAAGGAAGGACGACAGAAGCCCAGAAGGTCTACTGTCCAGGGCAGACCACCTGGCCTGCCGTGACCGGAGAAGGCCCGTGAAGAATTGATCGGCTACGGTTGCGAAGACGCGATGGGAAGGCCGGAGAAGTGAAATAGTGCGATGGCAGCAGCGGTCGCCGCATTGAGGGATTCAACACCCGGTTTTAATGGAATGGTAAACCGGACTGTAGCGGCCTTCAGTACGGCCTCCGACAGCCCCCGACTTTCACTCCCGATGGCCACGATGGTTCGTGCCGGTCGCGCCTGGATCGATCGAATGGGGACAGTCCCTTCTCCAACCTCAACGTTGGCAGCCATAATCGTACAACCGAGCTGCAGCAACTGTTCTGCCGAGGTATGGGAAAAAATCGGCAGCTGAAACAACGTGCCGGCGGTCCCACGCACAACTTTCGGATTAAACACGTCGACCGAATGCGGCGCCATCCAGAGGGCGTTCACATCGAACCCTGCGGCCGTCCGGATGATCGTTCCGATGTTCGCCGGATCTTGCAACATGTCGCCGTACAGGCCGAACATCGTGGGCTGCGCCAATACCGCGGCCTGATCCCACGTCGGCTGATGCACGATCGCCAGCGCGCCACCGGATGTTTCGACCTGGGACAGCTGAGCCAGCGTGTCTTCCGGGCAGCCGTAGAGCGTACACCGGCTTTCCAGGAACAGATCCCTGATCTCAGGTGGCTGGCGTTCGAGAAACCCCGGCGCCACAATCACACAGACAAAACGATTGGGAGCCGAGCGTAACAACTCCACGATGGGCTTCGTACCTTCGAGCACGAAGACTCGTTCGCGGTCACGTGTCCGCTTTGTCTTGATGACATCCCGGATGTGCGAGAGATAATTACGAGAAACAATACGGAGTAAGGAGGTCAAGGTTACCCAGGTAGGAGTCACACCGGCAGGGGGCCCGGCCTTATCGACCAAGCCCCTGCCATCGCGCTATTTGCGTTTTTTCCCGGAGGCGGCTTCTGCGGCGCGAATGCGTTGCGCACGAACCTTCGCCCGCTTGAGAGCGGACAGTTTGCCGCGTGTGCGATCACGTTCGGCCTTCAATCGCTCCAGTTGCGCACGAAGATGCACGCGTTCTTCTTTGTAAATACTGGCGCATTCCGCTGCGGACAGGGTGGTCCAGTCTCCCGTTCCACGGGCCCGCTTGATTCGCGCCTCCAAGGATTCCCGCAGGAGCTTTTCACGCATCGACATCAAAGACTGCAAGGCTTCCTGCCGCCGCTGGACTTCTTCCTCTTCGGCCATAATGCCGCGAATGTCGGTTCCTAACATCGGCTGATCCTCCTCGCTGAGAATATCAACAACAACGGGCCATTCTACCCGATTTCATCGTCTCTGTTCCACCCAGGAGAATGGCGCCTAAGGCATTGATGTTGCTAGCAAGTGCGGAACGGCTCTTAGAATCAACAGGTTGCAGGGCAGAAACGGGATGCAGTAATATCCCGCCATGCCACACATTGGAACTCTGATTCGTGCCTGGCGGGTGTCTCAACAATGTTCCGAACAGGCCTTCGCCCAACGAGCCGGCATTGACGCCGGTCTGTTGGAATCACTGGAGGCGGAGCAGGCCGATCCCAACGCATCGACACTCGAAGCTCTGGCCGGTGCCCTGAAGATTCCTCTCCCCTGGCTCTTTATCCACCCCACAGAACTAGACCTCCTGTGTAATGATGATGAAGAAGAAGGCGCCTCCCTGTCCACCTTGACCGGGGCTGATCCCGTGTTGGAAAGGCTGCTTCTGGCCGCGGGTCACGACCGTACCCTGTACGTGCTCCTCACGGCACTGATTCAAAGTGGGGAGCCGAAGCTCCTGCGCGCAGCGGAAGTGAGTCTCCGCAGCCTGGTCAAACAATCCAAGCAGGCCACGGTCCCCTGGCAATCACGTCCGCCTGGACACTTCGAGCCGCCCAGCGACTAGTCCACTGAACCGCACACACCAGTTCGAGCATCATCTTCCGCCGTTCATCGTCACTGCTTTTGTAACACCGGCTTCCGATAGTGCCGAACGCACGAGCACCCACCCAACGAAGACCAGTGCCACCAGCCCTGGCCATCCTCCCCAAGGTGGAGCCGCAAAGAGGTGAAACGGGTCACCTGCGAGCGAGGGCCACACGGAACTCAGCGCGATCGGGAGGGCCAACGCGATACCGACGAGCGCTTCACCAGTGACCAACCCGGCGGCACACAGCAGGCCCCGGTCCTCGGTCGACACCTCTATGCCTGGTCGACGGATTCGGACATACTCCGCCAGAAGGCCTCCGACCAAGATGGTCGCTGACAATTTCAACGGCAGATACATTCCGAGTGCCACGGCCAACACCGGGAACCGGAGTACAGCCTGACGTCGTGCCTGGCGGGTATCGAGCAGAATGACCGCCACGCCCAGCCCCATCCCGATCGCCAACAGGTGCCAGGGCAATGAGCCGCCGAACACGCCGTTAGCCAGCTTCGCCATGAGCGTGGCCTGAGGCGCCGTGAGCGGATGGGGATGGGCTTCCGTCGCGTCTCCGATTCCGTACTTCGCCTGCAACAACGACAGTACCGGCACGATAACCACAGCGCCCGTCGCCACCCCGATCACCTGCATCACCTGCTGTTTCCAGGGGGTCGCGCCGACCAGGTGGCCGGTCTTCAGATCTTGCAGATTATCGCCGCCCATGGCAGCCGCACAGCAGACGACCGCCCCAACCAAGAGGGCCGCAGCCGGCCCGGCTGGATTGCCCTGCCCCATGATTCCCAGCAACAGCAGGGAGGCACACATGATCGTCGCAATGGTCACACCGGAAACCGGATTGCTCGAACTGCCGACCAGACCCGCCATGTACCCGGCCACAGCAGAAAACAGGAATGCCGCCACAACCATGAGCAGGGTCAGGCCGGCTCCACCCAGCAGGCTCTGCCCCAGCAAGCTCCGATACAGCAACAGCATAGGAACCAGCGCCGCGACCGTCAGTCCGATCAGCCAGACGACTCCCGCGTCTCGTTCCGTGCGCGGGATCCCCTCCGACGAATGCGATACATCACGGGTCCGGTACAAGGTCATCAACTGCTGCAGGCTCTGCAGAATTGGACCGCGAATCTGAATGAGGGTCCACACACCCCCGACCAGCATGGCCCCGATCCCGATGTAGCGAATCTGACCACTCCAGGTAGCCTTTGCCGCCGCCACACCGGCGAGTGCGTCCGGGGTCGGAACCATCGCCTGGTACAGCGGGAGAAGCACGAGCCATCCCATAGCCCCACCGAAACACACCACAATGGCCGTGTTCAGGCCAATGATGTAGCCCACCGCGACCAGGGCCGGGGACAGATTCAGTCCTCCATAGAAGGTCGAACGACCAAGCTGAAGCGCTCCTTCCAACGATTCGCTCCACAGCTTGAAGCCCCCTTCGGCAAACTTGAATCCACCACCCAAGGCTGCGGCTCCCAGCAACAGTCGAACGGCCCCGCCCGCGCGCGCATCCGCGGACGTCCCAACCTTGAGGACTTCCGCCGTCGCCACGCCTTCCGGAAAACGCAATCGAGCGTGGACGATCAATGCACGGCGCAAGGGAATGGTGAACAACACCCCCAGCACGCCACCGACCAGAGACACCGTCACCGTGTGCCAATAGTCGAACGACGTCCAATAGCCGATCAGGACCAGCCCCGGGATCGTGAAGATCACTCCGGCCGCCAGTGCCTCGCCCGACGAAGCGGCCGTCTGCACGATATTATTTTCCAGAATGTTGGACTGGCGAAACAGTCGCAGCACCGCCATGGATACGACGGCGGCAGGAATGGAGGCGGAGACGGTCATGCCTGCAAACAACCCCAGGTAGGCATTGGCGCCGGCCAGCACGGCGGCCAACAGCACCGACAAGATCACCGCTTTCGGCGTAATCTCCGGCAGCGACACAGACGGCGGAACGAGCGGCACATCCGCGGGCTCCGTCGGCGCCTCATGCTCTCGCCTCATACCCTTACAGCACCTGGACGATGAAACATTTCAGGTATCGTGTCTCCGGCATACCCGCGAGCACCGGATGGTCCGGCCCTTGTCCTCGTTGTTCCAATAAACGAATCTGTCGATGCGCATCGCGCGCGGCCGACTGAAGCATCTTCCAGAAATCGTCATCGCTGACCGGTTGCGAGCAGGAGCAACTGACCAGGACGCCGCCGGACGGCAAGAGACGAAGGCCCCGCAGATTGACATCTTTGTACCCCGCCAACGCATGGGGTACGGCCTTTTTACTTCGGGCAAAGGCGGGCGGATCGAGAATAACCACATCATACGGTTGCTGACGTTTCTCAAGCACACGCAGTTCATCGAAGGCATCGGCCTGTCGGTAGGTGCAGCGCGCAGCCACGTGATTCTGCGTCGCATGCGCCTGGGCCATCGCGACCGCGGCAGCACTGACATCCAACCCCTCCACCGATTGCGCCCCTGCCAGAGCGGCCTGCATACCGAAGGCGCCGGTATGGCAAAAGGCCTCCAGCACCCGCTTTCCCTTGGCATACACGGCCGCCGCCAATCGATTCTCACGTTGGTCACAAAACCACCCGGTCTTCTGCCCTTCCGCAATGTCGACGGTAAACTGCGCCTTGCCCTCATAGATAGGCACCGTCGTCGGACCATCGCCGCGGAGAAATCCTTTCGAGAGCGGTAGCCCCTCCAGCGCACGACTTTTTGCATCGTTCCGCAAATAGACGGTCTTCACTCCGGCTTCCTGCATCAACAGGTCCGCCAACAACTCCTTGCGGAGATCCATGCCGTACCCAAGTGCCTGCATCACCGCCACTTCGCCAAACCGGTCCACCACCAGACCTGGCAGGAGATCACTCTCCCCATGAACCAGCCGACAGGCATTCGCATGCGGGGCGACGGTATCGCGAAGAGCCACGGCGGCACGGAGTCGCCGGGCGAAAAACGCCTCGTCGACCGGTTCTTCCTGAAAGGTGAGCAGGCGGACCCGAATTTTGGAATGGGGGTTGTATAGCCCCCGGCCCAGGAATCGTTTTCGATGGGAGTAGACATCGACTAGATCGCCAGGTGCCGGGGTGCCTAACACTTCAGCGACGTTGGTATCGAATACCCAGAGGTGACCGTAGTACCGCGGCTGGTCACGCTCGGCAGTGAGAAGAATTTTTCCAGGAGAAACGGTCGCAAGTTGAGTCATGGTCATCCGTACATCCAAGTATCAGTGAGCATCGCCGCGACGCAGCGAACGGCACACGAGGGTGCCTGAAACGGTGCGGCGAAGCAACCGGTGCGATGAGGCGCTACGCTTGACCTTCCCCGACACCTATGGTTTGCTGCGAGAAGCGCAGACAGCAAGCGGTGAGCCACCAGGGAGCGGCTGACAACTATGACCACACATACTATCGGCACCGCAGTGCTCGATCGCCTTCACCGGTTGGGCGTCCGCCACATGTTCGGCATTCCCGGCGACTACGTGCTGGGCTTGTATAAACTCATGGAGTCCTCGCCGATTCAACACATCGCCACGACGCGCGAGGATTGCGCCGGCTTTGCTGCCGACGCCTATGCCCGCATCAACGGCATCGGCGCCCTCTGTGTCACCTATTGTGTCGGTGGACTCAACACGGTCAACGCCATCGCCTGCGCCTATGCGGAACGTTCACCCGTCGTACTTCTGACCGGATCTCCCGGGCTCTCGGAGCGGGCCCGCAACCCCTACCTCCACCACATGGTGCGCGAGTTCTCGACGCAGCGCGAAGTGTTTGAAAAGATGACGGTCGCAGCGGTCAGCCTGGAGGACCCGGTCACGGCGGAGCGTGAAATGGATCGCGCCTTTGCGGCCCTGCTGCGCTATCGACGCCCGATCTATCTCGAAATCCCCCGTGACATGGTACACGTGCCGTTGGCGTACACCTCCCACAAGACCAGCACCGTGGACGAGCCGACCGACCGTGCCGCCCTGCGCGAAGCCCTCGCCGAAGTCCGCACCATGTTGGAATCGGCCAAACGTCCGGTGATTTTGGCAGGCGCCGAAGTGGGCCGATTCGGACTGCATGATGAACTCACGACCCTGGTCGAACGATTGAATGTGCCGATCGCCTCGACGCTCCTTGGCAAATCGATTATTCGTGAGGACCATCCACTCTATGTCGGCGTCTACAGCGGCTTGGTGGCCCGTGATGAAGTGAAAGAGTTCGTCAATCAAACCGATTGCCTCCTGATCCTGGGGTCGATTCTGTCCGATGTGGAGGACTTGGACGCCCGCAGCGCCCTCTTCTCCGACGGCCACACCATCCATGCCACGGCGGATCGGGTGGCGATCAAACATCATCGCTATGACTCCATTCTGTTTGAGGATTTCGTCAAGGGACTGGCCAAAGAACCACTGCCCTCCTTCCCGGCACAACGGATGCCGACGGCCTCCAGGCCTGAAGAACCGATGCCCCCTGCCCAGGCTGCCGTCAGCTTACACGGTGTGTTTCGGCATTTGGATACGGTACTGCAGGAAAAAACGCTGGTCATCGCCGACGTGGGAGAGTCGCTGTTCGCCTCCGTCGATCTTCACGTCCACCGGCGGTTTGAGTTTTTGTCGCCTGCCTACTACACCTCCATGGGCTTCGCCGTCCCTGCCGCCATCGGGGCCGGGTTCGCCGATCCATCCCTCCGGCCCATCGTCCTGGTCGGAGACGGGGCGTTTCAGATGACCGGATCTGAATTGGCCACCGCGGTTCGGTACCGGCAGGCCCCGGTGGTCATCGTCTTGAATAACCACGGTTATTCCACCGAGCGTGAAATCCTGGAAGGCCCGTTCAACGATATTCATGAATGGCGCTACGAACGGATCTGCGAACTCATCGGCGGCGGACAGGGCTCGCGGGTCGTCACCCATGGCGAATTTGTCGAAACGCTGGCCAAGGCGTTGGCCGACCCGAGCCAGCCCTATGTCATCAACGTCCTGCTTGATCCCTCAGATCGTTCCCCGGCCATGATGCGCCTGGCCAGACGCCTGGCGAAACGGCTCTCCACCGACCGGCCCTAGCAGGATGCGGAAATAGGCCGTCCTCATTATCCGTCGTTCGTGAACCTCGTTCGGCTCTCGCTACAGCCCGGTTGCGGCTCCTAGCGAGACATACTTCACAATTCACGGCTGTCGAGAACGCCGCTGGCGGACTTTGTCCACATCCTGGCGAGGCCTGTTTCACCCTGATACAGTGCGGGTTTGCCCCTCCTTCTCCCCATTGACCCTCCATGGACAAATATGGTCTTCTAGAGGCGGACTTGTCGAATTGTCATTCGTCGGAGAATTCGCCACTATGTCGCTTAAGATGCCGGATGGAAAGGCCATGCGAGACGGTCAGATGTTCTCCGCACGCCTCAACAATGTCGTGACCACGGAACGCGAGTTCGATGAGCTGGTCACGAAGTCTCTCCCGGAATTGTTGGACCGCGCGACCAGCCAAACCAAGCGCTTCCTCCGTGAAACGAGCCAGTGGGGCGACGACATCACCCACGAAAAATTGGCGCTCCGGTGGGGGTACGAGTTGGTGGAACGGTTTGTCGTGTTCGGGCGCACTGAAGTGCCCTGCCGCCCGTTCTTCCTTCTGGATAGCCTGATCGCGAAGTCGTTCAGCCAACCGGACCCCTTGTGCTACCACAAGGAGTTGCTGACCCCGGTGGGACGATTTCTCGACGGGTTGGCCTCGCGGGCCGTCGTCAGTCGCGACGCCTTGATCGCACTGTTTTACCACTTCTATGGATTCAGCCAGGCCCACGTGGTGAAGCTCCTGGGATTTGGACAGGCCGAAAGCCAGCGGGTCTACAAAAATTTCGAACGGTGGCGTCAATCGGGATGGCAACGCACGATGAACGAAACAGGCTTGAGCGGCTCGGAGATCGACGTCTTGGAAGAAGAGCTGCGCACCAGGCCCGACCACTTGAACAACGAAGTCGATCGGCTGATGCCGGTCTTGCAATCGCATTATCGAAAAAGTGAACCGGAACACTACCCCTGCTTATCTGAACAAAAGTGGGGGCAACTCTTTCACGATGACTACGGCCACGATTACCGCGTCTGGCATTTGGCCTTTTGCCGGGATTGCTTCCTGGAAGTGGCAGACCGCCGGCAAGCCGAACTGAGCAGCGGATCCAAGCCGCAAGTCAATTTGCATATACATCCGCTGAAAAAGGGAGGCGTCCTGGCTCTCTTTGGCGGCGATCGGGGAGGACGGCAACATGGACACACCAGAGCTCAACGATTATCGCGCACATCTGCTTGATGCCCTGGATGACCAACCGCAACGCGCGGCTGAGGAGCGGCCTGGATTTCTCCAGGTGCTGGTCAACCACGAGCGCGTCGGCACGCTGAACTGTTCGCAGGTCGATCCAACCTTCACCTGCACGACCAAAGACCGCAGTATTCAGCACCTCGAAATCCGGAGCGAGTCCGGAGTGCTGCTTGGCGGCTGCGTGGCCGCCGAAGCCGGGCAGAAAAGCCTACGCCTCCCGATCGGAAAAGGCAGCCTGACCCTCAGCATCCAAAATCATTTCGACGGCGGCTCACTCCACTTGCGATATGAGAGCGCTCCACGGTGGTGGTCGCACGTGGCCTCCGCCATTGGACTCCCGGCCGGCACCGCGTCCACCGCAGCACCGATCGTCCCGGTGTGGACCATGGCCACTACGTTTGCCCAAGTCGTGCTGGCGGTAGGAGTGGTCGCGCTGCTGGCGGAACGGGTACCCGGATGGTTAGGCTCCGAGGATCGCACGCACCAGATGGAAGAGGAGTTGGCGGCCCGGCAATCCACGCAGGATCAGATCGACCAAGTCCACCGGCAACTGGCCCAACTCGTCGAGTCCCAGTCGACGGCCATGGCCGTGTCCCGCGCAGAACAAGACCGTCTCGCGCAGTTGAACACTCTCGTCGGGACCGTCGCCCATACCCAACAAAAACTCACTGCGCAGATGGTCGCGGTCCAGGACGATCTCAAGACCGTCAAGACCGATGTGGCCCAGGAAGTCCAGAGCGGGATGCGCGTTGCGGTGAGTGCGGTCGAGGCGGACCGTGATGTCGTGCGGCAGGATCTGCAGTCGATCAAGTCGGTGAACGAAACGCTGATTAAACAAGTCGCGCTCTTGGAGAGCCGCAACCGAGAATTGCATGCCCGTTTGGCGCTGACCTCGCTGGAAGTCGCCAAGGCCAATGCCGCAACGGCCAAACCGACGGTCGTGGCCAAGAACGATCCGCCGAAGGAAACGCCGGTGCCGACCGCCGTGCCGGTCTCGGATGCCCTTCGCGAAGCGGATCGACAGGCCTTCATGTTCTGGGTCGCCTTCCAGGACGGCACCACCGAAAAAAGCATCGAGGATCTGGTTCAGGAAATCAACGGCATCAAAAAAGGTCCGATGAAATCAGGCTGGTACTCCGTCGAAGTAAATTTGCCGAATCCTGAACCCCCGGATCGATTTTTGGAGTCCGTGAAACGCGCCAAGATCGTGAAGTCGGTCGTCACCAGCAAAGCGATGCCTCCGGCTCAATAGCAACGATCTCCTCTCAGCGCACTCAACCACCCGGCATGGTCGGTGTCCGCCGCACACGGTGGAACCAGTCCCTGCCGTGCCGGGTACTTGCAGACCAGCATTCTCTTCGAACCCCGAACTGGAGGGACCATGTCCGACTTTCATCAGAACGGTCTTGTGACCGTCTTGCATCGGCTCGGCGCACCCAACCTCGAGCAATTGGAAAAAGAACTCGAGCGGCATGCGGCGACGAACCCGATCGCGCTGGTTCTCCCGTCGCTGTATTCTGAGCTAGAGAACCCCGCGCTCAAACACATCGTCGAAGTCCTCAAGGACATCCGCTACGTGAATGAAATCGTCATCTCACTGGATCGCGCCTCGGCTCTGGAATTTCGCCTGGCGAAACAGTTCTTCTCGGTGCTTCCCCAACGGGTGCGCATCGTCTGGAACGATGGGGCCGGCATTCAGGACATCCTCAAACTGCTGGCCCATGCTGAACTCGACACCGGATTACAGGGCAAAGGGCGTGGTTGCTGGATGGCCTTCGGCTATGTACTGGCCCGCGGAGAAAGCAACGTCATCGCGCTGCACGACTGCGACATTCTCAGCTACAATCGGGAGTACCTCGCACGGCTTTGTTATCCCATCGTCAACCCCAACCTGGGTTACGAGTTCTGCAAGGGGTATTACAGCCGGGTCACGAACCGCCTGCACGGCCGCGTCACGCGACTGTATTTCACCCCGTTGATTCGAAGCCTCAAACAGGTGGCTGGTGCCCATCCGTTACTGACCTTTCTCGACAGCTTTCGCTATCCGCTCGCGGGAGAGTTTGCCATGGTGCGGGATCTCGCCTGGATTAACCGGGTGCCCGGCGATTGGGGGTTGGAAGTCGGCGTCCTGTCCGAAATTTATCGCAACTGCGCGCTCAGGCGCATTTGCCAAGCCGATATCGCCGACGCCTACGAACACAAACACCAAAGCCTCTCGGCGGAGAACGCGGAGCAGGGGCTGCAGAAGATGTGCGTGGACATCACGAAGTCGTTGTTCCGAAACCTGGCGAGTGAAGGAGTCGTGTTATCAGAGGCGGTGCTCAAGACGTTGCGGGCGACCTACCTCCAGTCCGCACAGGAGGCCATCACCCGCTATCAGAACGATGCGGCCATCAATAGCCTGCAGTTCGATCGGCACGCGGAGCGGATGGCGGTGGAAGTGTTTTTGAAGGGCATGAAGATCGCCACCGAAGCGTTTCTCGAAGACCCGCTCGGCGTTCCCATGATCTCCAACTGGAGCCGGGTCACCGGCGCGATCCCGGATATTTTCGAGCGCCTCACCGAGGCCGTCGAGCGAGACCACGAGTGGGACCCGGTCGGAGATAGGGTCTAGGGGGTTGAGGAACCACGACCCAAGTTTCTCGCGCCAACGTCAGGAGCGGGCAGTAACATTGACATCTGCAGGGAGAATTGAGGCGAGCGGTCTAGGGCCACGCTGCCACGACCATGTGAGAAAAGCAGGCGCATTCCGCATCACCGCGAATGGCCCGACGTTGTGCAGCGCGGCCGGGAAAAGTGAGTGGTCTACCCCTTCGCCTTCTGCGCAAACACCGTCGCATCGCAGGCGATGTACTTAATCTGCTTCATCGGCACGATGATGACTTCCTTGGCCGAATCCACTTCCAGCACTTCCATGTCTTCGCTGATCGTGTGACGGATGGCATCCTTCACTAGTAGTTCCTGATTGTCGGCAAACACCACTTTCACCCAATATTGCACGAGACACGCTCCTTGTTAGAGATGATGGCTTTCGTTCTTGCCCAATTCCTGCGAGCGTTGCGTCGCCGCTTCTACGGCCGACATCAAGGTGGCCCGCAGCCTGCCCTGTTCCAATCGAGATAATCCGGCAATCGTGGTCCCGCCGGGCGACGCCACACGATCCTTCAACACCGCCGGATGTTCCCCCTGCTGTAGCACCATACGGGCCGCGCCCGCCACCGTTTGGGCCGCCAACTGTTGTGCAGTCCCCCGAGGCAATCCGGCCAGGACCCCGCCGTCGGCCAGCGCCTCGACCATGGCAAACACATAGGCCGGACCGCTTCCGCTCAACCCGGTGACCGCATCCATCAGTCGTTCCTCGACCACCGCGACGATTCCCACCGATTCAAACAACCGCTGCGCGGCCTCACGATCAGACGAGGACAATCCAGCCGCCGGACTCATCGCCGTGACACCGTCGCCGATGGCCGACGGCGTATTGGGCATTGCACGGACCAGTCTGGTTGCCCAAGCAAGTCGAGCCTGGATGCGCGACAAGGGATACCCCGCGGCAACCGAGATCATCAGTGGATGCGATCGGAGCGAGGGCTCAAGCTCCGTCAGCACATCATCGAGCACCTGCGGCTCGACGCAGAGCACCACCATGTCCGCGCCACGAACCGCTACGTGATTGTCGGCTGTCACGACCACGCCAAAGTTCCGGGCCAACCATTCTCGCCTGGAAGACAGCGGGTCGCTCACAATAAGATGCTCGGGCGTCGTCAGTCCCTTTCGCAATACACCCGCCAACAGGGCCTCGGCCATATTGCCGCCGCCGACAAACCCGATCTGTCGTCCGCTCAACATGGCGCGATTATACGGACGGCCCTCCGGCAGGCGCAACTTGCAACCGCCGGACGGGGTTGTTATAGAGTGAACTAGATCGTCTTGATCCTTGCCCTTTTCAGCAGATCGGAGCCGACATGAGATGCATCCTCTCGCTTGTGACCCTCGGGACACTGCTCCTGCTCAGCGACCCAAGTTGGGCCCGTCGTGAAGCCCTGACCGCCGAGCAGAAGAGTCAGATGGAACGGATCGATCGCGTGTTGATCACCGTGCTGGCCCTCTCCGACAAGGGCAACGTGGAGGCCGGACCGCTGGTCGACGTCGTCGCCACTCGCATGAAGGAGTTCGACTATACGCCGGTGACGGACGCGTCCCAGCCGTATGACGCGGAACTCAAGATCAAATGCGAGCAGAAAAAGACCTGGGAGGGCACCACCACCATGGGCAGTGATGCCGATCTGCCCGACGCGCCGTCTCGCATCTGGAAAGGGCCGGCCTGCCAGCTCGGCTATCTGCTCAATGGGAAAAAGATGGCCTGGCGAAAGGAAGTGCGCACCGACTTCGACGATGCCCAAGCGGCGGCGACGCTGGCCAAAGCGGGAGACCCGACCGCGTTTGCCATGGCCAAATTGCAGGCACGCCTGGAGGACTACGATTTTCCCGCACTCATCACCGCTGAGTGGGGACAGGAGGCGCGGCTCTTTCGTCTCTACGACGACCCGAAGACCCCGGTCGCCCGCAAGGTGAAACTCGTGTCCTTGTTCGGTGAACTCTTCTCCGTCAAAGCCATCCCGCGCTTGTTGGACGGCCTGAACGGAAGCGACCGCAGCATTGCCAAAGCCTCGGCACTGGCGCTGGGCAACATCGGACAGAAAGACACGATCCCGGTGCTCATCAAGACGATGAAGAGCGGCGCACCAGATTTACGGGCACCGGCCGCCAAGGCCTTGGGCATCGTCGGCGCACTCCACGGCGATTTCACCATCGTCGAGCCGTTACTGGAAACACTGAACACCGACGATGTTGCAGTAAAGACCGAGGTGGCATGGGCGCTGGGCAAATTGCCGGACATGAAGTCCTATGAACCGCTCTTCGCCCTTCAGAAATCTCTCTATCGAGTCCATGAGAACGATGCCGACCCCAACCTGGTCAAATTAAAGGAAGCCGTCAATTGGAGCATCAAACAGATCGATACCTGGGAACACGTGCAGTAGATACCTGGACGTGGCATGGCGGTGTCGTCATCGCACAAGTGTTGACGGCGATACTCCTGCTATTGGTCGTCGACAGGGGGTGGGCGCAGGTCATGGGGGAGGAGGCGGAGCTCGATCGTCTACGAACAAAGGCGGAAGATGCCATGGCCAATGAGGATGCGGAAGGCGCGGCAATGAGTATGGGCCGTGCCGCCTTGATGGCAGCGCAACTGGCCAAACGCCAAACAGACCCCGCCCTGCAACGCACATTCAAGGCCGCGGAGCATCTGCACCGATCGCAGGAACATGGCTATCGCGCCATCGCCCTGTTCAGGCGGGCCGGCGGGGAACTGCCGGCCTCCGCGGGCGTCTGCGGGAGCCTGCAGCTGGCGCGGCTCGAACTGCAGCATGCGCAAGAGACCATCGACCAGCCGGTTCTCGCTCCTGATACGAAATCAACCGCGGCTCGTCTCGGGATTGTTCGTCAGACCACGGATGATTGGGCGACCCTGTTGGATTCGATGCAGGGAGACTTTCGCTGTCCGAACTAGCCCGGACTATTCATGACCGCCCGCTCCGCCGTCCGATCCTCTCGCCTGGCGAGGCTTTTCTCGCTCGACCTCCTCGACGGACTGCACGTACGCCTGCGTCGGCCTCACAGGCGAGAAGCCTTGGCGGGCTGTTTCCGCATCCTGCACCGGCTAGTCGTCTTCGGGATTGACGATGTGCAAACCGGCCGGCCGGCAGGCGGCCAAGAGCTGCTTATCGGCGCTGACGACCGTGAGCCGGAGCGGCTTCAACTCCAGCGCCAGGGCCAAATGCAGCAATTGCGGTGAACGTAAGGCCGGGTAATCCAGAATTAACTCCCTCGCGGCGAGATAGGTCTCCATCGTCGGGGAGATGAACTGGAAAAGTCCTTGCGCGGCTTCCATCTCGAACTTGTACAACACGGAATAACAATCATCCCGCGTGATTTCTCCCTGCTGCGCGCGAACGGACAAGACCGAATACAGTTCCGTTACACTCCACATAGGCAGAATCGCCACCTTGCCGCGCTTCACCATGAGCTTGTTGACCACCCGGGTGCCGCGCTCCATGCTGTAGCGTTTGACCAGCGCCGTCGAGTCGAAATAGTAATACGGCATCCTAGACCCTCCCCTTCAAGAGACTCTCTGCCAGCGGCGACTGGAGCTTGGAAAGGCGATCCTGCAACTCATCCAGCGGCAGTTCTTCGTAGTAGCCCTGTTTGCGAAAAATGCTCACCAGGTCGCTCTTGAGTACCTGTTGCGTATCGGCGGTCAACCGCTCACGCAGATGCTTTTTCATCGCCTGGCTCGACAACCGGCGACCACTGGTGACTTGCTCACCCGCCTTACGGGTTCCTGTTTTACGCATTCCCGCTCCCCTCTCCTGTGGTTAATTCACCGCCGTCATCGACTGAGTGGCGGCGCCCCTGTTTCCTTTGGACAACCGGACGGCGCAGCGGCCGTGACCGGCAGATCCGTCTCTCCATACACATGTGCAGCCACGGAGTGGGCCAGATCCGAGGAAAACTCCTGCTGCATGACGCGGACCGCTTTGGCTGCAGCCTCGCGCTCCGTCACATGTCCTTCCTTGCCGCCTTTCGACATGGCGCCGATCACACGATGTGTCGCCACGTCTTCGATCACCGCATCCGTACACCAGCGAACATAGCGGAACTGGGGATCATAGACCTCGATCGGCCACACCCGCACGGTACCCTTGATCGATAACTCCACCGGCGCGGCGCCGGCCGCGGAACCACCTCCCGCCACGGAAAATCCCTCCTGCGTCAGGCCCTCGATGAGCGCACGTTCGAGCGGCTCTGCCTGTTCACCGGAGATCTCCACGGCCATCCCGTACTGGGTGGCAAGAAACTGTTCCAATTCAGCGGTCAGCTCGGCTACTCGATAGGCAGCCGGACTACCCTGCCCGCTCGAACGAATGGTGCGAAGATCGGTATTGTAGGCTTCGCGCAAGACCAGATTTTTGGCGGCTCGTTTGAGATTACGCACTCGCGAGAGTTTGTCCTGAGTGTGACGCGCTTCCGTGACTTGGGTCTGAATCGTGCGATCGAGCTCAGCAAGACGCTCCACCATCGCCGATTCCGCCTGTGCCCGATTCATGCCTGCCAGAGCATAGTACTGTCGCGCCTTTTGGTCAAACCAGGTATCGAGGATTTGCACGTTCTCCAACACCTTGTCCGTCGTCACCCGTGTCACGTTATCGAGAGTCAAGCGACGCTCGGTATTGGTCTGCCCACGGGATTCCACTACCAGGTACGACTCCCAATCCTTGGCCTGCGCCGTAATCTCCGCCTTAAAAATCCGCGAGACTGCCGCATAAGCTTTCTCAGTGGCCTGCGCCCTGGAATCAGCCTGTCCGACCCCTACGAGGTACTGTGAAGAGGGATATTGCACGCTATTGCCGTCGATCCAGGGCGGACGCGCGGCTCCACCGATCCACCCGCACCCAGCGCAGAGCACGATCAGTGCCGTCAGGCAGACCTGTTGTGCACGATTCATGAGGAGGCGCATGGGCGACCTCATAACATCACCCGCTCGATCAGGAAGAGTGTCTCTCCGGCCCGGAGCATCAATGGACGGGTGGCGCCGGCCTGCGCGGCCCCACCGCCTCGCATGAGAGCCTGCACCCGGCTCTCATATTCGCCCGGCGGCACCCATAGGCGGGAAATCTGAATCTCATCCGGCAGCGTGCGCCAGCTCCTCGTATCAGCGGCCTCGGAGGCAATCGCCAAGCCGTGCGCAAGGACGCCCACCAGCAGACCGACCCATGGCGCGTCGCCTTTGTTGACTGCATGCTGTGATCCGCGCGTGGCGGCTTCGGCGGCGGCAAATTTCACTGCGGCCCTCGCCAGGGCTTTGGTCGTGATGCCGGGCATGCGGTCCGAGAGGGCCCGCTCCGCCAGCGCCGTCCCGTTGTAGACCAACTCGGAAGTCGCGGAGATGGGCGTTCCTTCCTTGGGCACCAGACTCACTGACTCTTGGGCGACTTGCGTCTTCTGGGGCATCAACTTGGGCAAGGCCACCCGCACGACACGGCCGTTGAGACCGTACAACACACTGTCCGCCGCACGACGCTCCTGTCGATTCGACGCATGCACGACCCCGCGATTCAGCAACACCAACTGCAGTGCGCTCAGGCTGACCGGGATATCGAGAAACGCCTCTTCCTTGCGCGGCGCGCGGCCATTATAGCTGATCACTACCACCTGGGCGAGATTCGGTTGGTCGCTCCGCGACACCCAACGCGTCTCCGGAAACTGATGCCGATACTCCTCAAACTCGGTGGTCAGATGCAGCGCTTCGGCTGTCCGTAGCAAATCCGCCCGCAACATCGGCGGCATCGGCGTGCGCGACCAGCCTTTGGTCGCCTCATAAATGTCATAGGCCTTGCGGTAGGCGATGAATGCATTGTTCACGTCACCCGTCGACTCGTACAACACGCCAGTGAGATACCGGGCGAACGCATCTTCGCGATACCCATCCTTTTCTTTCGCACTGTCCGCCAACACGTTCAAGCGATGATCGATCTGCCGCGCTTCGACGACGGCCTCCGTCAGTTGCCCCATCGCCGCATAGTTCAGCGCTTTCACGACATTGATCATCACATGTTCATAGGGATCGCCTTCGAACGGCAGCATGTTGTCGTTCGTCAGAAAGGCGGCGGTCTCAGTCCGGATGCTTCTGGTATAGAGCCGTTCCACCTCCATCGACGCCTGTTCGAGCAGATTGTTGCTCTGTACGTAGTCACCGGCGAGATGGAGCGTCATGCCACGATCCATGCTGTAGAGCAGCCGGTTGCGCGAGCCATATTCGGACTCCGCCTGCGCCATGATGGCGTCGGCCCGACGAGCATCATGCGCCGCCAGGCTTTGGTCGATCAGCAGGTAGTGGTTTTCGGCGAGTCCGCACCCGGACACCACCCACAGCAGGCCCCAGCAGAGGAGCGACAGGCAACGGAATGAAATGAAACGGCCTCCCCGAGGGGAGGCCGTGGTCGATGGAGGGTAAGGTCTCAACAGTCTACGTCGGGCTAGAAAATGGTGCGTTTCTTCTCAACCACTTTCTTGATTTTCTTCTGTCCGAACCAGGACTTGACGTTGTTTTCCAAGTCGACCATCTCCAGATCGACCTGATAGAACACCGCTTTGGCTCCGTCCTGTTCGTCCAGAATCGTCGCAATACTCCCGCGCATCATGTAGTCTGCGCCGATTTCCTTGCCCGGCGCCTTTTGCGTATCTTCACGGGCATGAACGGCCTGCTCGCGCCGCTCTTCACGCACTTCCTCCCGTTCGCCTTTCCCGGCGACAAAGGTCACTTTCTGCGAGTTGGTGAGCTCCCGCTCGAGATCGTTGACGAAGGTTTGCACATTGATATGTTCATGGCTCTTGTTCAGCACCGTCCCGACGATGACGACCGGCTGCCGGTTCTTGCCCTTTGTGAAGTTGCCGAGCCAGGGATTTGCCAAGGCTTCCTTGACCATGGCTTCGGCGACCATTTGAGAATCCGTATCGTTCCAGCGCCCGCTGAGATCGGTGACGATCCCGGTATCCACACGGGTCACTTTGGTTTCATGGCCGCACCCGCCAACCACAGCGGCCACACCGACGATCACCAGTACCGCCACGCTCCGTCCGAATGCCCCTTTCCGCCACTCGATCATGCGCTCTCTCCTCCTGAACAACAGGCATTGCCTCTGGCATGTCCGCTACTTGTTCGCGCGCTTGTCTTCTTCCTTCTCCAGACGATCGAACAACCGATCGGCATTCTTGCGCACAAAATCTCGGACCTGGCTGTTCAGTTCCTTCGCCTGTTCCAGGTTGTTCTTCATATCTTCGAGGCTGAGCTTGGTCAGCACATAGTAGGTGCCGGACTTTTCGTCCTTGTAACGATCCATCGGCTTGACGCCGTTCAAGGTGACCGCAGAGAAGGTCTTCACCGCCCGTTCGATATTCTGTTCTTCACTGTTGCGAGAAAAATCGCCGGCCGTCGTCGAGGCGGCATAGTCTCGCATGAGATACGCGGTATAGGCTTCAAACGTCTTGGCGATTTCCGCCCGGCTGCGGTTTTCCGCCGTGTCCCACGCCAGCGGTTCGTTCCGCACACCCACCACGGAGCCGACACCGTAGAACGACTTGTCGCTCTTTTCGTTGAAGGCGCCGGACCCTTTCTTCACCCAGTTTGGAGGACCGCCGCAGGCAGTCAGCCCGATGAGGAGTACGAGCGCCAGTGCGCTCCCGGTGAACTTCGAGAAAGCCCCCTCTACGCTACTCATACGAGTCCTCCTTGGTGTAACACCCATGAGAGCTGATGGCTCGGATCTACGCGGCAAGCTGGTGGAAGATCGACGTGTGTGAGTCACAGGATGACGAGACACAATTGCGCGAAAAAGCGAGTTTTTATGCTAACATGCACCCCTAGGACTGTCAACGCGGAACCAGTCTTTCGGTTGACGACATCGCTCGCAACAAGACCACCACACACCGCATTCTACGAAGGAGATGGACCAGATGGCTGACGTGCAGATTGAAGACGGCATTATTCGAGTCGTCCAACTCGATATCCAGGATCCCAAAGCCGCCGCAGTGCTGGCGGAATACCCGCAAGTGCGGTGGCCGGAAATTACACGACGCGCCTTGAAGATCGGACTGGGCTATCTGAAAGGCGGAGGCAAAGACTAGCCGCGTGCTGACGAAGCTGATGGCACGACAACACAGATCGTTCCGAAGCATCGGAGATCAGAACTGACGAGTGTGAAGACGTGTCAGGGATTCGGTGGAGAAGCGGGGTGCTCTGCGGGAGGCACACTCTCTTGAACCGCACGAACCGCGCGTTCGCTTTGCCCACCCAACTCTAGATAGCGACGGAAGGCATCGACTGATTTCTGCGGTTCGTGCAACTGGTCGGCATAGAGGGTTCCAAGCGAAAAATAGACATCCGTGTAGGCAGGATTGACAGCTAACGCCTGCTGCATGGCCTGCTCGGCTTCCTTCGGCTGGCTCTTCTTTTCGAGCACGAGTCCCAAGGAGTAGTGCGAGTCGGGATTCTGCGGCGCGTGCTGGACTGCGGCACGCGCCGCCGCCAACGATTCATCCAGGTTGGGCAGCACTTCCAGGCGGATATAACTCTTCAGCACGTAGGCATCACCGAAGGACGGATCGTAGGCAATCGCGCGATTCAACCGTTCCAGGGCTTCTTCCGCCGATTTCTGCTGCTGAAGGAGGGCAAACGCCTGCTCATATTGGACACGAGCTTCTTTCATCCGGTCGGCTTCGGTGCTGGGTTCCTTGCCGACCGAAAACGATTCTTTCCGCCCCTGGACAAGGATGACATCTCCATCCCCCTCAAGTTGGACGAACTGCGGATGTTGCGCGTCTTTCGTGTCGCGCTCCACGTCCTGTCGCACCTGAGCCGCCAGTTCACTGGCCATGACCCACCCGTTCTTGTTCAGGTCGGCGGCTCCCTTCAATCCGGCCACCAGCGCCGTGACGAACGGACTCAGTCCGGAGCCGTGTGCCACCGTTTCGTCTTTCTCTGCCGCGGTAATCACTTGGACCGATCGTTTTTCGGTGTCGTCTTCCGGCGAGAAGCGGCCCTCCAGCGAGAGGGGTTGCGGAGCGGTGACATCCCACCCGCGCAGATTGGCGTCGAACAGAAAGAGTAGATGTTTGGAAGCGGATCGTCGACTGAACTCTTTGAGCTGATCGAGCGTGATCGCTTTCCCCGGATTATTGAGCTGCGCATCCCAGGGCACGACAAATCCCAGGTCCTTCGATTGAACATCCTGCGTCACGCCGGCATGGCCCGAAAAGAACATGACCACCCGATCCTGCCGTCCCACTTTGCGCGGCAGATAGTCGTTCAGAATCTGCAGGAGCCGCCGTGAACTCGCCTCCTTGTCCTGCAATTCAATGACTTCGTCGAAGCCGAGTTCACGCAGCGCTGCGGCAACCGCATGGGCACTTTCCAATGCCCCAGGCACCTTGGGCGCAACGAGATAGTTCTCCACCCCGACCACCACGGCCCAGGACTTATAGTAGAGGCCTTCAGGCTTTCCGACCTGCGCCTGGGCAGAAGAACCATCGGCGAGGAATTCGGCGGTACACCAGACCGCCAACGCGGCAACGATCCGGAAAAAACGGGGTGATGTCGGCGAGCGCATCAAGCGGATGATTCCATCAGAGACAACGCGCCCAGCCTACCCTCGCGCCGTCCTGACTGTCAAGAAAGGCACCGTGCACCACGCCGCACCGGCGCGGAAACTCCCGCATGGTGACCGGCGTGCGCAGGGATGGCCAGGGTTGCAGTTCCCTCCTCCCATCCGCATAATGCCGTACAGGATGATGCCGCGGGAGAGACCGCCCCGCGATTAGTGGAGGTGATGGGATTCATGAGCGACAAAATCGATACGCTACTCAAAGAAGGACGGGTCATTCAGCCCTCCGCCCGCACCAAAGCGGCGGCACATATCCCGGATTACGACCAGGCCTATAAGGCCTCCATCGCCGACCCCGAAGCTTTCTGGGGCGGCGTGGCCAAGGAATTGGAGTGGTTCACCCCCTGGACTCGAGTGTTGGAGTGGAACTACCCCTGGGCCAAGTGGTTCGTCGGCGCGACCTGCAACATCGCCTACAACTGTCTCGATCGCCACGCCAATGGCTGGCGGCGGAACAAAGTCGCCATCATCTGGGTGGGCGAGAACGGTGAAGAACGCATCTTTACGTATGGCGAACTTTTGCGACAGGTCAACCGCTGCGCCAATGCACTCAAGGCACTGGGCTTGAAGCCAGGCGATCGTGTCACCATCTATTTGCCCAAAATCCCGGAACAGGTCGTCGCCATGTTGGCCTGCGCGCGCATCGGAGTCATTCACAGTGTGGTCTATTCCGGGTTCAGCGCACCGGCCCTGGCCAGCCGCATCCAGGATGCGGAAGCACGGCTGGTCATCACTGCGGACGTCGGCTACGACCGCGGGAAAACGATCCCGCTCAAACCCGTGGTGGACGCAGCCGTGGCATCCTGCCCTACCGTGGAGAAGGTGGTGGTCGTACGACGGGACGCGCTTGGCGTCGCCCTCACCGCGCCGAAGGAAATCGATTGGGCCGACTGGCTCAAAGAACAGAGCGCGGTCTGTGCGGCGGAACCGCTCGACGCCGAAACCCCTCTCTATATTTTGTACACCTCGGGAACGACCGGAAAGCCCAAAGGTGTCGTGCACGTCCATGGCGGCTACATGGTCGGCACCTATATCACGACCAAATATGTGTTCGATCTCAAGGAAGATGACGTCTACTTTTGCGTTGCCGATCCCGGCTGGGTGACAGGACACAGTTACATCGTCTACGGCCCCCTGTTGAACGGCGCCACGATCCTCATGGCCGAAGGCAAGCCCGACTATCCCAATCCGGGCCGCTGGTGGGACCTCATCGCCCGGTACGGCGTCTCCATTTTCTACACCACGCCGACGGCTGTCCGATTGCTGATGAAATACGGAGAAGACTGGCCGAAGAAATACGACCTCTCCACGTTGCGTGTGCTCGGCAGCGTCGGCGAGCCGATCAACCCCGAAGCCTGGGAATGGTTCTATCGCGTGACCGGCAGCGATAAACCCATCATGGACACCTGGTGGCAAACAGAAACCGGCGCGATCCTGGTCACTCCCCTGCCCTCCGTCCCGCTCAAGCCCGGTTCAGCCACGAGGCCGTTCCTAGGAATCGAAGCCGACGTGGTGGACAAGGAAGGAAACAGCTTGCCGAGTAATGCCGGCGGATTCGCCGTCATCAAGAAACCATGGCCGGCGATGATGCGCACGATCTACAAAGATCCCGATCGCTACAAGGTCTACTGGAATACCATCCCCAACTGTTATACGGCGGGCGACGTCTGCCGCAAGGACCAGGACGGCTACCTGTGGTTCATGGGACGCGCCGACGACGTCATTAAGGTGGCGGGCAACCGCATCGGCACGGCGGAAGTTGAAAGCGCCCTGGTCAGTCATGATGCCGTAGCCGAAGCCGCGGTCATCGGGAAACCACATCGCACCGCGGGTGAAGCGATCAAGGCCTTCGTCATCTTGAAACAGGGCTATCAGGATTCAAAGGAACTGGTGCAGTCGCTCAAAGATCATGTGCTGAAGGAACTGGGGAAAATTGCGGTGCCGCAGGAAATCGATATCGTTCCCTCACTCCCGAAAACACGGTCCGGAAAGATTATGCGGCGAGTGCTGAAAGCTAAAGAACTAGGACAGGACGTGGGAGACATTTCCACCATCGAAGACTGAACCGATTCAGCTTCAGCCACACACACTCTTTCACTGTCTGCATGGAGGCCGGTCATGCACAGACACTGTTCTCGTCGATCCATTCTCTGTTGGACGATTGCGGGGATCTTGCTGCTGGGGAGTGGAACATCCCTGAGTGTGGCCGAGGAAGGCGGGAAGGGGTCAACCACCTTCGCGCTTCATACCAAGCCGGCAGCCAGAGGGAAAACTCAGAAGGCAGCCTCTGCCCCGTCCAAGGGATCAACACCCCGATATGCATCGGCGGAGACAGCGGCACACGCTCCGGCCTGTTTCGGCGAAGCGCCAAAAATCCAGTCGGTAAAGCCGGACGAGGGCAAGCCCGGTGGCACAGTGACCCTCTACGGAAAAGGTTTTGGCCCTGCCGCCTGCCTTCGCTCTGTGTCCTTCGGTCCTGGCTATCCCGCGGCATTCACCTTCGTCAACGATACTCAAATCACCGCAACTGTCCCCAAACACAGACGGAAAGGAATGGCGATGCTGACCATCACCACCGCGTCGGGGGAGGATTCAAAAGCGTTTCTGGTGAAATAGATCGGCGCGCGATCGTGACGCGCTGAGGGATGGGAGCGGCTACAGCAATCCCCGGCGTTGCAGGTAATCCTTATCGATGACAGGGGATGGTTTGGGAGGAAGCACGCCGCGCTCCTGCAGGAGCCGTTCGACGTATTTGCCGATCAGGTCCGATTCCAAATTGAGGTGATCGCCCACCTGTTTCAGTCCAAGGGTGGTGACTGTTGCGGTGTGGGGAATAATGGCCACCAGAAACGAGCGGTCAGTCACCTCGTTGATCGTCAGGCTGATGCCATCCACCGTGATCGATCCCTTGGGAACGCAGAGTCGTAAAATTTCCTTCGGTGCCTCGATCTCCAGAATCAGTGCATTGCCGTCCTGATGCCGGCTCCGAATCGCCCCGACCCCGTCGACATGCCCGGAGACCATGTGGCCGCCGATGCGTTCGTTCAGTTTCATGGCCCGCTCGAGATTCACCGGTGCCCCGGAGGCGAGACGACCCAGCGTCGTGACGTGAAGTGTTTCCGGTGACACGTCGACGGAAAAGTCGTGATCGGTCCGCGCAACGGCCGTGAGGCATACGCCGTTCACACTGACACTGGCGCCGATGGTGAGGTCGCCCATCACGGTCGAGGCCATGATGGTCAGACGTGTGCCGGCCAAGCTTTTGTTCAGCACCGACACCGCACCCATCTCTTCCACAATACCACTGAACATGGTCTAGGCTCCCCTGTGAGTCTTCAAGAGATACAGACAGAATCCCACTAATCCGAGACCGCCCACCACCGCGATTCCACGCTGCAACGTTTCGATAAACTCGGTGTCCATCTTTCCCTGCTTTCCCATCAAAGAGCCATCGTCAGGCTGAAAAAATGCGGTTGCAGTATAGCACTACCGTGGAAGAGATCTCATCGTCGCCCAGAACGCCACAGCCGCAAGGATCTGGAGCCCGGCAATGACGGCAAACGCCCCCTGGTAGCTGACATGGGCAATGAGCAACCCGGCGAGCAGCGGACCGCTCGCATGTCCGATGTCCATCACCGTCCCTTGCATTCCCATCCCCGCACCCAGCCGTTTGAACTCCGAACTGTCGGCCACCAGCGCGGCAGAGGATGACGACACCACCGCCTCTCCGAACCCGAACCCGGAGGACAATACCAGCAACAGGGCGAATGATCCGACGTGGGGAATGCTGATGAACGTCGCCGCGCAAATGACCAGACCGAGCACGATCAGCGGTTGTCGTCCGACCCGATCTGAGATCCGCCCCATCACCGGCTTGGACAAAAACGACGTCACCGCCTGCACGCTGAACATCAACCCCACTTCACCGGCGTTCAATCCGACCGAGAGGCCATAGAGCGGAAGGAACGCCATCAGCGCACCATTGGCAATCATCTTGGCCGCATCGGTGGAACTGGTGATCAACACCTTCCGGTTCCGGGCCACCGCAAGAAAACCTTTGCCCATCTCGGTGATCACCGGAGCCAGGCCCTTTTCGCGCACGCGCGGAGGCGGCTCGTCCAGATGCAGGCTGAAGAAGATCAGAATGGCAATGCACCCGAAGATCCCGGCGGTAACAAAGGCCGTGGAAAACCCGGCTGCATGGGCCAACCATCCACCCAGAAACGGGCCAAGAAGCGAGCCGGACTGGGTGCAGGCCGTATAGGTGCCCATCGCGGCCCCGCGCCGCTCTTTGTAGAGGTCCGCCACCGTCGCCAGGGCACTCGGCGCGAAGATGGCCGTCGCCAGGCCATGGACGAATCGTAAGGCCGTCAACGCATTGAGATCCGAAATGAATGGATAGATGAACGGCGGCAACCCGAACGCCACCACCCCGATGCGCAGCAGCATCTTCCGCCCATAGATGTCGGACAGGGCGCCCGACGGCAGTTTCAGCAGCACCCCGGTCATCGTCGACACGGAGACGATCAACCCGATCCGCTCCGGGCCGGCGCCAAGCGATTCCGCGAAGAGGGACAGCACCGGCATGCGAACCAGGTTATAGCTGATGAAACAAAACACGCCGAGCGTGCAGAGGTAGAAAAAGCTGCGGGAAGTCGTCATCACCATCTCATGGAAGGGCGGGGCCCGATCGCGGTGCAGGCTGATGCAGGGACGCAAGGGCGTCCTTCAGAAACGCGACCTGCTCGTCCGGGAGACCCGGCGGGTCTGTCGCCTCGAACAGCACGTGATCCGGATGGTCGCGCATGACCCCGGCCAAACGACGCGCGGCATCAAACGCCTTCACGACCTGTCGATTCACCACATTGCCAATGAGCGGACGAAGCAGCGACAACAGCCCGGAATAGAGTCGATTGTCGAGCCGCAGGTAGGCCACCATTGTATTGTCGACCGACTCGCCCCCCTGCCCGTCCTGTACCGGCTGCAATCGAAACAACACCAAGGCCTTGCCGGTCACTCGCGGCAAAAACCGTCCGTCATGCGTGCCTTCGACATAATACATACGCGTGTGCTGATCCTGATAGAGCGGATGCACCATTCCTTCCGTGCCTTCGCCATCCGTCGCCCAAAACTCATCAGGTCCGCGCAACTCAGCTTTATAGAGTCCCAGGTCGAGGCGATTGACCAAAGCGGCTGCCATGACAGGATGCTCCAATAGGTACAGATACACAGATTCCGGCAGAGGAGTTCTGATGGGACCGACCTTGTTGGCGGTCGTGTAGTGCGTCACGATCGGCTCGACCCGGCAGGCCCAAGACGCGTCGATCCGGTCGAGGGGAAAGAGGACCCCGGCATGGAGGGACGGGAGCGGGCAACGGTCCGGCTCGGCGTGCCCGACGGAGAGGAATGCGACCGCTCCGGCCACGAGGACGACGGCGGCTGCACCGGCGCGTCGAACAGCCGTTGCGGCCCTACTCATGAAGGCCGCTGCGGCACGGACAGCGTCACATGGACAGGAAAGAGTTGCGCAGGATCGTGCCTGAGACGCGCCTGTCGCAGCAACGTTTCCACCTGCGGTGTGAGCAGGCCCTCAAACGAAGGCTTCCCGTCCGTCGTGATGATGACCGGCTGTGACAGATCGATGAGGTCCTCGTTCAGATACAGCGTATACTGCCGTACCCGGTCGGTACGCACCTCGATCCGGTTGGGGCCGGTAACCTGCGCGGTCAAGCGGGCATACGTCCGCTGTCGAATGCTGTCGTCCCGCTTGTCGATGAGGTCTTCAGAAAAGGAGGCGATCTGATCCGTCGCGTCAATCCTCACCCACCCGAATGACAAAAGATGGCTCGCATCGCGCACGACGGTCACGGTCTTCGGCACCGGCGTCCGGCGCTGGTTGTCGAACCACGTCACCAGATCAGGGAGTTCTTCCCGCGGGAAAAAATGTCCTCCGGCCATGGCATGGGTACGGTCGTGTTCGCGGTAGATGAACGGATACCCGAGATGCTTCAATTCAGCGGCCAGTTTCCGGCTCAATTCCACCGGCATGACCTGATCTTGAGATCCATGGATGATATAGACCGGCGTTGTCCGGAGATTCTCCAGAAAGGGAAACAGCACATCGTCGATCCCGCTGGCCATCGGAGCGAGACCGGCAAACAACGGAGCATGGTGCATACCGATCAACCAGGCCCCGATACCACCGTTGGACATACCGCTCAGGAAAATGCGGTTCGGATCGATCCGATACCGCTGCCGCACGGTCTGGACCACCGCCAAGACCAAATCTTCTGCCCGTCTCGTAAACCAGGCGCCGGCTGGATAGGTCGGACACACTAGGATGTAGTTCTCGCCTAAACGTGACTTCCATCGATCCAAGTAGGCCTCGCCGGTGAAGCCGGCCCCGTGCAGACACACGACCAACGCATAGTCCTTCGTCGGCTCATAGCTTTGTGGGACAGACAGGCTATACCGATAGGGACGGTCACGCACGACGATCTGCTCATCCGGCAACATGCCGACCGGCTGGAGACCATGTGGCTGCCCCTTGCGCAGAATCCCTTGCACGGCAGGCACCGTGGCATCGGAACGCTGCAGAATCGTAGTCAGCACCGCGCGAGCCTGCTCGCCGTCTTCAGTCGTGAGGTACTGCCACACCTGGGCGGCCAGGTCTGTTGCAAGAGGCTCTTCGGCCGCATACAGGGGCATGACAGACAAGCCTGGCGCAACAAGGCACCCGAGGAGGAGCAGGAATGCGATGAGTCTTAACGGTTGGGCATTGCAGACGGAACGGAGAAACACGTGGAACGGGCTCCTAGTGGGTCGCCAAATCAGCTTGGATCAGCATATCACGCCCGACCGGCTCGATGCGCAGATTGTTGAGGGAGAGGGACTCGCGCAATCGGCGCGGCGACAATCCCCCCACCAGTCCCTTGGCATCCTGTCCACCCAACAAGAGTGGCGCAATGAAACACATGAGCCGTTGGGCGAGGCCGGCCCGCAGCACGGCGGCGTTTATCTCGCTTCCTCCCTCGACCAGCAGGCTTGTAATCCCAAGTTGGCCAAGCCGCGTCCACAACGCCTGGAGATCGACATGGCCTCCGGCCTTCGGAAGGATCAGCACATCGACACCACGCCTTTTCAAGGTGGCAAGCTTACGCGGCGGAGCCGCACTGGTGGTGGCGAGCACCGTGTGCGCCTCTTGCTGCTGTGCGAGCACCGCGGCCTTGAGGGGGATCCGCAGTCGGCTGTCCACAATGATTCGCAGCGGCTGCCGCAGAGACAACTCGCCGCCCGGCCTCGCGGTCAATCGGGGATTGTCTCGCAACACCGTGCCGATACCGACAAGGACGGCGTCCACATCGGCCCGCATCTGCTGAGCCTGCCCCCGCGCCGCTTCATCGGTAATCCATTGGGATTCGCCTCGGGCCGTGGCGATCTGCCCATCCAACGTCATACCGGCCTTCAAGATGGTAAAGGGTCGGCCGTTCTGCACCCAGTAGATGTAGGCCTCGTTGAGTTGCCTGGCTTCGGCCTCGCAACAACCGACTTCGACCTGTATCCCTGCCCGCTTCAGCTGCGCAATTCCTCTCCCTCGCACCTGCGGATTCGGATCGACCATGGCGACGACGACGCGGCGAACGCCGGACGCAATCACCAGCGGAACACAGGGGGGGGTGCGCTTTTTCAGATGACTGCAGGGTTCGAGGGTGACGTAGAGGGTGCCGCCTTTGGCACGGGAACCGGCCTGACTCAAGGCGATCACTTCAGCATGGGGGCCACCCACTTTGCGGTGGGAGCCTTGCCCGACGATGATCCCGCGGTGGACGACCACGGCGCCGACCATGGGATTGGGGCTGGTGTGACCCCGGCCCTTCGCGGCGAGGCGAAGCGCCAGGGCCATATACTCACGGTCTCGAGGAGAAGATCTCACCGTTTCGTACGCTTGGGGCTCCGTACCGCACGCTTGGCGACAGGCCGCTTCTTGGCCGACGCAGGCCTCGCGGCTTTCTTCGCAGGTTTTGCCTTCACCACCCGCTTGGCGGCGGATGGGGCAGCCTTCGGCTTGGATTTTTCCGCCTCTTCCTGCGTCAGCGCCGCCTGTGCCGCCGCTAATCGCGCAATGCCGACCCGATAGGGCGAACAGCTCACGTAGTCCAATCCCAGCTGATGGCAGAACTCGACGGAACTGGGGTCGCCCCCATGCTCGCCGCAAATGCCCAACTTGATCGTGGGTCTGGTCTTCCGCCCGCCGGTGATCGCGGTGCGCATGAGGGAACCGACGCCTTCCCGGTCCAGCACGGCAAACGGGTCGCTTTCGAGAATGTTGGCGGTCTTGTAGAAGTCGATAAACTTCGCCGCGTCGTCGCGGGAGAAGCCGAATGTGGTTTGCGTCAGGTCGTTCGTCCCGAAGGAGAAGAATTCCGCCTCTTCCGCAATCCGATCGGCCGTCACGGCCGCACGCGGCAACTCGATCATGGTACCGACGAGATAGGAGAGCTTCACGCCGTAGCGCTTCATGGTTTCTGTGGCCACTTCGCGCACAAGATCCTTTTGTGCCTTCATTTCCGACACCATGCCGACCAGAGGAATCATGATCTCCGGAACGATCTTCGTGCCTTCCTTGGCCAGCTCGCAGGCCGCTTCGATGATCGCGCGCGCCTGCATCTTCGTGATCTCCGGCATCGTAATCCCGAGGCGGCAGCCGCGCAGACCCAGCATGGGATTGAACTCATGCAGTTCCTCCACACGGGCCAGCAATCGCTTCTTCTCCTCCAGCACGGTCGGTGATCCGCTGGTCAGTTCGAGTTGCGCGATTTCGACCATGAGGTCTTCACGCTTCGGCAGAAATTCATGCAACGGCGGATCGAGCAACCGAATCGTCACCGGAAATCCCTTCATCTCGCGATAGAGTCCGATGAAGTCCTGCTTTTGCAACGGCAGCAGTTGATCCAGGTACATCTCCCGTTCTTCCCGCTTCCTGGCGAGGATCATCTTCTGCATGATCTGAATACGGTCCTCGGCAAAGAACATGTGCTCGGTCCGACAGAGACCGATGCCTTCAGCGCCGAAACTCCGCGCAATGCGGGCTTGATCAGGCACGTCCGCATTCGCCCGGACCTTCAACTTGCGCACGCCGTCGGCCCACTTCAGCACCGATTCGAAGAGCTGATACTTCTCCGACGCCGCAGCCTCCATTTTGCCCTGCAGCACCTGGATGACCTCGGACTCCACCACGGGAATGTCACCGCCATATACGTTACCGGTCGACCCGTTGACGGACAGATACTCCCCTTCGCGGAATACTTGGGTGCCGATCCGCACGGTCTGATTGTCCACCACTTCAATGGCCTCACAACCGGCGACACAGACCTTGCCCATCTGCCTGGCGACCACCGCCGCGTGGGACGTCATGCCGCCGCGCGCAGTCAGAAAGCCCAGGGCGGCATTCATGCCGTGAATATCGTCCGGGCTGGTTTCCTGCCGCACCAGTACGACGCGATCACCGGCAGCCTTCATTTCCACCGCACGGTCCGCTGTCAACGCGAGTTTCCCGGCCGCAGCTCCCGGTCCAGCCGGCAACCCCTTGCCGAGCGGCGTGCAGTGCGATTCTTCCTTCGCATCGAAAATGGGATAGAGGTACTGCGCCAACTGATCCGGCCCGATGCGCTGGAGCGCCTCTTTCTTGGTGATGAGCCCTTCCTTCACCATATCGACCGCGATCCGGACCGCCGCTACGCCGGTCCGTTTTCCGACGCGGGTCTGCAACATGTAGAGCTTGCCCTCCTGGATGGTGAACTCCAGGTCGAGCATGTCCCGATAGTGACGCTCCAACCGCTTATAGGTCGTCTCCAAATCCTTGTAGGCCTGCGGCATGAACTTTTCGAGCTGATTCACCGGCAACGGAGTCCGGATACCGGCGACGACATCCTCGCCCTGCGCGTTCGTCAAACATTCGCCGAAGAACTGCCGCTGACCGGTGGCCGGATCGCGCGTGAAGGCCACGCCGGTGCCGCTGGTTTCGCCCATGTTGCCGAAGACCATCGCCACCACGTTCACCGCCGTGCCCCAGGTTTCTGGAATGTTGTACAGACGGCGGTACGTGACGGCCCGCGCGCCGTACCAGGAGGAGAACACCGCATTGATGGCCATGCGCAGTTGCTCGAGCGGATCGTCGGGAAAATCCCGTTTGGTTTCCTCTTTGACCAGTTCCTTGAAACTGACAACGAGTTCCTTGAGTGCCTTGGCATCGAGATGCGTGTCCTGCGTCACCCCGAGATCCCGCTTCTTGTGCTTGAGAATGTCCTCGAAATGCTCGCGGTTGATGCCCATGACGATGCTGCCGAACATGCTGATGAAGCGACGATAGCTGTCCTGCGCAAACCGTTCGTTCTTGGTCTTGATCGCCAGCCCGTGCACGGTCGTGGTGGTCAACCCGACGTTCAACACGGTGTCCATCATGCCCGGCATGGAGGCGCGGGCCCCCGAACGCACCGACACCAGCAAGGGATTGTCCGGATCGCCGAACCCGGCCTTCATCGACCGTTCGATCTTCTTCAGCGCGTGCAACGCCTCCTCCATCATGCCGGGAGGATAGGCCTTGCCACGCTTGTAGTATTCGACGCAGGCCTCCGTGGAGATCGTAAATCCGGGGGGCACGGAGACTTTCAGGTTCGTCATCTCGGCCAGTCCGGCACCCTTGCCGCCGAGGAGTTCCTTCATGTTGCCTTTGCCCTCGGCTTTTCCATCTCCGAAGTAATAGACGTATTTCTTGGCCACGCGACGCTCTCCTTCTGCTATGAGGTCAATGAGTCGGAACTGATTGGCGGGCGGCGGCTTCCAATCGCATGCGGTAGCGGTTAACGACGTGCCTGGTCACGCGAATGCCGCACACGATGATCCCCACCACGAACGCGCCGACCGCAAACAGCCGGTAATCCACGAACGGTCCATAGTCGAAATAAAACGTTCCGTCTGCGCCTTGCTTAAGTTGCGCGTCTTTCTGAAACGTATGGGTCTTCCCGGTCGGATCGGCGAGGTTGAGCCATTCCGAACAGAACTGCACGGGGTTTCCCGATCCCGGCACATGCTGGTAGGCCAGTCGCAGGCAAATGTCTTGTCTGGAATCATAGATATCCGGTGTCCGTACCAGCCGCTCAAAATTCAGGCCGGTCACCCAGATGCCGAAGAGAAACACCGCGTTGCACACCACCATCATGACGACGCTGATGCCGGACGCAAACCGTCGGACTTTGGTCGCCCTTACTTGGGCCGCCGCGCTTGCCTCGGGTGACTCAGGAAGGCTCTCTGAAGTCGCGTCCACACGTTCACCATCCGCTATGTCCCTTGTACCACAATCTGGGAGAAATCAGCGAACGACATGAACAAATCGTCGACCTCCTTCAAGAGCGACAGTCGATTCCCGCGGATCAGCGGATCTTCGGCATTGACCATCACCGCATTGAAAAAATCGTCGATCGGTCCTTTCATGCGGACCAACACATCCAGCGCCTGCCCATACTGCCCGGTGCCCATGGCCGAGCGATAATCGTCATGGCTGCTGCGAACGGTCTGATGCAGGGCGGACTCGGCGGTCTCGCGGAACGCATCGGACTCGACCGGCTTCCGATCCCATTGCTCTTTTTCCGTCAGCCGGTGTGCACGCTTGAACCCGGCGATCAACGGATCAAACTCAGCCCGCGTGGAAATCTGCTGCAGCGCCTGCATCTTGTCGAAGAGATCCACCATATCGACGTTACGGCGATCGACGGATTTCAGCACGGCCTCCATGACGTCGTCCCGCAATTGGTGTGCGCTCTTTCCATAAAAGCGGACCCGCTCATATAAAAAACCGATGACGTCCGGCGCTCCGCCTTTGCCAGTATGAGGCGCGGCCGTCACGTTCTGAGCGGTCAATCCTTCTTGCGCGGCCCGCACCGCTTGCGCAAGATTGAGCCGCAACCGGCTCTCGATGAGAATACGCACGATCGCCGTGGCGTGGCGTCTGAGGGCGAAGGGATCTTCAGACCCGCTGGGAACCAGGCCGACCATGAAAAATCCGGCAATGCTGTCTAACCGGTCAGCCAGGGAAAGCACCTTCCCTGCCAATGACTCCGGCAACTCCCCCTCCATCGCCCGTGGCATGTACTGTTCGCGAATCGCCGTGCTGACGACCGAAGACTCCCCGTCGTGTTTCGCATACTCCCCGCCCATGATTCCTTGCAGGGTCGGAAACTCGCCGACAATACCCGTCAGCAGATCAGCCTTGCTGAGTTCCGCCGCGCGCCGGCAGTCCTGAATCACTCGATCATCACCAAGCTGCCCGGCCACATGAGCCGCCATCGCTATGACGCGCTGCGTCTTCTGATGCAAACTACCGAGTTTCTGGTGGAATGTGACCGCGAGCTGTTTGGCCACGCGATCCGCCAGCGACGTCTTGCGATCCTCGTCGAAGAAAAATTTCGCATCGGCCAAGCGGGCGGCCAGGACCCGTTCGTTGCCTTCCCGGATCAACTGCATATTCGACAACTTCATATTCGTGACCGCCAGGAAATTGGGCAACAACGCGCCGTTCGAGTCCACCAGGGAGAAATACCCCTGGTGCTCTTTCATGGAGGTCATCAGAATTTCTTTCGGGAGCGCGAGATAATGCGGTTTAAAGGACCCTAGAATCGTCAGCGGGCATTCCACCATATACACGGCCTGCTCCAGCAACTCATCGTCCTGGTGCAGGTGCCCGCGCGCGGACTTGGCCAGCGAGGCCAGTTGGTCCAGAATCATCGCTCGGCGCCGGTCCTGGTCCACAATCACGCTGTGGCGCTCGGTCTCTTTCAAATAGTGGGCGATGGACTTGACGGCAAATCCCTTCGAACTGGACACCTTCGCACCCAGCACCCGATGCCCCTGGCTGAAATTGCCGGCTTTGATCGTCGCGAACTGAATCGGCAGGACCTTGCCCCCGCAGAGCGCTATCAACCAACGCACCGGCCGAGCAAAGCGCACCCCGGTCTGGTTCCAATGCATGGCCTTAGGGAACGACAACTTGGCCAACAACTGCGGCAAGGCCTGCGTCAGGACCGCAGCCACGGCCTGGCCCTTCTCTTGCTTCACCGCAAACAGATAGTCGCCTTTGGGCGTCTGCCGGACTTGCAGAGACTCAACCGGCACGCCTTGACCCGCGGCAAACCCAATGGCCGCTCTCGTCGGCTGACCCGACTGATCGAAGGCCACGGCTTTTGACGGCCCCATGGATTCCTTGACGGCCGAGGCCTGTTGTCTCGCCAGCCCTTCCACCAGCAACACGAGCCGCCGCGGTGTCCCCATCGTCCGGACAGCGCCATACGTCAGGCGCAAATCCTTCAGCAAGGTCTCCGCCCCCTGCTGCAACGCGCGTAAGGCCGGAGCGACAAACTGATAGGGCAACTCTTCGGTGCCGATTTCAAGCAACAATTCGGTCGTCGCGGGAGTCTTGGCGCGTGAGGCAGGCGCAGCCTTCTTCGCGCGTGAAACAGTCTTGGTCTTGGATTTCTTGGTTGGCATCGTGGGATAGGGTCCGCAGGCTACTTGGTGGTGACCGGTGAGTGGTTGGTGGCTCCTTTACCTGCCCGAGCCGGTTGCTTGATCAAGGGATGGCCCATGGCCTCCCGGTCGGCCACGTACGATTCCGCGCAGCGCCGCGCCAACGCCCGCACCCTGGCGATGTAGGACGTCCGCTCAGTGACGCTGATCGCCCCGCGTGCATCCAGCAGGTTAAACATGTGCGAGGTCTTGATGCAGTAATCGTAGGCCGGCAACGTCAACTTCTTTTCGAGCAGACGCTGACATTCCCCCTCGAACGCCTGGAAGGTGGCCATCAGCATGGGCACCTCGCCCTCTTCGAAGTTGTAGCGTGAAAATTCGACCTCACTCCGATGATGCACATCGCCGTACGTCACGCCGTCGGTCCATTGGAGGTCGTACACGTTATCGACCTGCTGGAGATACATCGCAATACGCTCGGTGCCATAGGTGATTTCGCCGGTAATCGGATTGAGCGGAATGCCCCCGATTTCTTGAAAATACGTAAACTGAGTGATCTCCATGCCATCGAGACGCACTTCCCAGCCCAAACCCCAGGCGCCGAGCGTCGGCGATTCCCAATCGTCCTGCACAAACCGGATGTCGTGTTTCTTCGGATCGATGCCCAGTTGCTTGAGACTCTCCAAATAGAGGCCCTGAATATTGTCGGGAGCGGGTTTCAGCACGACCTGATACTGGTAGTAGTGCTGCATGCGGTTGGGATTTTCGCCATAGCGGCCATCGGTCGGACGGCGGCAGGCTTGCGGGTAGGCGGCGCGCCAGGGTTCCGGCCCGAGGGAACGGAGGAACGTGGCGGGATGGAATGTGCCCGCACCTACTTCCAAATCATAAGGTTGGTGAATCACGCACCCGCGGTCAGCCCAGAAGCGATGCAGGGTCAAAATGAGGTCTTGGAAATTCACCGGGTGTCCAGATCTAGCCGCTGGCTGCTCGTGGTGACGGTTGAAAAGCAGGCCTGAAGCTAGCAAGAACCGTGACAGGGTGTCAAGAAACTGCACCTCCGTTTTCAATGGGTTGCAGCGCCAGCACCTCATGAACATGCGCGGATTTGTTCCCGGCAATCTCGCCACTGAATCGCTTGAACTGTGAGACGCACTGGTTTATTCTGCCAAATCTTGAGCAACTCACTAGACAACTATCTAGGCCATGAAGTTCTCCAAGAAGAGTGAATATGGGCTCCGGGCACTGCTCGAGCTCTGCGAGACCTACGGGGGCCGCGTGCTCCAGCGCCATGAGATTGCCGAGCGCCAGAATATTCCCGTGGAATTTCTCGAACAAATTCTGCTCGCGCTCAAACGCGCCGGACTGCTGGCGAGCCGGCGTGGGATTCGTGGCGGGTACTCGCTGATCAAGTCGCCGGAAGAGATCACGCTGGGCCAAGTCATCCGTATTTTGGATGGCCCGCTCGCGCCGATCAGTTGTGTCAGCAAAACCGCCTATCAAAAATGCGCCGATTGCCCCTATGCCGCCAAACCGTTCTGCCCGTTACAACAGGCCATGGGGGAAGTGCGCGATGCCATTGCCAATATTCTCGACCACTATACGTTGAGTCGATTCGCCCATAACAATCTGGTGGAAGGATCCTGATGCGTACCATCAGCCACGCAGTGACGAGCCTGTTTGTCGCAGTGATCACGTATGGAGCCTTGCTGACAGCCGCCGCACCAGCGCAAGCCGCGGAAACGCGCGATCTGATTTTGGCGGCCTATAGCGTGCCGAAGGAAGCCTACGAGCGACACATCATCCCCGCTTTTCAAAAGCATTGGAAACAAAAAACCGGGCAGGATGTCCGCGTACGCAGTTCCTATGGAGCTTCCGGCGCCCAGGCGCGCGCCATCATCGGCGGGTTCGATGCGGATGTTGCCGTGCTCTCGCTGGAAGGCGACGTCGATCAAATCACCAAAGCCGGCTTGATTACGCATGACTGGAGAAAGGCTCCGCATGGGGGCATGATCTCCGCCTCGGTCGTCGCGCTGGGCGTCCGGAAAGGCAATCCCAAGGGCGTGAAGGGCTGGGAAGATGCGGCGCGTCCCGGTGTCGAAGTCTTGTATCCCAACCCCAAAACCTCCGGCGGCGCCATGTGGGATGTGATCGCAATTTATGGCGCGGGGCTCAAACTTGCCGAGCAACGGGCGGGAAAACCGGTTGCTCCTGAAACGGCCGCGACGCAAGCGATCGACCTGCTCACCCGCATACAACGCAACGTGAAAGTCATGGACAAAAGCGGCCGCGAATCGGTGACGACGTTCGAACGTGGCGTCGGCGATGTCATCGTGACCTATGAAAACGAATTGCTGCCGCGCGTGAAGAGCGGACGCCCCTATGAAATCATCGTGCCGGCCGAAACGGTGTGGATCGAAAACCCGGCGGCGGTCGTCGATACCTATGCCGATCGGCATAAAGCCAAGGATCTGGCCGACGCATTCGTGGAGTTTCTGCATGGACCGGAGGCGCAAGCCGCCTTCGTCGAATTGGGATTCCGCCCGTTGGACCGAACTGCGCCGGCTCCTGCGGCAGGAACAGGGCTGCCTCAACCCGCCCGTCTGTTCACCATCGCGGACCTCGGCGGATGGGACTCAGTGAGCAACAAACTCTTCGGCGCGCAAGGGGTGTGGACGAAGATCGTCGAAGATGTGTCAAAGAGATAGGGCAAGGTACGATCGTTGAATTCGCATCTCTTAGTCCGAGTCGCGCTACGGTCCGCAGCGGTGGGGTATGTGCTGCTCTTGATTTTTCTCCCGCTTGCGGCGCTCGCACAACAATCGTTTGCTGCGGGATGGGATCGCTTTCTCCAGGATCTGGCCGCTCCACAAGCGTCGGCCGCACTCTGGTTGACCATTGAAACCGCCGCGATTGCCACCGTCATCAACGCCATCTTCGGCACTCTCTCGGCACTCGTGCTCGTGCGCTACGAATTTCCCGGCCGCTGGCTGTTGAACGCGTTAGTCGATCTGCCGTTTGCCATCCCCACCCTCGTCGCCGGATTGATGATTGCCGCGATCTATGGCCCCACGAGTGTCCTTGGCACCTGGCTCCAGCAGGGCGGCCTGACGGTGCTGTATAACCAGCCCGGCATCATTCTGGCCATGCTGTTTGTCACCATGCCGTTTACGATTCGCTCCCTGCAGCCGGTATTGATGGGTCTCGAACGGGATCAGGAGGAAGCGGCATTCACCCTCGGAGCGAGTCCCTGGACGACCTTTTGGAAGGTGACCGTCCCGTCGGTCCTGCCCGGACTGCTGACCGGCGTGTTCCTCACCTTCGTGCGCGCACTCGGCGAATTCGGCTCCATCGTGATCGTCGCAGGCAACATCCCGATGAAGACGCAGGTGGCGTCCGTGTACGTCTACGGAGAAATCGAGAGCTACAACCCCCAAGCGGCGACATCCGTCTCGGTGTTGATTCTGCTCATTTCATTTGTGGTGCTGCTGCTATTGGAGCGGCTGACCCGGCGTCCAGGTGAACGGTTACCGAAACTGTTTCGCTGGATGAGCCGGCATGAAGAACCAAGCCACGATTCCGCAGCACCGACTGCTGCGCACTGAAAGGCGAACCGGGTTGTGATCGTGTTGAGTGGAACGGGAGTGCAGGCATGCGTTGGCTGTTGATCGGGATCGTCTGGCTCTATTTTCTGGTCCTTCTGGTGGGCCCGATCCTTTACATGGCCAGCCAGAGTTTCAGCGAGGGGCTGGCGGCGTTCTGGACGGAAATCTCACGGCCGGAAGCGCTGCACGGATTTACCCTCACTGCGGAAATCACGCTGATCGTGCTCATGCTCAACCTGATCTTCGGAACACTCACGGCGCTGGTGTTGGCACGCCAACAGTTCTGGGGCCGCAGTCTGGTCAGCGGTGTGATCGATCTACCCTTTGCCGTCTCACCGGTCATCGCCGGATTCATGCTGATCCTGCTGTTTGGACCGGATACCCTGCTGGGCGCGTTTTTCGGCCAGGCGCATATCAAGATCCTCTTCGCGTTGCCCGCAATGATTCTCGCCACGCTCTTCGTCACGTTTCCCTTCATGGTGCGGGAACTCACGCCGCTGCTGCAGACATTGGGGACCGAAGAAGAAGAGGCCGCACGGACGTTGGGGGCGGGAGAGTGGCAGGTCTTTCTCAAGGTGACCCTCCCTGCTTTACGGTGGGGGCTGGTCTATGGCGCCACCCTCACCGTCGCACGGGCGATCGGCGAATTCGGCGCCGTGCTGGTGGTCTCCGGCAATATCCTGTTGCTGACGCAGACCGCCACCTTGCATATCTATCAAAGTTATGTCGATTTCAATTACGTGGCGGCTAATGCCGTGGCATTGACCCTGCTCGCCGTCTCCTTCGCGATTCTCACGGTGCTGGAAATCGCCAAGGCCCGAGCGGAAACGACCGTCGCGGAAGCAGGAGCGCAGTAAGCCGGTGAAAATAGAGGTCCGCGGGCTCACCAAAAAATTCGGTTCCGGAACAGCGGTCGGCAATGTTTCGTTCGTGGTAAACGAAGGCGAACTGCTTGGCTTGCTTGGGCCCAGCGGAAGCGGAAAAACCACGGTGTTGCGGTTGATTGCAGGCCTGGAGGTCCCAACCTCCGGCGACATCTTCATCGATGGGAAGCGCGTCAACGACCTCACCGTGCAGGAACGCAACATTGGCTTCGTGTTTCAACATTACGCCCTTTTCAAACATCTCACGGTTTTCGACAACATCGCCTTCGGTCTCAAGATCAAAAAGTGGAACCGGCCGGATATCGAACAGCGTGTCGCAGAACTGCTTGCCTTGATGAGCCTGGATGGACTCGGCGGCCGCTACCCGCATCAACTGTCTGGCGGGCAGCGGCAGCGTGTCGCCATCGCCCGCGCCTTGGCGCCGCGTCCGTCGGTCTTGTTGATGGATGAGCCGTTCGGCGCCGTCGATGCCAAGGTGCGGCAGGAACTGCGCGAGTGGCTCATTCGCCTCCATACGGATTTGAACGTCACCAGCCTGTTCGTCACCCACGATCAGGAAGAAGCGATGGAAGTCTCCGGGCGCATCATCGTCTTCTCCAAAGGCAAGCTGGAGCAGGCCGGCTCGCCCGCAGATGTGTATGAAGAACCCGCGACGGAATTCGTGGCCCGATTTATCGGCTCAATGAATATCGTGGAAGGTTTGGTACGCCGCGAACAGGTACAGGTCGGTTCGCTCGAATTTCCCGCACCGGGGTTTTCCGACGGCCAGAAGTTGCAGGTCGGCTTCCGTCCCTATTACGTGAAGGTTGCGGAAGACCCCCGTCGATACCGTCAACAGGCTAAGCTACGCCATATTTATTTTTTAGGGGTCGCATACCGACTGGAGATCGAAACCTCTGACGGCCTGATTCTCCGCTCGCGCATGAACAAAGAAGAGTTTCGCCGCTGCAATTTCATCGTCGGGCAAGCCGTTTCATTTGCCGTCACGCATTTCCGCATCCTGCCGCAAGAAGGCGCGGGCCCCTCAATCGAGGCCAAACCCGGCAGCCCTATCACTGGGCCACTGACGCCGTAGCAGGGATCGCTTCAGCTGGAGCAAGCCGTCGAGGTCAAATCGCCGCATCGTTCCAGCACTCACAACTTCCACTCATCGGGCAACTGGGATCGGCGCCTTCTCACGCGATCGGCATACTGCGCGTGGCAAGTCACACCTGAATCAGGGGAGACGGCTGGCTTCCTTCTCTTTTCCTTTACTATGAGAATGGTCGGTACAGATCTTTTCGTGCAAAAATCAACGAGATCCCACAAATGCTCACGAGAAAGTAGTTGTCCTGTAAATGCCGAACCAATCTTGACTCCGCATATGCAAGAGCCGAGTAGTCCGTCGTAAATTCGTTCAAGAAATGTTCAATGCACAACAGAGGGATCGAACTTTCAGCCAGCCTGGAATTCAAGACGATTTCTTCTTCAAAGCCTTCAATATCTAAATTCAAAACTGTTGGATAGAGTTGCGCCTTCTTGGCCTCATCGAGAAGGTCACAGAATTTTATTGTTTTGGCATTGTAGGCCACATCAGCTGTTGCCGATGCACGGATTTTTGGATTGATCGCCCTTGAAATGCTTTCCCTTGCGTCGTGATGGCCTTCGCACATCATTGGGACATACTGTTCGTTCCAGGAATCTGGCACGACTGCAGCTGTGATCACCTTATCGTTCGGTCGAACTTTGTCCCAATGTTTGGTCTTTTCCGGATTGGGCTCCACTATCAAGCCCCGCCAGCCTAACTGATACAATCGATAGGTGTTGCTTCCTTGAATAGGGTCAAATCCTCCGATATCCAAATACGTGTGAGGCAAAATATTCTTATAGCCTGGCATTCTGCTCAGCACATTAAGAATGACTTGCTGCTCGCCTAATTGACTGTAGTTTAACTCCTCATATTCTTTATAAATTTTTCTTCGAATATAGGGGGATCTCATAAGTTGTTTCATGAACTTCATTGGGTCTCTCCCCTCCCTGCAGAAATTACAGAACCACTTCTTTGCGGCACGTTGCTCCGAAGCTGCCGGCAGCAGTCCCTATCGTGCCTTCCGAAGATACAGCAGCGACCCGCCCGAGAAAGGCACAGTGAGCATACGCTCGCTCCCGCCGATGAGGAGACCCTCCTGCTTCGTGCGTCCAGTTTCGAATTCCATCCACTCCACGGTGAAGGGGCCGCTTACGCCGGTCAAATTGACGGTCACAGGTCGAGTCGCCTTCCCCTCGTCGGATTCAGAGGTCACGCCGCCAGCAGGAATATAGATTAAGTACTCACGCCCTCGATCAGCAAGGCAGTAGCCGGTCGAGGCCAGTTCGCTCTGCGGAGTCACACGCTTCAGGTCGAGCCGATCGGCCCACCGGCGCGCCTGTCCCATCGCCACTCGCGCGCGCTCGTGCTGCGGCTCATTGAGCACCGGCTCCCCAATGGTCAACTCATGGACCGCATCAAATGGATCCATATAAATCGGGTTATATCCTCGCATGAAGCTTTCCCAGACGTAGTCCTGATCGCCGCCGATCCCGTGGATATGATCGGTATCCAGCACCTGCACGTGACGTCCATCCACGACCGGGGGATTTCGCGCATATTTGGTGTACCCGCCGGGCGAGATCCAGTCGGCCTCGCTTTCGAACAGGGTGCGATTGTCGCCGCCCCCGAATTCGCCGAGTTGAAAGAAGGTCATGCCGACCGGATGTGCCATGAAGCCTCGCTCACGCTCATACCGTTTGACAAAACGAATGAGCTGGTATTGCCAGGGGACCGACTCTGGGGTCGCTTCATTCACGACCTCGTACAAGACGTTGTCCAAGTCGTGCAGCGCCTCAAGTACCTGCCGCACATAGGCTTCCTGAATCTGCAGCACCGGAGCTCCAGGCGATCGGTGCACCTCCAAACCCAGCCCGTCGCCGTTGGCGTCGCCGTCGATGCCGTTCACATTGTTACCACCGTTCAGGGGGTGCGCCTTCCATGCTCCCGGCGTGACCACGCTGAATCCCTGGAAGAACATCACAGAGACATAGATGCCGCGCTGCCCCGCTTGCCGGACCCTGGCGCGAAGCCGTTCAAAATACGCAGGATTGAACCGGGACAGATCCAAGCGTGGCCGGCCGTCCAGAGCAAGGCCGGGCCCAGTCCGCAGATACGGAAGCGGCGCGATATCCTTTTCATTGGCCGGAGGATTCAGGAGCCACCCGCCGTCCGAATGGATCGATTCAGTGACCCACAAGCGAATAAAATTATGATGCAGAGCCGTCAGCCGATCGAGATAAGCCGGATAGTCGAACACCTCGGTGACATCCTGAAAGTTTTCCCACGTGTGAGACCCGGTCACGTAGACGATCCGGTTTTCCGCGTCGGCGAAATATCGCGAGTTGTCAGTCGACTGTCGAAGAGGGCCGCGGGTCTGTAGCGGCGTTGAATCCTCTCCGGCCAAGACTTGCGCGTGACCGCCAGCGCAGAGCAACAGAACGCCCACAACACAGCTCAACAGATTCGACTGATGTACCATGGTCCTCCGCCCGACCGTGCCTGGCGCATCCAGGATCCGCCACAGACTACGACAGACCCCGAACAGCCGTTCCATCATGAATGCTGACATAACCTGAGCGTGAGTATTGTCCCGGCAATGTTAGTAGTAGGTGATCCGACGCTCGCGGACATGTGATTGTTTGATCCGGGGATCAGTGTCATGCAGTTCCCACCACTCAAACATCTCTGTGATCCAATTCCCTACCGAATCATATTCATACCGGTATGTCTTGCGATCGGTGAGCCGTCCCCCGGCATCATAGCTGCGTTCCTCGACCTGGCTGCCATGCTCATCGTAGCGAAATTCCGAATGGCTTTGTTTCCGTCCTCGCAAATCCGAGACGACTTTTTCCCGCACGTGCCCGCGATCGTCGTAAGTGATCGCGACGTCGTGCCCCACATCAAAACGAGTGGTCGTCACCACCTGATGTCCGTCCGCGTCGTATCGATAATTGCGCTCGAGTCGTTCATGTATCAGGCGTCCGGCGGCATCATAGGCATAGAGGTTCCGGTTGACGACCTGCACCGCATTGTAATGAAGGCCACGCCGGAGCTTACGCGACTCGTCGTATTCATAGAGGGACACATTCTCAAACGTCCCGTCGCCCCATGCCGCTAACTCGGCGGACCGATTCCCCTGCGCATCATAGACGGCGCGGGTCTCCTTCACGAGCTCGCCTCGTGCATCACGTATCACTTCAGCCAGACGTCTTCCCTCCTGGTCGTAGACATAGGTAAACCGCAGGGGCCACAAGCTTTGGGATGCCTCTTTCCCGCCTTGAACCCGTTCGAGAATACGACCCTGCAGGTCGTAGCGGTCGGTTTGCGACAGGAGACTGTCTATGGTTTCAACTGATTGAACGGCTCCGATCAATCCATCTTCCTCTCTGGCGGTGAGCTGGGCAGAGAGAGCAGGCATTGGCAGGCCCGCCGAGTCGAACATGAACAGGCAGAGGAAAAGAATGAGTGGAGAAAGCACCGCCCGATTCCATGCCCGCCGCACCTTGAATGAGTCAAGGACGACGCGCAGCAGGGATCGGGCGGACAGGATTGTCGGCTTCCTATTCGACAGAAGCCAGGGAGCCGAGAATATGGTATCCCCCATCGACGTAGATCACCTCTCCGGTGATGCCGCGACCTAACGGACTCACGAGGAACAGCGCCGTGTCGCCCACTTCGCCCTGCTCCGTCGCCCGCCGAAGCGGCGCGAATGCGCGATGGTGATCGACCATTTTGCTGATCCCGGACACACCGCGCGCCGCCAGCGTTTTGATCGGTCCGGCAGAGACGGCATTCACCCGGATATTCTTCGGTCCCAGATCGTGGGCCAAATACCGCACCGTCGCTTCAAGCGCGGCTTTGGCGACGCCCATGACATTGTAGTGCGGAACCACGCGCTCGCTGCCGAGGTAGGTCAGCGTGACGACTGAACCACCTTCCGTCATCAACGGCATCGCCGCCCGCGTGACGGCAACGAGAGAATAGGCGCTCACGTCGAGGGCCGTCGTAAATCCCTGGCGAGTGGTGTTCACAAATTCGCCGGTCAATTCTTCGCGCGGCGCAAAGGCGAGTGAATGGACGACAAAATCCAACCGCCCGAGTTTCTCTGAGGCCTGTTTCATCATCGCGGCGATCTGATTGTCATCTCCGACATCACAGACGCAGGCCGACGCGCCCGGGAGGGTCTGGACTAATTCTTCGACGTTTTCGCGCAACCGTTCGTTCTGATAACTGAACAGCATCTGCGCGCCTTCGCGCGCGGCAGCCTGTGCAATGGCCCAGGCGATGCTATGCTTGTTCGCCACACCGATAATCAGTCCCTTTTTACCTTCTAACAACATACCGGCTCCTGCTCCTTCAATGAGATCACGCCCTGACGGGCGCCCAACATAACACGATTCGCCCGCGGAGTGAATTGCCACGGCTGCTCCAAGGTGAGCAGAAGGGAGTATCCCTTTCAACTGCGCCGCATGCTTACCCTCCCAACCCCAGTTCGCGGCGCGAGGCCTTTGCCCATGGGAGGGCGTTCCGAAGCCGCGTGGTACGCGAGCAAGAACGGCACTCCGTCCTGCTCATAGCTTCTTTCGCACGTCTTTCCAATCGTGAGCCCCCTTGGCTTTGCGCGGCAGTTCGCCCTTTGGCAGTTCCGGAACCACGACCACCTCTAAGCGATGCTGCAGGAGCGTATCGGCAAAGGCCCGCGTGCGCCCGATGCCCGACTTCATCGTCGTCCATCCGTCTTGCTTGAAACCGTCCAACGTCGCACTCAGGCCGCCGGTTCCCGGAACCGCTACAAACCCCGGTGGAAATTTATGCGAGACCAACCACTGCCGCAGCGTGTGAGCGGCATCATTCCCCATCGAAGCTGACTCACTCCCCGGCACATAGACCACATTGTAGTAATACTGCGTCAATTTCGAGAGTTCGTCCGCGGCATCAGGCACCGGCTCTGCCGCGGGCCTCCCGACGCTTCCCGCTGGGGCAGACGGCGCGGAGGACGCAGCCCCCGGCTGCATGAGCGACTCCAACTCGACCAACACAATCGGCCGCCGGCGCTCCCACACACAGAGAGTGGTTTCGCGCATCTCCGCCGATACGGTCGCTGCCGGATCGACCGACAAGTTGATGACATTGGTCCCCCGCATCTTCGGCAGATAGTCGAAGGACACCTGCCCGGCCTGGTTGGTGGTTTGGGACGCGATGGCCTTCCCATCGATGCGCAGATGAAGAAGTACGCCCGCCAGCGGCCGATCGTCGCTCTGGCCCGCCGCAGTTAGTCGCGCATCGATACGCACCGGATGATTGGGCAGGGTCAATGCGTCTCGGACGGTCAGCAGACCAGGAATCTTGTCTGCTGCCTCTCCGTTCGCACAGACGCTTGCCCATGCAAGCAGCACCAGCAGCAGTGTGCGCAGCCCGAAACGAGACACGAGAGGCAGAGTTTGGGGGAGATGTGGGTATCGGCACATGATGCGTCGTTACGAAAGGAGTCCGCGGTCTCGGCTCACGGTGAGATAGGTATCGCCCATGCAAAACACGATCAGCCCGAGCAACGGCACGAGGGCAAACGAGAAGAGCCCCATCCACAGGGCGATCAGTACGAGCCCCGCGATGAGCAGCGGCCCGCCGCGTTTTTCGCCGATGTACAAATGGCCCAGTCCCGGCACGAGCGACAACGCGGCGGCACGACAGGCATGAGACGTTTTTTCCAGCGGGTCCATCACCATTGCCCGCGCCGACGGCGCGGTTCCCGTCTTCCTGCTACGCCGTTACCGCGGCCAACACCTCGTCCACATGCCCGGGAACCTTGACCTTCCGGAACACGGCTTTGATGCGGCCGCTCGCGTCAATGACGAATGTGCTCCGCTCAATCCCCATGTACTTGCGTCCGTACATGCTTTTCTCTTTATAGACTCCATAGGCTGTGCAGATCGCCGCGTCTTCGTCACTCAACAACGTGAAGGGCAACTCATACTTGGCAATAAACTTCTGATGTGCAGCCTTCCCATCCTTACTAACGCCGACCACCACGGCGCCGGCCTTGGTGAGGGGCGTGAGGGAATCACGAAAATCGCAGGCCTCTTTGGTACAGCCGGAGGTATCGTCTTTGGGATAGAAGTACAAGACCACCTGCTTGCCCTTGAAACTCTTCAACGTCACAGGCTTCCCATCCTGATCGGGCAGGGAAAAATCCGGAGCTTTCTCCCCCACTGCTAACTCACTTGCCATACGCGGGATGTCCTTCTGTTTAACGAATATGTCTTCCGTCGGCTAACGCGGGCCACTGCCGATCGTCGGCCGGCTCGTGCCGTACGGATGTTCTCTCGACGGACCCTTGGGCGCTTCGGGATTTCCGAACGGGCGCAGCGCCGGCGAGTCCCAGATGACCTTATCCCCAGGGGCAAGATTCGCCGCGGTGATAAATTCCTGCCGCGCCTGATCAGTTTGCCCCAAGGCATTCAAGCTGAGCGCGTAGTTATAGTGCGCTTGCCCCGAATCCGGGGCAGCTGCTACCACCTGAGCGAACAGGTTCTTGGCTTCCGCCATTTGACCAGCCAGAAACGCTTGGGTTGCTTGGCCGTTCAGTGCAATGGTGTCGGGTTTGGCCCCATAAGCCAACTCCAACGGAACCAGCGGTTTCGGCTTGGAATGGGTACAGGCCCCCATCAACAGCGTGAGTGCAAATAGGGCCATCCAGAAACTGACTCGCATGACACAACCTCTCAAATATGGTCGCCGCTGCCCTTCGGCTCTGCGACCCTGACGCGGCGATATTCCGACATTCCAGACCGCTCACTCACGTGAGACGCAAGATGGGGATATCGATTGCCCTGATCCACCGGCGCGTTACGGCTTCGCCCGCCTTTTCTGCTCTTCTTCAGTGGTTTTTCGATACATCACATCCCACTCCGGGCTGCCCTCGACAATCTGCCTGGTATAGGACGCCAGTCTCGCGCGCACCTTCTTGTCGATCTCTTCTTCCAACGCAAGTTCCGCCGCCACCACGCGTTTGATTTCGCGCAGGACCTTCCCGTCATCCTCGGTCAGCCGACACTGCGGGCTCTTCTTCAGCGCACCGAGCACCAGATGGGCCAGGTGACTGGCTTTATCGTCGCTGATCATTGTCTGCACCACCTCCGGTGAGGACGCCGTCCGGGCACCGACCAAAACGTTATAGGATGATCCCCCGTTCACGCACCAGCTTCTGCTTGATCATCGTAAACATCTTCTGATAGTCGACTTGCCCCTGCTCGATTTGCCGTTCGTAGGGTTGCATCATCCGGCGCACTTCGGCGTTCAACCGATCTTCGACCATCAGTTCCTCAGTCATCGTGTGTTCCAACGACTCCCGAAGCGCCTTCCGATCTCCGCTGATCTCAAGAAACTGCAACTCGTGCAATCGAGCGACCACCGAGTCTGCCATATGGTGAACCCGCTCTTTGGCCAGCCTCATAAAACCGCTCCTCTCGAATCAGCCTCAGAGAATTTTACGCAACGGGCTATGCCGGCTCGATTCGTTCTACCCGGATCGTGTTCGCGTTCATCGCCTGTCGCAACGTCGCCGCATCACCCAGCACCCGTCCCACGACGTTGACCCGGTCGGCAGGGACAGGGTCAGCCCCCATGCTCATGGGCGTACGACCGAAGAAAATCGCCAGAACCTGGCCGGCTCCCCAGAATGCCACGTCGCCGATTTTGACTTGCGTCGTCGCCGTTTCGCGATGATCTTTCACGCCGGGAATTTTAAAATAGAACTCTTCGCCCCACACATTCAATGGCCCTTCCGCCGGCAAGGCCCGATAGAGCTCTTCGGCCGTTCTGGTGCCCTTCAGCTCGGCCTCCAGTTTGACACCGCCGACTGTGATTCGAATGCGTTTCATTGTGCCGTTCGTGCTCATACCCCTCATCCTCGCCGTAATACTCGCGCAACACCAGAGTGACGAAACTCCGCACCAGTCGCGGACTCTAACTTGTTTATGCCCTGAAATCAAGGCTACAATCCCACTCACAGTGCGTCTCGACTGCCTATGCTGAACTCCACCTTCGTGCATTTGAACGGCATCGGTCCCGCGACTGAACGGCGACTCTGGGAAGGCGGCATCGCCGACTGGGATACGTTCCGTCGGGAACCTCAGGTACCGGGCATCTCTCCTTCCCGTAAAGTCGCGTACGATGCGGACCTCGCCCTTGCCCAAACTCATCTGGATCGCCACAACGCACGATACTTTGCCGACTGCCTGCACGCTCGCGACCACTGGAGGCTGTTTCCCACCTTCGGCGCACGGGCCCTCTACCTCGACATTGAGACGACCGGGCTCTCGGCCCGCGAGGGGCACGTGACCGTCGTGGGGCTGTACCGTCAGGGACACATGCGCACGCTGATCCACGGCGACTCCCTGACCCAGGCTGCCATTCAAGAGGAACTGGATCAAGCCGACCTGTTGATCACCTTCTTCGGCACCGTCTTCGACATGCCCTATCTGCAAACCTGCTTCACCGGCTTGCAAGTCGGGCTTCCGCACTTTGATCTCTGCTTTGCTGCCAGACGCGTTGGGTTACGCGGCGGACTCAAATCCATCGAGAAGGAGTTGAACATCGCGCGAGAATCCGACCTGCTGGAACTTGATGGCATGGAAGCCGTTCGACTCTGGCATCAATCCCGCGCAGGCAACGACGCGGCGCTGGATCAACTCGTCCGTTACAATGCCGCCGACACGAGAAACCTGGAGCCATTGGCGACCTCCCTCTACGACCAACTCGCCTTGCGGTACGGACCTCCCTGGCCGACCCACCACGGATAACATGGAACATCAGCAGAATCAGTGGGAGTGGGCGGGCTATGGACAAACCGATCCAGGATTGGTCCGGACCACCAATCAGGATTCGTTCCTGGTCGACAATCGACGTCGGCTGTGGGCCGTGGCAGACGGCATGGGTGGCCACCCCGGTGGAGAGGTGGCGAGCCGTCTGGTCGTCGACATCCTCGCGGATTTCGCTCCGACCCTCTGCCGCGGCATCGATAGCGCTCACAACCACGCGGAGCAACAGGGACGATTTCTCCTTACCACGATGGCTGAACAAGCCCATACGGCCGTCCGATCTCACGCCGAACGAAACCGAGCCGTCTATGGCATGGGCACCACACTCGTGATGGCCCATCTACTGCCGTTGGCTCACCCACGCCTCCTCGTCCTGAACGTCGGCGACAGTCGCGCCTATCTGATCCGGGCCGGCACCATCATCCAACTCACGCGAGACCATACGTTGCTTGAAGACTCCATCCGAGAGGGACGGCTGACACCCGCCCAAGCCGCGCATCACCCGGATCGGCACGTGTTGACCCGCGCGATGGGAGTTGGGCCGACGTTGGAAAGCGACCTCTTTTCCTCTGATCTGCAGAACGGAGACCTGCTGCTACTCTGTTCCGACGGTCTCACCACTATGCTGACCGACGAGGAGATTCTCAACATCGTGCGCCCCCGCCTTCACGATGCCCATGACTCGACCCAGGCACTGATCCGAGCGGCGATTGAGCGAGGCGGCATCGATAACGTCACCGTTGTCACCTGTTCCGTGGTTGACACCACGAAGCAGGCAAATAGGCATTGACACCACCTCAAGGCAGCAGGTAGCCTCACCTCATCATGGCTCGTAATCTCACGAGTCCCGTGATCCGCAGTCTTTCAGACGAATGAGCACGCAACCCTGCACCGCCTCCACAACCCCTCGATCGATCTTGAGCTGCCTGTTGCTGAGCGGGCTCTTCGGACTCCTCGGCATGTCCGCGGCAGCAGCGGCAGAGCCTGTCGGGCCCGAGGCCACCCTGCGCGCCCTGGTGCGAGCGAACGCCGAGCGGGACCTTGCCACGATGTCGCACTACATGTCCCATGACACCGATGCCATCGGGTACACACTCGACGGAAGAAAATACGTAGGATGGCCTGACCTCGCCAGCGACATGCGCAGCGAATTCGATTCCGTCACCAAACTGGACATTCCTATCACCAGCCTGCAGATGTGGAGCAAGGGTGATATCGCCTGGTTTGCGATGGAATTGAACTATATCCGTTATGCCGACCCTGCGGATCTCACCCAGCGCATGATCCTCCCGCTGCGCGAAACAGGTGTCATGGAGCGGCGAGATGGTCGCTGGATCCTGGTGGCCTGGCACGAGTCCACTCGCCATCACGACAGCGACAACGGGCCGGCCGCCGACACCTCTGCTCGTGTTCACCGGGCGTCGGATACCCAACAGCCTGTGCCGAACGGCATCGATCTCAGCGGGCAATGGGAAGTGACGGAAATCGAAGACAACAAGAAATATGTCGCGACCCTAGACGGACAAGGGAATGGCCCGTACACCTGGCAAGAGGGGCAATTCACCACCACGAGTTACGATGATCGCCGCTGGCAAGGCACCTGGAAACAAACCGGGAACGACCGGGAAGGCGCCTTCGAAGTGATCCTCTCGGAGGATGCCAGGGAGGCGAAAGGGATCTGGTGGTATGTGCGTGTCGGCAACAGGAATAATATCCCGCCCCGGCAGCATGGCGGCACGTATCTCTGGAAACGACTCACCCCGCCCCCTCCGGCTCCGTAGCCGACGGATGGCGCTTGCCCACATCGTTTCATCGACTTTCACCACAGGCCGGTTTGTTACAACGAGGAGGCGCTATGAATCGTGTGCTATTACTGATGGTCTTACTCTTAGGAATTACCGGTCGAGCCTACGCCGACGGTGGGCACGCGCATCACGCCGTCCCCACCATGCCAAGCCTGGGGCAAACCACGTTGACCGTCGACGATCACACCGTCACGTTAACCTTCGGCCCGGTCGACCTCCCCACCGGCCACGATGGTGATTTGGCATCCAGCATGCCCAAGAAGGTCTTTCAGTTGCCCGACGACACCTACATGATCGGGTACAAGTCTGAGGTGTTTACAAAGGACGGCAAGCCACTCCCCAAGAACTATCTCCATCACATTCTTATGCTGAACAATGACAAACCCAGCGTGTCGTGCGACGGCGAACCCCTGTTTTTCGCCGGAGCCGGCCTGGAAATGACCGAAGCGCGTTTTCCCGAAGGCTATGGGGTCAAGCTCGGAAAGGGGCAAAACCTCATGTCAGTGGTGGCCTTTTACCATAAGGCGCCTCCCACGAAGGATGTGATGGCTCGGTTCACGATGTATGTCGCGCCAAAAGGCACGAAAGTACAGGAAATGGACGTCTACCAGGTGGGCGTCAACATCGTCTGCTACAGCAAATTCGCACAACGGGGAGCAGATCAAACGGACGAAGGCATCGAAATTAAGCCCGGGGTCTCGGTGCTCTCGGCGCCACTGAAGTTCAACATGGACGGCTGCGTCAAGTTCGCCTATCCTCACGGCCACGACGAGCTCCTCATGGTCGCACTTGAAAACAAAACCTCTCAGCAGACGCTCCTCCGCACCGTTCCCGAAGTCGATGCGGATGGGACCTTCCGAGACTTCCTCCCCCATCAAGTCTATCGGGACGGAAAGGGATTCACCGTCACCAAACAGGATGACTATGAAATGGTGATGGTTCACCACCACCCCTTGCACAACCCGAACATTCAGCACGGGATGGGAAACTATCTGCTCTACATGACGCCGGGAGTCTGTCCGCAAAGCACAAACACTGCGGCGGCGCACTAAGCGCAGCGCAGCGGGCCACCGCACAGGCTGCTCTGCGGTGGCCCAGCCCGCACACATTTTCCTCCCACTCCGACCTTTCGTTCCACTCCCTGTCGGACCGCCTCTATAAGAAGCCACCTATGGCTGATTCTGTTGACTCATTCCGCCTATCGCCCCTACGGAAGTAGAACCGCCCCCTCTGGCAGCGGACTGGGATTCTCAAGAAGGTGTATGATATTGAACCATCCATGCACATTGACCTGCCTTCCGCGGTCTCAAAAGTCCCTTTGCCCGGGAAAGCATGTTCATCACTGTATGGCGGTGCAGGCCCGAGTTCTTGCAGCGCAGGCACCGGGCACCGTGATCGCACCTCTGCGTGACGAGCATGAGATCCTCCATGTCCTTGCCGGAATCGTCGCTCAACATCCTCCTCATCAACGAACACCCCGAAGAAATCAAGCTGGTGACCACCAGCTTGCGCGCGTTTTTCTCCGGTTGTCGCATCGAAGCCGGCTACTCTTCGGATGACGCATTGACCTTCAGTCAGCAGGGAGACTGGCACATTATCCTGATTGATCAGGAATTGGCCCCGGAGCGCGGCATGGACCTGATCGCCCGCCTGCGCCGCAATGCTCCCTATTCAGCGATCCTGCTCCAGACGAACGAGAGTGATTCGGGCACTGCCGTCCAAGCCCTCCAGAACGGAGCAGACTTCCTGCTTTTCAAGCAATCGCCTGGATTCATCACTGAACTGTTGTTCTCCGTGCAGGAAGCCGTCGAAAAACGTGACCTCCAGATGAAACTGGACCACACGTTCCAGCGACATCTGCGATTCATTGAAACGCTCGACGACCTGTTATATGAGCTTGATGCGGAAGGTCGATTTGTCTATGTGAGTCCGACCGTGACGACCTTACTCGGGTATGGCCCAGAAGAACTCGCAGGTCGGCACTATTCGATGCTGCTCCCTCCGCAACAGGAACAGATGGCGCGGTTCCGGCTGAACGAACGTCGGGCGGGAAGTCGCTCCACACGGAAACTGGAACTCACACTTCACCGCAAGCCGATTCCTGATGCTCCGTCCCTGTCGGTAAGCGTTGAAGTATCGGCAAAGGGGCTCTTTGATTCCGCCAACCGCTATCTGGGCACCGTCGGGCTACTCCACGACCTCTCGCATGAGAAAGCCCAACAGAATCGTCTGACGGAGTTGGAATCTCGCCTTCAGGAAACCGATCGGCAACTCACACTCACGCGTGAAGCCGCTCGAGTGTCTCGCCAATTGCAACAGCCTCTTACCACCCTACTCCAGGACTCCCAGCGGTTGCTGACCTCCATCCAGCACAGCAGAATTGAACAGCATGTCGAAACGATGGTCGCCAAAGCCTCACACGCAAACCAGCTGAGTCATCAACTTGCTCAGGTCATGTATGCCCACCCCACCGAATTGACCGCCCTTAATTTGAACGACATTCTCCACACCGTTGCGCAGACGGCCCAACGGAGTCAGGACGGGGAAGGAATCAGGCTTACGAGCTATTTGGGAGAACAGCTCCCGGCTATTTGGGGTTCACACGTAGACATCAACAACCTCGCACACATCCTCATCGATTTTGCAAGACAGTGCGTCTCGACTGGTCACGAGCCCGCCCACCTTATCCTAGAGACAGGAACCATCGACCTCAGCAGCCGATCGACTGCCCAGGGCAACAGCGCGACACAGGGTGACACCACACCTGCATTCGTGAGCTTTACGATCCGCGGAGCAGTGACAGACAGAGAGGCGCCGTCGAACGATGCACCACAGCCCCAGGTGTCGGCAGAACAACTCCTCCATGCCCACAGAATTGTTCAGGCCCACGGGGGCAGCATTCACATCGAGCACGCCCGAGACAGAGGCCTCACCATTTCGGTCCATATTCCTGCCTGGGCAGAACATCCCCCCGTAGTCTCCGTTTCCGAACACCAGGCATCTGCCCCAAGGGACCTGTCTCGCGCCGGCACGAGAGCGCAACACCGAATGCAACAGTCATCCCCTACCAGGGCTGAGCGGCGCCGATCCGAACGGCGGCCATTGTCCCTTCCCGTTCAATTGTCGATCGGCGGGACCACCCTTCGTGGCGTCTTGCGCAATATGAGCACCGGTGGAGCACTCTTCACCATTCGTGACATCTCGGCATCGATTCATCTACAACCGGCCTATATCGTCATTAAGACACCGGTAAGCTTCCTTGAGTTACAAGGTATCGTGCACGAACGCTCCCCGGACCAGGCAAGCGTTCCACTCCCCACCATGAAGGAGTTCGCCGTTTCGTTTACAATCAACGTCGATCGGGACCGCAACGTGCTCCGCTCTCTGCTCGAAGGTCTACAGGACGGTTCCACAACCGTCACCTTCGAGGGTTTGATCCTTCCTTCCGCTACTGCAGTCGAGCCCGCATCCCCACCCCTTCTATCTCTCGCGGAGCCCACAACGGAACGCCGAGAGACGACTCGAGTCACATTTCCCCATCCCGTGGAGTTTGTAGAGTCACACGACTCGACCAGCCGACTCCACGGGCGCATGATGAATCTCAGCCTGGATGGGGCATGCCTCGAGCTACCTGAGGGATTCGACCCAATGGAAACTGACTCCACGCTCTATGTGCGACCGATCGAACCAAGCCAGCCTTCCCCCGAGAACCATGAACCACACGCGACCCCGGAACCGTGGGCAGTGCGTATTGTGTGGAGACGGCCACGACGGCAGGCCGCGCGTTCACCTCTCAGTCAGGTCGGGCACAGAACTGCCTGTATCGGGGTACGGTTCAACCATCTGTCTCCTGCGCAGGAGCACCACCTTCGAAACATCATCGCTGAACACAGCAGTCTCTTTCATGACCGGTTTATGTCTCTTACAGATGCCCCCATCTTCACGGAGACTCACACGGTACAGAATCATGCAGGGCATCGACTTGCGTTATCGCATGACTGGTCGAGCCATGCCACAACGGCACAATCCCCCCTGGTCCTGCTTTGCCCTGGATACGGGACGACGCAGCAGAGTTATGTGCCCGTTGCCTACGCCCTTGCCAATACCGGACTTCGAGTCTTGCGATACGATCACAGTCGGCACATTGGCCTCAGCGACGGAGATCCTTCCCACACGACCTTCACCTCCCTGGAGGACGATCTCGATGCGGTCATGACCTACATCCATAGACAATGGCCGGGGACGCCACTCACGCTGATCGCGCCTGACCTCCTCGGAAGAATCGCGTTGCGACGCCAAGATTGGCACAGACGCATGCATCAACTGATCCTCCTCAATCCCACACTCGACCTCCAACGGTGTCTTGTCACCCTCCATCAGCGAGATCTAGTGCAAGAACACCTCGCGGGTACCAGTCTGGGATTGGGGAATCTGTTAGGGCTACCGTTAGATATCGACCACTTCCTGGCCGATGCAGTTGTCTCGCAGTATGCAACTACGGCCTCACTCCAGGGAGAGCTCTCGCACTGCGCCACCGACGTGGTCATACTCACGACAGGAGACGCGGCAGTCGATTGTTCCATTCCTGCACCGTCATCTCCTACCCTGGACAATGCACTGAGTACGCTCAGCCCAAGAGCCAGGACAGTGAGCCTTCCCACTCCAGCTCACATGACCGGCGGGTTTGCGCCGTCGATACTCGCCGCTGGATCCCAGTATCTGGCACAACTCTGTCATCCGGGGCACGCACCGCGAGAGTCCGTCACCCCATCAAATGTCTCCCAGGCCGCATCCACTCGTGCTCGCTTAGAACAGGATCGCATACGCATCACGCACTCACTGGGGACTGCCGGACGCGAACGCCTTTGGAACACCTACTCAGGCCTGACCTACACCATGGATGAACTCCCCGCACACTGGCATGCGGTGGATCAGGTCTACCAACTGCTCCAGCCACTTGAAGGAAACCTCACACTCCTCGATGTCGGATGCGGCATGCACTCATTCGCGCGGTTGCTGCTGCTCAATCTCTCCTACCGGCTTCGTGCTCAAACCTGGCGACCCGACGAGCGACTCCACTATGTCGGTGTTGACTTCTCACCCCCCGCGCTAGTCCACGCACGCGAGGCAACCGCAAACGCCCTCCAACACGTCGATCAATTATTCTCCGGTCGTATGTCGGGGGCCACACCGATCACACGTCAGTGGACACTCAGCCGCTCCGTAGAAGCGCTGCCGTTTGCCGATCACTCCTTCGATCGTATTGTCGCAACTCTCTCGTTGAGCTTTGCGCACTCTCCGCTTCACGCGCTACGGGAGTTGTTCCGGGTGCTCAAGCCCGGAGGAAGACTCGTCGTCAGCGCGTTTACGCCCTCGGCAGATGTGGCGCGCCTGTACCGCCCATCTCTACCGGAACTTGGAATGAATGCCTTCGCAGGAGAGGCTCGCACGACCCTGAATCGGATGGCCCAGTGCTGCATGGGCCTCCGCATCGGACAATTGCACGCCTTCGAAGAGGACAGCGTAAGCAGCTACCTGGCACAGATCACGCCTGTCCCGCCGCGAGTCTTGCGGGCACTCTCGGGCCAGCTTCTTCTCGCCGCCGCCGAAAAACCTGATTCCGCTGGCTGAATCCATACCTCACATATATACTTCACTCACTAGCACAAAACGTGCAGTAGTCTGGCGACACCGTGAGCAGCCAGGTGTGCAGCCTGGCATTTCCTGTGCAGGACTATGACACTCCACCCGTCCAGTCGGCAGCGCTCCACTCTTCAAGGCTCTGTGGAAATACTCAACATCATCAACGAGTTTTCCGAAGCCGTGGGAGGGACATCCGATCTTCCGCGCCTGGGCGATGTCATCTTGGCCGGCCTCTCTCAACAGGCACAGCTCCCACAGGGTGCCTTATGGATACGGGAAACCGACGGTAGCCACTATCGATTGAACGCGTCGTGTGGACAGGAGGGCTCTTCTGCATTGCCCCTTCTGCTGGCAGGTGATCACCCGCTCCTACAGGCGCTTGCCGACAAAGATTCAGTCATCCAATCAGATGATTCTCCCGTGTCGCCATCGGGCCAAGCCATGACTGCAACCAGCGCTATGCTCTGCCTTGCATTCCGGAGCAAGACAACACTGCTCGGCCTCTGCACCCTTGGGCCAATCGCGGATGATACGTTCTCCCAAGACGACCAGCGGGCTCTCATCGAAACCATGGCGCGCATCGCAGGCACGACGCTGGACCATTATCTGGCTCAGGATGATCTCCGCCGCTCGTCCACCCTGATGAGACGTACCGATCGCCTCCGCTCATTGGAGATTATGGCCGGCGGCTTTGCCCACGAGATCCGAAACCCACTCACCTCCATCAAGACGTTCGTCCAACTGGCGCCCCAACGACAGCAGGATCCGGTCTTCATCAAAGAGTTCAGCACGCTTGCACTCGAAGACATTCACCGGATCGAACGCCTCCTCCATGAAATTCTCGACTACGCCAGCTACATGATCCCCCAACCATCGGAAGTGGACTTGAACGAGCTTGTGGCGTCATGCATCGGCTTCGTCTCGTCCACAGCAACGCGGCGCGGTATTGAATTGCAGACCCTTCTGTCTCCGGATTTGCCCCTTCTCTTGCTCGATCGCCAACAAATCAAACAGGTCCTGTTGAATCTTCTCCTGAATGCCATCGACGCCATGTCCACAGGTCATGGCCACATCCGCATCCACACGCGACCGGTAGCGCAGAGCGGCCGCACGCCCTGGGTTCAACTGCAGGTCGAGGACGAGGGCTGCGGCATTGCGTCCGAACATCTGGAGCATATTTTCGATCCATTTTTCACCACGAAACATTCAAACAGTGCGGGCGATGGGGCCGGTCTTGGTCTCACCACTGCGCATCAGATCGTCCGAGAACATGGCGGGACACTGACAGTCGAAAGCAGGGTCGGGGTCGGTTCCACGTTTTCCGTCAATCTTCCGGTGTCGGATGCAGGCGCCGCAGGTTCAGCAGCACGGGAGTAACATGAAGAAACGAGTACTACTTGTCGATGATGAGCCACGAGTACGCGCCTCGCTGAGAACAGTGCTGGAACCGACCTATGAGATCCTGGAGGCGCCCGATGCCGCCGAGGGACTCCGCATCTTCAAGGCCGAAGCCCCCGATCTGGTTCTCCTGGATGTCATCCTTCCGGGCGCTGATGGGCTGTCGGCCCTGCAGGCCATGCGCACCGAGAATCGCACCGTGCCTGTGATCATGCTGACCGGGACCAAAGCGGTGAAAACAGCCGTCGACGCCATGAAACTCGGAGCCGCCGACTATCTCTCCAAGCCGTTCGATGTCGAAGAACTCCAAATCGTGATCGAACGCACCCTGGGCAAGAAGGAGTTGGAACAGGAAGTCCGCCAGTTGCGCGCCCAGGTCGTGCAACGCTACGCATTCCACAATCTGATCGGCAAGAGCCCGTCCATGCAGGAGATCTACGCAAAGATCGAACAGGTGGCAGACAGTCGCACCACCGTCCTGGTCACCGGCGAGAGCGGCACCGGCAAGGAACTGGTCGCCAAAGCCATTCACTACAACAGCGCACGCCGCGATCGCCCATTCATCGCCCTGAATTGTGCGGCCTTGCCGGAAACACTCATCGAAAGTGAACTCTTCGGCCACGAAAAAGGCTCGTTCACCGATGCCACGGCCCGACGTGTGGGGCAGTTCGAATTAGCGAATACCGGGACCCTGTTCCTCGACGAAATCGGCGACCTCAGCCCGGCCACACAAGCCAAGCTGCTACGCGTCCTGCAGGAGCGGGAATTCACCAGGGTCGGCGGCGTGCAGTCCATCAAGGTCGATGTCCGGATTGTTGCCGCAACCAACAAGAATCTCGATGACATGGTTCGGAAAAACCAATTCCGCGAAGACCTCTATTATCGCATCAACGTCATCGCGCTCTACCTGCCTCCCCTGCGCGAACGCGGCGAGGACATCGCCCTATTGGCCAAACACTTTCTCGCGAAACGCATCGAAGAAGAAAAACGCCCGCCGCAAGAATTCACCAAGGATGCGCTGGAACTCATCTCGCACTATCCATGGCCCGGAAACGTCCGTGAGATGGAGAACATCATCGAACAGGCGTTCATCTGGTCGAAAGGCTCACAGGTCATCACGCCCGAACATCTTCCCAATATCCTACGAACCGACACCCGCTCGAGTTCGCTTCGTGATGACACACTCGCCGGGCGCATGTCGCTGGAAAAGGCCGTGATGGAGTTCGAACGCGAAATCATTCTGGATGCGCTCAAGCGAACCACATACGTCCAAACGCATGCGGCCACCATGCTGGGCATCAGCCGCCGCATGTTGAAATATCGCATGGACACCTTGGGAATCAGCAGGCCTGATACCGGAGGACATTCAGAGCCGGCACTGCCTCAGGAGTGACACAGTCTGGCACAACCGTGCCTGGCATTGGTCTCATTTCCTCAAGGCTAACACCCTACGGTAAATATCTAGTGGCCTGAGTGACAAGGACCTGCTATATATTCCCAATCACAGCGAATTCAGGCGGTACACGTTTTGCGTTTTGATAACCGTGACAGTTTGCAATGCACTCGGGAGCACTCTGAATGGGCACTCAGTCATCAAGCGAACGCGTCGGGGGTAAACCATCGGTTCTCGTCGTCGATGACGAGACTGGACCGCGAGACGCGCTGAAAGTCATACTTCGTCCCTTCTTCACGATCCACTCAGCCGACAACGCCAAGTCCGCCCTCCGGGTGCTCAAAGACCAGCATATCGACCTGATCACCCTGGATCAGAAACTTCCCGACCGCCAGGGCATCGACCTCTTACAAGACATCAAACAGGACTACGCGGATATCGAGGTCATTATCATCACCGGCTACGGCAGTTTGAAGTCGGCGATGGAGGGCATTCGGCACGGAGCGGCCGGATATCTGCTCAAGCCATTCAACGTCACCGAGTTGATCACGTTGATCAACCAAACGCTGGAGAAGAAGCAGCGGTTGGATTACCTGCGATCATTTTTGAGAACCTCGGCGACCTTGTGGGGCAGCGAGCAAGAAGCGGTGCAGGCATGGAAGGATCTACAAACCAACTATTTCGCAATCGGCACGACGACGAGCGAGACCGTCGGCCCTGCGGCGGATGTCACCGCGCTGATCCCGCTGCTCTCCGATCTGCTCGAAGCCAAAGATCGACAATTGCTGAACCACTGCAGCCGGGTCAGCTTTTATGCCTCGCTCCTCGCCAATCAATTAAACTTGCCCCTTCCCGACCAAAAGGCGTTGGCACTGGGCGCGTTCCTGCACGACATCGGCAAGATCAGCCTCGCCAACTACAAATACTCGCCGGATGACGATGACGCCCCCAGAACCGGCGTGCGAGTGAGAGACTATTCAGAGGCCGGAGCTCGCATGCTCGTGCCGCTGGGCTTTCAGGCAGAGGTGGGGCAAATCGTGTCCTACCATCACGAACGGTTCGATGGTGTAGGGAACCCTCACGGGCTCGAAGGGGAAGGGATTCCGCTCCTGGCTCGTATCGTCGCCATCGCACAGGCGTTCGACAACCTCACGGTCGACATACCCGGACACCAGCCGACATCCATTGAGGACGCGATCCGACAAATTTTGCTCGAGGCGGATACGCGTTTTGATCCGAAACTGGCGGAGCTGTTTGCACAGGTCGTGCGGGAATGCAAATCCTCACTCCCGGCCCTTGCCATCGCCAAAACCTCACCGGCAAGCTGACCCGGTCACGACCGCCGGTCTTTCGCGCTTTCAATCATCTCCGCGGCCGCTGCCCTGGCTGTCTTGGTCACGGTCACCCCGGCCAGCATCCGCGCAATTTCCGCTTCACGCTCCTCGGACGTCAGCTTCCGAACCTGCGTCAACGTGCGCTTTTGCCGAACCTGTTTTTCGACCACGTAATGGGCATGGGCCTGCGATCCGACTTGGGGAAGATGCGTGACACACAACACTTGATGGTGACGGCTGAGGTCTCGAAGGCGCGCGCCCATCACCTCGGCGACCGCCCCTCCAACCCCCGCGTCCACCTCATCGAAAATCAGTACCGGGACCCGATCAGTGTCGGCCAGGATCGTTTTCAAGGCCAACATGACGCGAGACAGTTCTCCTCCCGACGCGACCTTCGCCAATGACTTGAGCGGTTCTCCCGGGTTCGCCGAGAAGACAAACTCCACAGCATCCTGTCCAGTCAGCCCGTATGGCTCATCACCAGACACGCGCGAGACCTCTACCAGGAAACGAGTCCGTTCCATCCGGAGAGCGCCCAACTCCTTGGTCACCGCTGCCGTAAGCTTCTTGGCCGCCTCACTGCGCTTGCGGGTCAACCGCTCCGCCGCCTCACTGACGTTCTGCCGCCTCGCCTCAACGGCGCGGGTCAATTCCTGCAGGTGCGACTCTGCGGTATCCAACTGATCCAGTTGGGCGCGGAGAGACTCCTGCAGATCCAACATAGCCTCCAGTGATCCGCCGTATTTCTTGCTGAGGCGTTGTAATCGATCGAGCCGCTGTTCGATCTCCGCCAATCGCGCCGGATTCGCTTCCACCTGATCACGATAGTGGCGCACCTGCGCGGCCAGCTCTTTCAGGGGAACGATCGCGTCATCCACAATTTTTGCCCAGTCGGCCGTGCTACTATCGATCGACTCCATTCGAGAGAGCAGCTTGCGCGCAGACGCCAGCTGACTCAAGACGCTCTGCTCTCCCGCATAGAGCGCCTCGTGGAGTTGATCCGCACACTCTCCCAGTTGTTGGCTGTGCATCAGTCGCGGCCGTTCCTGCTCAAGCTTCGCCTCTTCACCCGCCTCGATACCGGCTTCGGAAATCTCCCGGAATTGAAATCGCAGCAGGTCCTCTCGCTCGCGCCGACGAGCAATCTGCGTCGAGACCGCCTCCAGCTGCGCCACCTGTTCGCTCCATGCCTTGTGGGCGGTCTGGTATTCCTGACGAAGGGGGTGGAGTCTGCCGTAGGCATCCAACGCATCGACCTGAACGGCGGGCGACAGCAGCGACTGTTGCTCATGCTGCCCGTGCACATCCACTAATGCACCGCCCAGTTCCTCCAACAGATGAACGGGGCACAGATTGCCGTTTAGATACGTCCGGTTGCGGCCCGTGCGAGAGATGACACGCCGGATGACCATCTCCGTCTCACCGGGACGCGCAAATCCTTTCTCTTGAAGCAGCAGAAGGAGGGAATGCCCAGGGGGCAATTGAAAGGCAGCTTCCAGATCGGCCTCGTCAGCCTGGGCGCGAATCTGGTCTGCGGAGGCACGGCCCCCGACGAGGAGAGTCACCGCATCGATGAGAAGAGATTTTCCGGCCCCGGTTTCACCGGTGAACACGATGAAACCGGAGCCGAAGGTGACGGCCAGCTGCTCGATGACGCCGAAATTCGAAATGCGCAGCTCGGTCAGCATGCCGCTGATAGTCTGCGGCTAAGCAGCGCCGGAATGTTGCGCGAGCAACGAATCGATCAACTCTTTGAACTGGCGCTTCGGGCGTGCACCCACAAGCCGTTCGACCGCTTGGCCGTTCTTGAAGAATAAAATGGTCGGAATACTCATTACTTGATAGCGGCCGGCAATTTCAGGATTTTCATCGGTATTGAGTTTGCGGACCTTCAGCTTGCCGGCATACTCTGTTGCAAGTTCATCGACGATCGGAGCGACCATCTGACAAGGTCCGCACCAGACCGCCCAAAAGTCCACCATGACCAACTCGGACGCCTTCATGACATCCTGATCCCACGTCGCATCCGTCACTTTCAACGCATCGCCTGCCACAGTACGCCTCCTTCTCCCAACGAACCTACACTGACCTCGCTGTTCCTGTCCCGAAGCGGCTCCGGGCACCTCTGGGCATCCTATACCAGGGTTTTACGGAGAGTCAAATTAGGGCCGCTCCCACTGCCACTGCGGCGGTGCGCTGGCCCACCAATCGTCCGGTCTCGCCTGGCGCCAGGCGGCTTGTTCTCGCCACAACTGCGTCACCAGTGCATGATCCAACCGATCGGCCATCGCAGCCGACACATCAGCCTGCCGTTGCACAGCCTGCTGGATCACCTCTTTTGCGATGCGCGCCAACACATCCGGCGGATCCAGCAAGTCTTCGATTCGCGCGGCAGCCAGATTCACGTACACCTGTTCGACGCGCACCCACTGATCGGTACGCGCCAGCTGCTCAACATATCCGTCGAGCGCATGGTACACATAGGTCAGAAAGGTATAACTTCGCGCCGAGGGAAACTCCCGCACTTCCGCCTGGCAAGCCTCCACGGCCTGACGATAGTCGGCGGCCAGCAGGAACACCGCCGCTCGTTGCAAGTGCGAGCGTGGTTCTGCTGCGTGAAGCTGAAGCGGAGTCGTCCACTGCAGGATGAACCAGCAGCACAATGCTGCCGTCAGGGAAAAACCCTTGAGCCCCTGTTTCATCAGCATCACTCCGCCTCCTGGTTGCTGATCGGAATGGGTTAGGCCGGCCTGAGAGACGACGCGACTAATACCGTCCCATGGGCATGGACTGCAGAGGTAACGGATTCGTCACCCGGCCATAGGGGCCTCCCGGTGCCGCCCAGGGCAAGCCTCGGTCTCCGACCAACAGAGGACCTAAGATGGTCTTGGCCACAATCGTGCCGAAGTTTTCCGTCCACCCGATGCCGGTCATGCTGAGCATGAAGGAATAACTCTGACGATCCGGGAACTGCAGATAGTAGAGACCGAGCGACCAGCACTTACACGGATTCTGATACAAGGCGACGACGTCGTATTCCGGGCTACGACCACCTTTGACATCGTAATATCCCTTGGCACCGATGGTCCATCCCCACGGCGTCCGGAATCCGCCGCCGAGCGTGGCGAACTGAATCTCCTTGGTCGGCGCATACACCTCATTGAAGGAGATGGGGTTCCAAATGTCACCGCGCCGGACCCGGTTCCCATCGTGGCTGAATCGTTGCCCGACTTCGAAGTACCAGTAATTCGATTGTTGAACCCGCAAATCGGTATTCCACTGGCTGAACGTCCCGCGATAGGGATCCACAAACGCATCGACCGTCAGATACGAATTCATCGGCGGCAGGATCTGACCAGCCGTGATGTTTTTTCCCAGCGCTTCGGTTTGTCCGGGAGGACGCAGGAACTCGGGCGCCGTATTGCCGATCACCGCCCGCAGCCACACATCGGACATTTTTCGCCCCTGCACGTCCACCGTGGCCGGTTGCAAGGGCTGCGTCAAGGTGCCCAGGAACGGCAACACGCCGGGCGTAAATTCCCTCGCACGGGTCTGCACCGCCCCCACGTGGTAACTCTGCGCCACCGTCAGGTCCAGCCAGTTGAAACTCTGCCCGTTCACCTTCTGCTCCAGCAACTTGGTCCGGAGGGAGTAGGTCAGCAGGTTCTTCTTGGGAATGTCATCGATCTGGTCGATCTGCGCAATCTTACTTTGATCGCTGCCCGGTACGTATTCATACATCACGCTCGGTTCAATCGTATGGAGGAAACTTCCACCCTCCCCGCCGGTGTACCGGCGACTCAATTTTGAGGTGGCATCCATGGCCGCCCAAAACGTTTCGCGATGCAGCGGACTGGCTTCCTGAATGCCGCGTGTGTAATAGACCTCCTTAAATTTGAAATGCGGCGTCAACCCGATCACGTGTCCGACATCCATCACATCGGTCGTCACCCCGGGCATGAAATCCATGCGATTCACCGCGAATCCCTGCTCGCGATAAAAATTCACGAAATTCGTATCGAGGTTCAGGAGCAACGGCATCCCGAACGGTGAAGTGTTCGGCAGGACGTACCCCACTTCAGGGAGGCGTTGAAACGTGTCGGGACCGCCGGAGTTCAACGGCTGCAGATACTGGCCCAGGAAATAGGCACTTCCGTAGGGAAGCCGCTGCGTCGCCAGCAAGGTCGATTCACCGCTGGGGGATGCCCGTTGAGTACCTGAATTGCTGAGTTGTTGCAGATACTGCCGATCGGATACGAACGACGCCTGCCCGCGCACCATCAGCGTCTCCGTCACCTGCTGCGAGTGCTGGCCGCTGATCATCCCGCGCAACCGCCGCTCATCCTGGTTGACTTGATCCACCCCCGACACATTCGGCAATTTGGTTTGCTGCAGAAAACTCGCGAACCACTGCCCGCTCGACCGACGGTTCAGATAATAGCGATAAGTAAAGTCGCTGCCGTAGCCGAGGTTGTTGTAATACGAGGGCGCGATGGTCAAATCCTGACTGGGATTGATCGCCCAGAAATAGCCCTGCTGGTAGTGTAACCCGAACCGGTTGTCATATCCCGGCGTGGGAATGAGAAATCCGCTGTGCCGGTTCACCAAGGGATAGGTCAACGTCGGCACGGGAATGATCGGCGTATCCTGCATACAGAGCCAGGCTCGCTTCATCCCGATGCTCTCCCCGGTATTCACATCGAGATCCTCGAACGTGAACCGCCAGGCCGGCACTTCCCCGTCCTTCGCGTCGCAATTCGTGAAGGTTCCGTCCTTGATGCGATAGTGATCCTCAGACAGTCGCCGGATGCTGCGCCCGGTAAAAAACGAATTGCTCGGCCGGACGTACATCGACCCATGCGTCACCACCCCGGCCTCAGTATTGACGTTCAACTCCAACCGTTCGGACTTCAGATCGGAATACGGATCCTGGAAATGCACATGTCCGGTCGCGACGAGCGTGCCGGGCAGCGAGTTGATAGTCACATGATCGGCGGTCAGTCGCAGCGTTCCCTGCGTGATGACCACGGATCCATCGGCCTCATACACGTCTTGTTCTTGGAGGTGGTCGATTCGCTCGGCAGTGATCGTGAGGGGCTGATTGGTGGGTGACGGCGTCGTCACCGTCGATTGCGCCCACACGACGTCACGCAGGAGCAGCGGCGCCATGAGCAGGACACTGAGGAGGAACGCCACCAGCCCGAGTGCCGAGCGGCCGGCTGCGGACCAAGGCGTATGCACGGGGTAACGGTCTGGCCCCATCTCAACCACGAACAGGTGAGAGGGAACACCCTCGGAAAAGGGCCTTGATCTCGCCGACCAGCATCAAGGAGCCCGTGACACAAATCAGATCGGACGGGGTCGCGGAACGTTTGGCCAACGCCATCGCATCCGCCGGCGTCGGCGCCACCAATGCACTCGGCGCAACCTCCGCGAGCAAGGCACGAAGTTCAGCACCGGTGGAGGCGCGCGGGAGATCGGCCTGGGTGAGAATCAGGGTATCGGCCAACGGCAGCAGCGGGGCCAGGAATTCTTTCGGATGTTTATCGCGCATCATTCCGACGATGAGCGTGACGTGGCCGCCTGGGTGTGCACGGCGCCAGTCGGCGAGCGCATCGGCAAGCACACGCGCCGCGGCGGGATTGTGTGCGCCGTCGACCACGATCATCGGTCCCTGCCCAAGCACTTCCATGCGGCCCTCCCAGGCCACCTGCTGCAGGCCCGTCCGCACGGCCGTCTCCGGCACCACCAAGCCCTCGTCGTGAGCCAACTCGATCAGAGCCAGGGCACAGGCCAGATTGTCGAGCTGAAACCGCCCTTGCAGCGGACAGTGCAGATGCTGATACGCCCGCTTCAGTCCGGTGTACCCGCAATCCGCCGTTGAATCACCGTCGCAGCGAAACTCGCGGTCGAGACTATAGACCGGTGCGCCCTCGTGTGACGCGCGCTCCTCGATGACCTGCCGGGCCGGCGCATCCATCCGACCGAGCACAACGGGCGCTCCCGGCTTCACGATCCCGGCCTTCTCAAACGCAATCGCCTCGATGGTCGAGCCCAGGTAGGCCTCATGATCGAGGCCGATGCTGGTAATCGCCGACGCCAGCGGGGTCACCACATTCGTGGCATCGAATCGCCCACCCAATCCGACTTCGAGCACCGCCACATCCACCCGACACTCCGCAAAATATCGACACGCGAGCGCCGTCGTGAATTCAAAAAAGGTCGGGGCCAGATCAGGCGCCGCCGCCTCGCGCAAGACCTCAACCAACGCACTGACACGCGCTTCCGGAATCATGACGCCGTCGACCCGGATGCGTTCGCGAAAATCGACCAGATGCGGTGACGTGTAGAGTCCCACGCGATGCCCAGCCGCCTGCAGCATCGAAGCCGTCATCGCCGCCGTTGACCCCTTCCCGTTGGTCCCGCCGATGTGTACCACCGGATACCCACGGTGTGGATCACCCACCCGGGCAAGCAACGCGCGAATCGTCTCCAACCCCAACTTGATGCCGTGCTGTTGTAGGCCGTAGAGGAACTGCACTGTGGCGGGATACGTCATCATGGCCATACGAGGGAACTCGTCTGCACCGGCAGACGGGTTCCGCATCCTGCTAGAAATGTCCGACCAGCGTGCTGACCGCTTCTTTCAACTGCTTGCGTTCGACGATCATGTCAATCATGCCGTGATCGAGCAGGAATTCGGCTCGTTGGAACTGGTCCGGCAATTGCTGTTTGATCGTTTGCTCGATCACGCGCGGCCCGGCAAATCCGATCAGCGCTTTCGGCTCGGCAATGATGACATCCCCCAACATGGCAATACTCGCGGTGACGCCGCCGAAGGTCGGATCGGCCAGAATCGAAATGAACGGGAGCTTCGCTTCACCGAGCTTCGCCACCGCCGCAGAAGTTTTTGCCATTTGCATGAGCGAGAGAATTCCCTCCTGCATGCGTGCGCCGCCGGACGCCGTCACAAGAATCAACGGCATGCGCCCCTCGAGTGCACGATCGACCGCGCGACAAATCTTTTCGCCGACGACCGACCCCATGCTGCCGCCCATGAATCCAAAATCGAACACACACAGCGCGACCTTGCGGCCGTTGACCGCGCCCTGGCCGATGACCATGGCGTCCTTGCGGCCGGTCTTTTCCTGCTGCGCCTTGATCCGGTCCTTATACGTGCGTGTGTCCTGAAATTGCAGCGGGTCTTGTGGCTCCAGTTCGGGATCCCACTCCTTGAACGTGCCCAGGTCGACCAACAGATTGATGCGTTCGATGACCGAGATCGGGAAATGATAGTCGCACTTCGGGCAGACCTTATTGTTTCGATCCACCTCTTTGCGATAGACGATCTCCCGGCAATGGTTACACTTCAGCCACATGCCCTCCGCCGCCTTGGAGCGCTTGGGGGGCTCGGCCTCTTCGGTTTTTCCTTTTTTAAACCACGCCATCCTGCTCACCTATAGTACAAGGGTTTGGCCCTCTTCAAGCGCGGTCAACTGCGGAATACCCAGTCGACCAAGCTCCTGACGGATCCGATCGCGAAAACGCGGTTTGAGATGGTACGCGAAGACCGGCAACTCGGGTCGCGCGATTTTGGCAAACTCCTCAGCCAACAGCGCCGGCGTGAGATGCTTCGCCACTTTGGCCAATTCACTCATCTCGTCGGGAAACGAACTTTCAATAAACGCGGCCTTCAACCCGGACACCCCCTTGGCGACCTGCCAGAGCTCCTCAGTGTGATACGTATCGCCGCTATAGAGCAGCGTCCGGTCCTCGTCACGCAGCAGAAATCCCACCGTCGGGACCACATGGTTCACTCGAATCGGCGTCACGCCAAATCCGCACAACTGGGTCTCCCGTCCGGGGCGCAACTCACAGGACACGAAGACCGGTTTGGCGGGGTCGGGCAACTGGAAAAAATCGGGATAGACGACTCCGTTGAAAATGTGTCGGCGCAGTCCATCCAACACTTCGGGTATGGCGGCGATGATCACCGGCTCATCAATCTCACCGACCAGATTGTCGGCCAACGTCGGCAACTCGCGAATATGATCGAAATGCAGGTGAGTCAGCAGGACCACCCGAATTCGCCGTTGCTCCTCGAGGTACAGTCGGGAACCGACCGTGCCGGCATCCACGACCAGCCGATCATTGAGCAGGAAACCGCAGGTGCCGCACTGCACCGGACCGCGTTCACCGCTGACGAGTTGTCCCGAACCATGACAGCCCAAGACCCGCAGATTCATGGCCCTAGCCTTCCGGCTCGGCGCCCCGATCCCGGCAACCACCCACAGGCTAATGGATCAATGCTGCGCACTGCGCGGCAGAATAGCATACCTCCGACAAAGGCGCACACAGATTTGCACGGTCGAGGAGAAGGACCCAGGCATGTCATGCATGATACGCGGGGCGAGTCTATGGAACGGTCGCCTGTCGGCGCTATGACCATCCACTGCCGAGGCCGATCCGCACCATCATCAGCAGACCTAACCCGATGCTGGCAAGACAGGCGAGCCCCTGCACCATCCAATACGCTTTGGGCCCCACCGTCACGGAATAGATCACCGGCAGGCTGAGCACTGCGCCGACCCCCACCATTCCCAAAATGGAGCCGACACCGAACACCACGATATAGCCAATGCCTTGGCCAAACCCGGTCACCGTCGAAAGCACAATCAGCATCAACGCCGCGGACCCGGCCAGTCCGTGGGCCATGCCGATCAAGAGGGGCCGCAGCGAACCGTGATACCAGTGTCCGTGCGCATGATCCGCCTGCACGCGGTGACTGTGCAGATGCACATGCGCGTGTCCTCCGTGTTCGTGGAGGTGCAGGTGCCATTGCTCTTGGTAGATGCGGCGGGCCAACGAGAGACCCAGCACGACCAGCATCACGCCGACGGCAAACTCGAAGAGGCTGGCCACCGATTCAGGAATCGTGAGGTTGAGCGCCATCAGCGCCGTCCCGACACAAAGCAGCATCAGGGTGTGCCCGAGCCCCCAAAAAAACCCGATGGCCGTCGAGGCCTGTACGGTAGGGCGTTCCGCCAGCACGGTCGAAAGAGCGGCCAGATGGTCCGCATCCAGGGCGTGACGAAGCCCCAGCACGAATCCAAGGCTCAGAATGGTCAGGGTATGGGGATCAAACATCCACTGCTCCGAGGGAACTGTATGGCCGATCCGGCAACGGGAGCAGCACGTACCGGCGGTCATCCCCCGCGCGCATGCATTTCCAGGTGGGGATCTTCACGGAGCCGGTTGATTTCGATGAGACGTTGTTCTCGCAGCCCCAAGGCTTCAAGCGCTTTGCGTTCCTCAGCGCCGCGATCCGCCCGCCCTTCCCACGCGGCAGTGATCAAGGCTTTCAATTCGTCACGGGTACGCCCTTGCCGGAGGGGAGCGCGAAGATCAAGGCCGTCCTTGGCATACAGACAGAGGTACCACATCCCGTCAGCCGTCAGCCGACTGCGATCGCAGGAGCGGCAGAAGGGTGTCGTGGTCGACGGAATAATGCCGAAGACGGTGCCGTCAGGCAGCTGAAACCGTTCGGCCGGTGCCACACTGTTCTCCACCAACGGCGTGACTCCGCCATAGTGATGACCGATCAGCTCCAACATGTCCGCCCGGGAGAGCACCTGATTCATGGACCAATCCGTGGCCCCTCCGACATCCATATACTCAATGAACCGCACCTCGCCCCCCACCGTCTTGCCGTATTCGATGAGGTCGATGAGTTCGTCGTCGTTGTACCCCTTGATAATGACCGTATCGAATTTCAGCGAGGGGAACCCGGCCTGAATGACGGCCTTGATGCCGTCGAACACCTGGTGGTGCAGATCACGCTTGGTCAAGGTGCGGAACCGGTCCGCCCGCAGGGTGTCCAAGCTGATCGTCACACGGTTCAACCCGGCAAACGACAGGTCGGCGGCCTGGTCCGCCATGAGGACGCCATTGCTCGTGAGGGCGATTTCGCTGATCCGGCGATTTTCAGACAGTTGCCGCACAAACCGCGGCAAATCGCGTCGCAACAACGGCTCGCCGCCGGTGAGACGCACCTTGTCCACGCCTAACTCGGTGAAGACCGCGGTGAGTTCGGCCATCTCCTCAAACGTCAGGATGGTGTCGCGCGGCAACCAAGCATAGTCGTCCTCGGGCATACAATACTTGCACCGAAGATTGCAGCGGTCGGTCACAGAGAGGCGCAGGCTGCGAAGCGGGCGCCCCAAGCGGTCGTATATGGTCGGGACTGGTGTATCGAGCGTGTTTTGGTCCATCGAGACTCGAAGGCGCGGGCCTCTCCTCTCACGACATCCCTTGGGAAGGGCTATGGGTGCTCCTCGACCCACACCTCTCCATCGGGGGTGTGTTCGAGCTTCCAAATGGGGGTAATTTGTTTCAGTTCGTCGATGGCCCATTTACAGGCCTGAAAGGCTTCCGCCCGATGTTCGGCACCGGCAATGATCAACACGATGTTGTCGCCGATGCCGATCTCGCCATACCGGTGCAGGATCAGCAATTCGATCACGCCGAAATCTTTGAGGGCCCGCTCGCGGATGTCCCGCAGCTTCTTCTGGGCCATGCCTTCGTAATGTTCGAAGGTAATGCCGTCCACATCCTTGCCTTTGGAACGATCCCGTGCCGTACCTAAAAATATCGCAATCCCGCCGATGCGCTTTGAACGCGCGCGCACGCGACGGAGCTCTTCATCGATCGAGAAATCCTCACGCTGCACTCGGACCAACATCGCCTCATCGTCGGTGAGGGGCTGGTCGGCGTTGGTGACCTGTTCAAGACTCATCGATTCGTTCCCTTCGGTTTCGCCGCTGGTTCTCTCAGGAAGGATGCTCAACAAGCCTGTCCGGCAGGGCCGCCACACACGGCGAGCACGCCGCTGGCAGGCTTGTTCAGCATCCGTCACTCCCGCCGGCAAACGGCGGCAGCAGGGCAATTTCATCCCCGTCCTGCACTTCCAGGTCTTCGTGGGCGATATCCTGATTGACCGACACGAGCACCTTCTTCTTGTGCAGCAACTCGCCGATCTTCGGATAGGCCGCATCGATCACGGCCACGAGGTCTTTGACCCGCCTGCCCTCGGGCAAGGCCAGGGACAGGGTCCCCTGGTTACCCGCCAACAGTTTCGTCATGCCGAACAGTCGTACCGTCACCATGTGCGACTCCATCATCTCAGGCAACGGACAGACCCTACTTACACTGGAACCGGGCGTTGATAGGTGCCGGACTTTCCACCCGATTTCGTCACCAGGCAGATGTCGCCGAAGCTCATCCCCCGGTCCACCGCCTTGCACATATCATAAATCGTCAACGCGGCCACCGACGCCGCCGTCATCGCTTCCATCTCCACGCCCGTGGGGCCATTTGTCTTGGCCGTGGCCGTAATCGTGATGGAACAACGCCCTTGGTCGTTCGGCTGGCTCACCTCGTGAAAGGAGATATCCACGCTCGTCAGGAGGATCGGATGGCACATCGGAATCAAATCCGGCGTGCGCTTCGCCCCCATCACGCCCGCCACCTGCGCAACAGAGAGCACATCGCCCTTGGCGATCTTTCCCTGCTGAATCTTTTCAAGGGTTTCCGGTTGAAGGAACACCATCGCTTGCGCCGTCGCGAGACGCTCCGTGGAGGCCTTCGCCCCGACATCGACCATCCGCGCCCGCCCCGATTCATTGAAATGAGTAAACTCGGCCATTCTTCACGCCAAATCAGTTGATTGTCGCCGGAAAACCGCCGAATTATAGGAGCCGGCCAAAATGGGAGTCAAGCCACGTGAGAACCAACCAACGACTGCCCCAGAGGGACCGCCCCGGTGCAAATGCCGCCCGTGATCTTGTACAGTGAACCAGCACTGATGAGCTGGCTCAGAGGAGAAGACGCATGTCGATATCGAGACGACCGGAACTGGAGAAGGATAATCCCGTGGCCCCGCAGATCTATGTCGGGCCGAGACGGAGACGAGCGTTAGCCCGGCTGGCCGCAGGCGTACCCGCACAGGCATCGATGGAAGTCGAAGCGGCGTTGCAGGCATTGGTGGACGCCGCGGAAGCGTTTGCGCATAGCCTGCCACCGTCGCAAGAGACGGATCGGGAGCGGGTGGCACTGATGGAGGCCATTTCACAGGCTCAGACCTTCCTGCCGATCGAAGCCGGGCTTTCGCCCCGGTCACGATCGTCGGAAGAGCCGTGATGGGCTGAGCATCACACACACAACGGGGGCAGCCACCCGCGTGGCTGCCCCCGTTGCACATCAGCTCAATCTCTGGATCTGGTCCGTGCGCTACGCAACCTGTTGAATTGCGGAGAGGAGCCACTTCCCCGTGCCAAACCGCATGAAGGTCCACACTTCCGTCGTTTCCACCGTCTGCTGAGCATTCCCCTCGACGACATATCCGACTTCATCCGGTTGCTTCGTTACAGAAATGCTGTAATCACGGGCGGACCAGGACAATCTGACGGTGGCATACTGCGTCGCCCCCTCGCTCCAGGCCTCCAACACCTCCGCCCGGCCCAATTCCACGTCCTCCACATGATTGGCGATGCCCTCGCTGGCCTGCTCGGCAAGACCCGTGCTGAAATACTCCAACATTTCCGGCGTCACCAGGCGCCGCAACCCCGCCAGATCCTGATGGCTCCAGGCGGTTTGAATATCTATCAGCGCCTGCTGAAACGCGGCCTTGTCCGACGACGTGATCTCGTCGTCAACAACCGCCGTCCCCAAACCTGCACGAGACGATTCGGCCAGGAGAGAACCACTCGCGGCACTCGTGCGAGAGAGCCCGGAAAAATTCGGCGCCGGCGTACGACGCGACCGCATGTACCACCAGAGCGCACCGCCGCCCATCACCATGAACAGCAGCAACATGCCGTTGGACCCGGCTCCTCCGGCAGCCTGCTCACCTTCGGCCCCTTCCGTCGTGCGCGCACTCGTCTCGGTCGCCCCGAAAATCATGTGCCCCAGCCACGTCCCGGCAAGACCACCGGCAATCCCGGCCAACAGCGGATTGCGTTGAATCCATGACGGCTGCGCGGCGGGTGCCGGTCTCGACATGGGGGACGGGTTCCCGACGGATGAGGACGGAGGCGTGGCAGAAGGCCTGGCCGTCGTCGACTGTTCAATCGGCTTGGCGCCGTTGTCCTGGTAGGTTCGCGATCCGCGACTCCCCATGCTTCCCGATGACCCGCTGCTACGCGACCCGCTGGAGAATCCTCCCCCTGAGCCCCCACGCGCCTTCGCGAAAGACATCGTCGGCACACCGACCAGCACAAGCACGAGACATGCGGCTATGAGTTTGGCTGTATTCAAGCTAGGCATCCTTTCCTTGGACGGTCAATTCGTTCTCAACGTCCCCTATCCTACCAGGCATGGCCGGCGAAGACCAACAGGGCATTCGACGCCCCGACACTCGCATGACGTTTGCCCCTTTCATACGGTACCTTAAGAGCGACGCACGCAGTCAGTGACGTCCACCCGCACTGCGAACATCGCAGAGAAAGGTCGCATCGTGAAACAGGGGTATCGGTTGATCGTCGTCGATAAGGATGGGGTGCTGGTCTCAGAATTTCAACTCACCGAAGCGGCCCTCGCTGCGCCGGAGGCCTTCGTGGCCGCGCTCAGGGAGTCGATCGAGGAGATTGAAGAATCGGAGGCGTGAGGGTCACAGTCTCCCGCCGAAAGCATACAAGACAGCTGGTGAGTGCCACCATTTTGGCCGGAACCTTAGAAATGCATACCCCTCTGATTGACGGCGATCCTCGCCCGTCACTAAGGACGGGCGCTACTTCTATGCAGTAAACCCTAATCTAAGCCTATAGGAGTTTCAATCCTCGCCCGTCACTAAGGACGGGCGCTACAGTGGCGGACCTGGTTCGCGTAAGGCTGCAATCAGTTTCAATCCTCGCCCGTCACTAAGGACGGGCGCTACGGCGAGCCCTGTCAGTGGTGCGGGCCGATCACTGAGTTTCAATCCTCGCCCGTCACTAAGGACGGGCGCTACTGCTGAAGCGTTACACGCGGGTGATTCACAAGCAGTTTCAATCCTCGCCCGTCACTAAGGACGGGCGCTACGGCGGCGCCGCCATCCATCACGGACCAGATACCGGTTTCAATCCTCGCCCGTCACTAAGGACGGGCGCTACACCCTGAACGCGAGGAATGAGCCAGTTGATACCGTGTTTCAATCCTCGCCCGTCACTAAGGACGGGCGCTACATTCATCTGCTCGAACAGATGCAAATGATTCACGATGTTTCAATCCTCGCCCGTCACTAAGGACGGGCGCTACAGCGTTGCTACGATCGTTTGACAGGCGAGAGCGAGTTTCAATCCTCGCCCGTCACTAAGGACGGGCGCTACTGACGGCCTGGGCGAATGAGACGTTTGGGCAGGCGTTTCAATCCTCGCCCGTCACTAAGGACGGGCGCTACTCGCCAAGCATTGGCCGCACGTCCAGCGGTACGGCGTTTCAATCCTCGCCCGTCACTAAGGACGGGCGCTACCTCGACAAGTCTGCTCCTGCCGCTAGTCCACCTGAGTTTCAATCCTCGCCCGTCACTAAGGACGGGCGCTACGGATTGCCATGCCGGATCAGCCCGGCACCGCACAGTTTCAATCCTCGCCCGTCACTAAGGACGGGCGCTACGACATGCGCGTGATCGATATAGATGTGTGAGTCTGTTTCAATCCTCGCCCGTCACTAAGGACGGGCGCTACAAGACTCCCTTTCGGGATTGCTACGAAAAAGGGGTTTCAATCCTCGCCCGTCACTAAGGACGGGCGCTACCCAGATGCGCCAGACGGCGAGCTCCCCTCGTTGACGTTTCAATCCTCGCCCGTCACTAAGGACGGGCGCTACATGGTGATCGTGACGGTCGCCCCAGGCGTGAGGATGTTTCAATCCTCGCCCGTCACTAAGGACGGGCGCTACAGTTCAGCTCCGGCATCAGCTTGAGCAGCCCCATGTTTCAATCCTCGCCCGTCACTAAGGACGGGCGCTACGGTGAAGGAGTTAGAAGCACAACATGATGACTTAGTGTTTCAATCCTCGCCCGTCACTAAGGACGGGCGCTACGAAACAGGGGAAATAGGCGCGTTGGGGTAATATCGTTTCAATCCTCGCCCGTCACTAAGGACGGGCGCTACTATGGAAAAAGAAGTCTCGCATGTTACACCATAACCGGTTTCAATCCTCGCCCGTCACTAAGGACGGGCGCTACCGCGCTAACAAAAACCTATGATTTCCAGCCAGGTTTACCTCGACTTGGCGCGAACCTGATGGAATCATTTGGAATCGGCGACAATGGTTTCGTGTCACCTGAGAAATTCTCCTTTTAATTCGTAACCTTCTCGCCTGCGCGATCCCACGCCCTATTGAGCAGCGCTGCTGGTTCGCGTTTACAACACCAGTGGCTCATCAAAATCGACTGACGTGTCCACACCAAACACCTGCACATACTTTTCTTTGGGCTCGACTAATCGATACACCCGCAAACTGTCTTCTTTCTCATCGATAATTTCGAGAAGACGCCGAAGGAGTTCTTCAAATTGCATCTCATTGACCGTGCATTCGAACACCGATTTCTGTACTCGTTGCCCGAAATCCTGACAGGCCTGCGCAATTTTCCGCAGGCGCCTCCGCCCGCCAGTTGACTCTGTTGCCACGTCATAGGCGATCAACATATTCATGCCACCCTCCTACCGATACAAAAACGGCGGATAGGCCTCAAGGTCTCCTCGCAGCACGCGGGCCAGAAGACGAGCCTGCACATGCGGAACCAAACCTAACGGCATCTTTTGATTCAACACCGGGTGCGTGATCTCTTCTTGTTTACGTTTTTGATAGGCGACGATGACCTCTTTGCGGGCGGCATCCTCCAGGTGCACTGCCCCGCCCGGTCGCGCATGAAATTGATTGGCCGCTACCTGCTTGCGGTTGATCAACGTGAGTGCGAGTCGATCGGCAAAAACACTCCGCAACTCTTCCATCAAGTCTAAGGCCAAGGCTGCCCGGCCTGGACGCAACGCATGCAGAAACCCCATTTGCGGATCGAGGCCGACTCCTTCCAGCGCCGCAACACAATCGTTCATCAAGAGGGCATAGAGAAACGACAGCAGGGCATTCACGGGATCGGTCGGCGGGCGCCGGTTCCGGCCATTCATGGTGAAGGTGGGGTGATCTTCTCGAACCATGCGATCGAACGTTGAGAAGTAGTGTCGCGCCGCTTCCCCTTCGAGCCCGCGCAGGTGGTCAAGGTCTTCGGAAAGCGGCACACGACCGAGCACGTTGGCGAGAGCCTCGGCGGTCTGGCGTAAAGCGTTGCCGTCGTCCGGCTGATCGGTTTCTCGGGCGGCCCGCAACACAATCTGCCGGCTATTCTGAATTTTTCCTCCCACCACATTGCGGGCGATGGTCAGCGTGGTCGCTTGATCGCGCATGGCCGCATATTGGGCACAGCGCAGCAACACATTGCCGGAAACCGGCCCCTCCACACGCGCCTGAAAGCGGCCGTTCCGGTCGAGAAACACGACAAACCGGCCGTCCTGAGCGCAGCGCGCCAGCGCCGCCGGACTTACCAACACGTCGCCGAAACAGACGATACCGCCCAGGTGATGGATCGGCACCTGTAGTTTGGTTTCCCGCTCGACCTCGATTCGGAGCGTGTCGTGATCGAGCCGGAGATAAGCGCCTTCGGTCGTCAGATAGAGCGTATTCAGCAATTGATGCATCGGAGACTCAGCGCGGGTCTTGCGGAACAAACAGGTGACGGATCAACGCCTCTGCGCGTTGCCGTTCGCCAATCACGGCCGGCATGCAGGCCTCACGTAGGGAACAGTGTTCACAACGTTGGTCATTCACTGGAGAGGGAAGAATCCTGTCAACTAGCATAGATCGAATCGCCGTCACGATTTCTTCCACCCGAGTTCGCAATGCCGGAGTGAATAATACTTCACGTCGTCTTCTGGACTTGTGATGAAAGATGGCGCCTCGCTCAACATTTTTGCCTAGCATTTCCTCTAGACACAGTGCTTGAGCGCAAAGCTGCACGTCATCATTTTCGTATCGCCGGTTCGGTCCAGATTTGTATTCGACAGGATAGGGAATCGCTCCGTGAAATTCGACGACATCAGCTTTTCCAATCAAACCTAATCGTTTGGAACAGAGCGGTAAGGCACGCTCCACTCGTACGCCCTCCTCCCAACCACTTGCCCCTTCCTGGTCGGTTCGTTCATGAAGGTCGTGACCGCGCATGGTAAACACGTTTTCAGAGTATGTCTGCTCCACATGAATCAACGCACATCTCCGAGGGCAGTAGGCATAGTGATTCAGCGCGGAAATAGGGATCAACTCCCAATCAGCGTCATCCTGCGACATCATTTAGCCTACGATAGCTTCGCAAGCTTACCCACGCTGTCATCCCACCCCCATAACTCCACACCTTTCGGCAGGTTGGCCGTATTCGTTGTTACTGTGTAATGCGCAAACTTGCGAGGGCTTCCAATCTTGTCTTCTTTCATCGCCGATTCATTGCGCTTCACGTCGATGACGCGGCCGAGGTCTAATAACGCTTGTGCAGGGGCACAGCCAAGCATGGCTTGACGCTTACGCTGTTCGACATTGTTGTCCGTGCCCACATGCTTAAACACATACAGCCCCCGGTTGGACATCATGCCTTTGGAGGCAGAACGGTCGTGATCCCACATGCCTGCCAGAGCCTCCCACAGATGAATGAGATCGTCGTCTGAAAATAGGGTTCCCTGAGCGAGATTGGCAGACACGAACCCTTTGGCAATATAGAGGCCGTAGGGGATGAGGGCCTTGCGACCCATGGTGCGGAGGGAATCTTCCGGCTGCGCAGCTTCCCACTCAACGTGTTTCTCGTAACTCGCGTCTGATTTAATCTCTTTTCCCGTCGGAGTTTTCGCGACTCGTGTAATAGAAAGATCAAGCGGAATTATTGGATCAACGGAGCGAGAAAAGGCCACCTGCACCGGGCCTCGCACTTGCCCGGCATTCGGGCCAGTAGCGAGAACTGCACCGAATGTCCGGATGTCGAAGAAGTTGCTACATAGCCACTCACGCGCTCCTTTTACCTGTGCCTTATTAGATTCTCCATCTTTCGGAACACCACCGTTCGCCTTCTCGTGAGCCAGTGCAATAGGCTTGTTTAGATTGGTCGCGTGTTCTACGAAGATGGCGTTCGGCGTGGTATTGCCAAATGCAATCTGGATATAATTCCGCACTCGCCGCTTGATGGCCACGTCGGAAACCAGCCCGTGCATGTCTTCCGGGTCAATGCGTGGCGAGTTCCCAGCATCGGGGTCGCCGTTCGGATTGCCGTTTTCGCAGTCGAAGAGATAGAGGAATTCATACCGGTTCTGAATGACGCTCATTGGTTTTCTCCTTGTTCGGTCTCGTTGCTGTTCTTGCCTGACCGCAGCGCGGCAAGTTGCTGGTAGTAACCAAGAGCAAATAGACCCTGGCCGTTAAGGTCAAGAATACGTGGCGCACCATCGCCCAAGTGCCCCATCACATCCGCGATCTGATTTTCGTACCACCAAGCCAAGCCGCCTTCGAGCTTGCCCAAGTGGTTACGCGCATTGCTGGTCAAGCGTCCGAGAATCAGTCCCGGTGTCTGGCTCGCAGCAGCATAATAACGTTGCACGACACCTGCCCCTACATCACCAAGCGCGGCGCGTTGTAAGTTAGAAAACACTGCCAACAACCGTCCACAGTGATAGGCGGGCTCTGGATGATCGGAGTTGAGATATGCGGTCATGGCGTGGGCACCTCCAGGTTGAAGTCGAACAAAATAGGCTTTTATAAACCCCATGCGAGCGTGGTTGAACGGGGGCTGGTCTTTATCGACCAGATCTGTTCGGAATCGCGCCAGTGCCTGCGCCATTAACGGTTGCGGGATGGGCAGCCGCTGCACTGCAACTTTCCATAATGTAGCGCTGGTAGGGGCGGGCAAGTCCTTCAGTTCGCGCACTAATGCCCCGCACACCGCCATGAACTTAGGATCATGAGCTTGCCCTCTGCCGTCACGAGCGACAATGGCGAGATCGGCAAACCACGCCTCGATATTGCACACCAAATCCTCGAAACGCCCCTCCATCCAGTCGCGCACCATCACTCGCCCTGATGCGCCTGAAAGCGCCAGTGCGTAATACCGGTTGTTGCCCAAATCAACGCGTTCGCCTTTGCGGATGGATTCAAGCAGACGACGCGCAGCCCCCAGTGCAGCCGCTTCCGTTTGTTCTTGCGACTCGAAGCCGTTCAACCATTCCAATGGATCGTCTTGTGGGGCAACCTGCACCTTGAACCAGTGAATAACCAAAGCATTGGCGAGCTTGCGGGAATGGTGGCGAATCAAGTCGTTGAGGCCATCCACATACTTCTGAGCTGCTTCGGTGCTCATAGCAGCATTGGCCGACTGATCCAGGCCGAAAGAACCGAACGCGGCTTTATCGAAGCCCACCATCACATCGCCCATGCTCAAGCCACCGACACCAGATAACCCTGTAATCTTAGGGTGAGTCGGCAAGGGTTGTGTGGTATTACCCGTGAGGAAGCAAACCATATCGCTCGCGCCAGAAGGCGTTGAACCAGGTCGGCCTCTCTGCATATCCTTCTTTCGCCATTCTCGCCACCAAGCCTGAATGGTTTTATCCTCGCGCGGATCAATACCGTCTACCCGCCAGCCAAGCCAGTCAGCAGGCTTGGCTTTGTTTTCTGACAGGGACTTTCGTATTTCGCCCAGACTGGATTCATCTTCCAGTGCATTCGCGATGGCAGTAAGATGCGAAGATACCTTCGATGCCGAGCGCAGCATTTCAACAAAAAATTGGTGTTTAGCGTGCGCTCCTTCAATCTTGTCCTGCCCTTCACTACCCTTGAACAGAAGCACGACTGTCTGGGCCATCTCCACCAAAAAATGTGATTTGCCGCCAGCATTCATATTGTGCATATCAGGGCAACGGAGATACGATGCGCCGCGCTTGCCATCACCCAGCGGCAACACATTCAGAAAACGTCCATCAGCGCCCAGCTCAACACACCAACGCACTTCGCGGGTCTTAAACCCAGGCTCAGAGTCGAGGCCCTCTCCATAGCTCATCAATGCTTGCAGCATGGCTATGTCCTTTCCGGTTTCTTTACTGCCGAGCTACCGAACGGCGGAACTTCCAGCACACCGTTGCGTATGTGAGCGTCAAACAGCGTGATGAATGGTTTGTCATTATCTTTCACGGCATCCTTGTGCAGGTCGTACACGTCATAGAGCATGAGGCCAAGATGCTGATCCAGGGCAGCGGGTGGCGGGACTTTGGAATCCGACGACTCGACATACTCAAAGAACGCGGGGAATTCCCGACAGCCGAAATAAGGTTGCTGAAAACATTTTCCCTGCTTAGCCCGACGCTCGAAACAGGCGTTGAACTTGCCGTAGTCGGAGGCGAAACCGGACTTGGGAACGATTTGCGCAGTGAGCCGATAGCGCACATTCTTGAGCGCCATAGTTTGACGCTGTGTGCGGCCAGTACTTTCATCGTCTCCATCTGCCCACAAAGCTTCTGGTGACTTCTTCCCAGCCATCCACTTGTTTAGCGTCGTTGTACCAGGCACTCGTCCTTTCACTTCATTGCGCCGCAGAGCAATGAAATGCGGCAGTTCCAATATCTGAATGCGTATAACCTGCCAGTGGAAATAGGGACGCATAATGTTTCCCGTGCCTTGCCGTTCGCGTAGGCCATCCCAGTAGATAGCGTCAAAGATGCCACGTGCCGCAGAAGGCGTGATGATCGGATAGGAGAAACGCTCGACCTTCATTTCCGGGCGGGTGAAGCATGCGAAATCGCCCCAGACTTCCAATGTATGTGTGCCGTTAGCCATAACTCCCCCTATGCGATGAAGACCTGTTCGCTCTTGGGCGGATTCAGCCCAAGCGTATCGTCGTAAAACTCTCCCTCAAGGATGAACCACTCGTCAGAAACACCACCGCGCCGAAGATTTGCCGGAATTGCCCAGGCAGGGGGGCCGTCGTTGGTGCGATAGACACTGACAGCAAGCCCTTGGGCGCGGCGCATCCAATTGGCGCTTATGCCTCGTTGATCAGCTTCTGTTCGTAATTCCAAAAACTCGTCGTATCTGCCCACCCATGGCACCAGCACTTGAATGGCATCCTGAACAATGAGACGGTAGGCTTTGGCAATCTCCACAAAATCGAGCTCCTGAATCGCTCTTGTAAGATCGACGTTCTGGCTGGCAGGATCGTTCAGATCATAGAGCCGGCGATAATAGGCCTGGAATACCTCGGGATCGTTAATGTCCAGATTGCTGTCGTGGAGATTGAGCATGGTTTGTGTGACTTGAGTCGCCTGATAGTAGCTATGTGTGGGAAACCGCTTCCTCCATCCGTCTTGCTCATCAGGGTCAAAAACCACAACTTTACCAAGCCGGCCTTGTTCATTGAGCCTGCCCTCTCGGTTGCAGCGTCCTGCAGCTTGTGCGATTGAGTCCAGCGGCGCTACGGCACGGAAGACAATGGGGAAATCCACATCCACCCCTGCCTCAACGCATTGGGTTGAAATGAGGCGGCAGGGACGTCCGGCCGCAAGTTGATCCCTGACCTTATCCATCACGGCCCGCCGGTGTTCGGCACACAAGTTGGTTGAGAGATGGAACACGCTTTTCGCCTCAGTCAGTTCATGGAGCAGAGCAATGGCATGGCGTTTAAGGTTAACCACTACCAAGGCCTGATCCACCTTTTCCAATTCATCAGCGAGTTGAGTCCACGTTCGTTTTTCGCCACCTTTTGGCCAACTCACTTCGACTCGTTTCAGTGCCGCAAATAGTGCCGGGTGTTCCGGTATGGCTTCGATCGGGTGCCAGCCTTGCACGGCGTGTTTTTTTACTGCTTCGTTGAGAGTATCGAATGCGGGTTGAGTCGCGGTGGCAAAAACTATGGTAGAGCGATAGGCCGCCGACAGGTGAGATAGCGCAGCCAAGGTAGGTACAGCCAAGTGCTGCGGCAAGCTCTGCGCTTCATCAAACAGGATAACCGATTCCATGAGATTGTGCAGCTTGCGACAACTGGACGGCCGGTTAGAAAAGAGCGATTCCAGCAACTGGACGTTGGTGGTCAACACGATTGGCGCGTCCCAGTTTTCTGCAAGCAAACGGCGTTGACGTTCGTTTACTCCTTCCGCATCTCGTTGTTCAGCTTCAGCCCCAAGCCCAGCCAGACTGTGATGTTCCAGCACAAAATTATTCGGAAATGCCTTGAACACCGTTCGGTAAATACACGCCGTCTGCTCAATGACTGTCAAGAAAGGGACTGCCAAAACGATTCGTTTCAATCCGTGTTTCTTCGCATGCTCCAAGGCGAATTTGAGCATCACTAGCGTCTTGCCGGAACCGGTCGGCGCAGTCAGCGTAAAGGAGCCAGGCTCTGCCTGGCCTGCACTTACTGCTGCATTCCACAGTGCCTCCCGTGCCTGCCGCACCGCCACCTGCGCACTAGTGGAGGCGCGCACCGCCTCCATATATGCATCAAGCACAGCGAGTGCCGCACTGACATCCAGCTTCGGTCCTTCAGGGCGTGGACGCTTCCCGTATGCGTCACCATCGAAGTGCGACTCGGTGTCCAGAAAGTCAGCATCCACCAGACACGAAAAGAGCAACCTCACATCCAGCATGGCGGACACGGCCTGTGCCATGCCATTTTGGTGTGCCACGATTGTTTGTGCGGGAGTCTTGAGCGATATCCCCTCTGCCTCAGCGCGTTGCTTGAGACGAATGTGGTCTGAATCGCTCAGGGCAAGACGAAATGGGTGGTTTTGAATGAGACTTTGGGGATTCATCCGACGCAAGGCATCCACATTGGCCCGTTGTAGGCCGACATGATGCCCCTGAATCGCCAACGCAGCCGCAATGGCACCATGTTCGGCCAAAGCTACCCACGCCCCTTGCGACCAATGGTCCAACCCCTTATCTTTGCCGTGCAGCCGTGCCTGAAAGCGGTCGCCATATTTCCCGAGATCGTGCAACAAACCAGCGAGCGCCGCTTCTTCAGCGCCGTTCCGTCCTTGCAGAAATTCTCTTGCGATCTTTGAGACGCTAGTGAGATGCTCCGCTAACCGATGCCAATCGCCATGCTCATTTGAGCTGTGTGCGAAGTACTGGCACGGCTGAGCCTCAGCGTCATTATGATAATTAGGCATCATTGATATATCGATTTACATCTTTGGTTCTTTTCGAGTGCTATTCGCAAGCATGCCGGCTGCTGAATTCAACGTGTTCGCTGACTGCTATCTTGGTGGCACCAACAATTGGGAGACTATAAATTCATCTCCTTCTTTCAGCTCTTAGGTAGTGCAGCGATCACATCGCTCTATGCCGTCGGCCACTTCTTCAAAAACGTCACAAGGTCCCCCTCGGCCGTGCGCCTAGAGAAGCAGACGAACGGGAGCTTCTGGCTAGACGCGGCATCAGCTGACTTAGCGCACCTCTGGACCTTCGTTTCTTCCGCCGCAACCAATGGCCTAAACGGCTGTATGGCCGCCAGCATACCTAGCGCCACAATCGTCTTGCCGAGAGTTCGTCGGTTCAGTTCTCGTGCTGACATGAACGTGCACCTCCTTTTCTCAGTTGCGTAGCGTGCCGCTTTTCCCCGTTACTACCGTGGCTCAGACTCTGGCCCATATGGCGGATCTGCCCTGCCAACGACATACTGCGAACCGTCAGGATCGACCTGCCTTTCTGGCCACAGTACCGGTACGGCGATGCAATGGTCTGCTTCGCGATGCCGGATGAACTCTTCTTCCGTCAACGCCAGGTGGACATCCCGATCACATTCAGTGCAGTGCCGGACTCTTTCCTCTGCCGTCGGCTGCAGGCGGTCCCATCGCTGCGGACATTTGAACAAGAAGTGGCAATCGATTCGGGCTTCTTCGTTCCAGTTCATGCCCCCTCGCAATGCGCCGCACTGTAGCAAGGATGGGGATAGCCGTCATCGGAGAACACCGACAAATGGACCCTAGGATTGCACCTAGGGCCTCTGCCTGGTGACGCGTCTCCCGTCTTGCTAGCCGAGATTCGATTGAACATTGAGAATTGAGCGCTGAACATTCCCGAGATACCCGAACGACACGCCACAGTCTCCCCCTCCAGCCATCAGCCCTTCGCAATCCACTCTTCATCGTGGCTCCCGACCCTATCACTGCGGTGTGACATCCGGGGTCACAGTTTCAGGCCGAGTCGCTTTTTTTACGTCACAGCATCCCCCTCCGACCCGCTTGAAATACCAGCATTTCTCCCCTTCTTTCCGTTGACAGATGTCTTCTCAAGGACTACCGTACCGGCATATTTTCGATCATCACACTTCTTATCCTCATCCATTCCCGTCCGCCAAGGAGGTCCATATGGCCAACACTCCCACATCCACGTCCGGCAAGCCCAAAGCCCTCTCCCTGCACATCGGCCTCAACGCAGTCAGCCCCGCTGCCTATGGTGGCTGGAGCGGCGACCTGACGGCGTGTGAATTCGACGCCAAGGACATGGCCGCCATCGCCAAATCGCAGGGCATGAAGCCCACGGTGTTGCTGACCAAGAAGGGCACACGTGCGCAGACGCTGGCCGCCATTCGCAAGGCCGCCAAGCAGTTGAAGAAGGGCGATCTGTTTTTTCTCACCTATTCAGGTCATGGCGGACAGGTGCCCGATGTCACGGGGGAAGAGACAGACAAACAGGATGAGACTTGGTGTCTGTACGATGGGCAATTGATCGACGATGAGTTGTACTGTGAACTCAGCCGCTTTGCGGCAGGCGTGCGCATTCTCGTGCTGTCCGACAGTTGCCATAGCGGCACCGTCACCCGTGCAATCCCACGGCCCACCGATGGTGCCACTACGGCCGGCCGCTCGAAGATGATGCCTCCTGCGGTCGCCATCCGGACCTATCGGGAACACCAACGGTTCTACAACAAGCTCCAACACGACGTCGCCAAAGCCGCCGGCAAGGCTGCCGCCGTGGATCCGGACAGCGTCTTGGCGCAACTCGCCGTCAGCCCGCGCCTGACCGCAATCGCGAAAGACTTCAACGCCTCCGTGATTCTGATTTCAGGCTGTCAGGACAACCAGACCTCCATGGACGGCGACCACAACGGCGCATTCACCGAACAGGTGCTGAAGGTTTGGAATCACGCGGCCTATCGCGGGAACTATGCCAAGTTTCATGCGGCCGTCACAGCTGGGCTGCCTTCCAGCCAAACGCCCAATCTCTTTACGCTCGGGACGGTCGCAAAGTTCTTGCGACAGCAACCATTCAGCGTCTGACGCTGGGGACGAAGGTCCGCGTCCACTGCTCGTTCAGGAGGTCGGCCCCATGACCGGCAAACATTGGCTCGCACTCGCCACCACTCTGCTTTGCGTGATGGCAGTCTCCGCGATGCTGTACGCGGCGGACATGTCCGGCGCGTGGAAAGGCCGACTCGCCAGCGCCGACGGTAGCCAGGCCGACGTGCAAATCGATTTCAGCGCCAAGGGATTCCCCTTGTACTCATACACGAACAATCAAGGCCTCACGCGACAGCTGGAGTTATCGCAGGTCGGCCAACACATCGAATACGTCCCGCCGGGAGGTGGCGTGCAACGGATGACGGTGAAGAGTTTCGCACAAGGGCCCGGCCGATTGTCGGTCGGTATCGTCGGGTCGTTCGAACGCGCGAGGCAGGGGTATATGGACCAACGTCAGGAAGCGGCCCTCTTTGAATACACGCTCGTGCCCGAAGGACTGAAGATGCGGATCACCACGCGCACGGCCAGCCATTTCGGAGACAAGGATCTCATGGTCGGCGGCGATCCGAATTCCGTCGTGGCCGAGGGCATCTTACAACGACTGCGCTGAGTCGACGGTCCCCGACATCGATGAGAATTTCGCCTCCATCACCCGGGTAAAACTACCGAGCGCGCCGCTGCAGAAATTCTGTCTTTGCTATCCCGTTCCACCGACCTGTCCTACAATGCCTTCTCAGGAGAAGGCTGTTCACGACAGGAGGTACCCGGAATGTTCCGCCCCGCCCGCTTGTTCAGTTCGAAAAACCGCCGCGCGCCGCTGCAGTGGACTCCCCGCCGTTCGACCAACCAGTCCGTCGACGACCAGATCCGCGCTCTGCACGGTGCCTGGGGCGATGCGTTGTCGCTTCCGTTTTGCCTTGCCCTCCTCGCGCTGTACGAATGGTGGCGGTGGTTGTTCTCCATGGCCCCGAATCCCCTGCTGCTCACCTTTATCGCGGCCGTGGCCATTCACGCCACCTGGCGTCGCCGGAAACGCTACCGATCGGAGTTGCAGCAACTTCGCCTCGCGCATCCCGCGCAACCGACCGCAAGCCAAATCGTGGCCCTGCTGCAGAGCACGGGCATTCGCCTCTTGCAGGAACTGACGGCGAGACTCGCACCCGCAACCGTGGCCGCCGCTCTGCGTCGAATACTGTCCCCGGCTAACGGCCTCGCCAAACGCCTCGCCACGGCATTCATGAATAACCCGGGCTAGACCCCGCGAGGTGCGCGTGACGTTTGACGTTTCCCCTTTCACGTTTTCCCTTTCACGTCTCCCGCCTTGCTTGACAGTCTGAAACCCCATCCATGAGAATGCCGTCATGGCGGGGCGCATCATTATCGAACGTCTGGAGTTTTATGGCCGCTGCGGCGTGACTGAAGAAGAACGCCGCAAACCCCAGTTAATCGCCGTCGATCTCGAACTGGACACGGCGCTGGAGCCCGCCGGACTCTCCGATCGCCTCGACGACACCGTCGACTATGCACGCGTCGCCGAACGCGTGGTTGCGCTGAGCACCGGCCTCACCTGCCAACTCCTAGAGACCCTAGCCGAACGGCTGCTCGACCTGTTGTTCGCCGAATTCCCTGTCGAACGGGTACAGCTCTGGATTCGCAAACTCCACGCCCCGTTGGCCATGGTGGCCGGATCGGTGGGTGTCCGCTACGAGCGCACACGCGCGGCACAGCAGCCGGCACAGCCGACCCCCTTGCCGTTCCTCGTCGAACAACAGGGCCGAATCCCCAAAGGTCTCATTCTGGATGTCGCCGCAGGCCGAGGCCGCAATGCCCTGTACCTGTTGTCCCAGGGATCACAGGTAGACGCCATCGACCGGGATGTGGAGGCGCTTACCGAATTGGGCGAGTCGGCCAAGGCTCGGCACCTGACTGGGTTGACAACCAGGGTGTTGGACTTGGAAGAACATCCGGACCGGCCGCCGAGCCTCGGCCAGTCGGCCTATGATGCAGTCATCGTGTCGTACTATCTGCACCGCCCCCTGTTTCCGTCGCTCATCGACGCGTTGAAACCGAACGGCATCCTCCTATACGAAACGTTCACCATCGACAATTATTTCCGCCATCGGCATCCGCGCCGATGGGAATTCTGCCTGGCCCCGAACGAACTCCTTCGCCTGACGTCTCCCCTGCGCGTGCTGCACTACGACGAAGGCGAACACGACGGCGGCCACGGCAGCGGAGCGAGTTATACCGCGCGCCTCGTCGCGCAGAAAGCAGGGCCAGAAACACCATGAGCCGCATTGATCTTCATCTGCACACCACCCATTCGGACGGCAGCTTTTCCACGCGCGAGGTCATGGGCTTCGCGAAGCAGGCCGGGCTCGCCGCGTTGGCGATCACCGACCACGACATCGTCGAGGGCATTCCGGAAGCGACGGCGATCGGGAACGAACTCGGGATCGAGGTGGTGCCCGGCGTCGAAATCAGTTCTCGGCTCGGTGAAAGCGAACTCCACATCCTCGGCTATTTTCTGGATTGGACCGACCCTGTGCTGGCGGAGCGGTTAAAGACGTTGCGCGACAGTCGTCACCTGCGCAATCCCCGGATCGTGCAACGTCTCAATGAACTGGGCATCCCCATCACTTACGACGAAGTGCGGGCGCTGGCTGGCACGGAGTCCGTGGGCCGTCCTCACATCGCCCGCCTCCTGATGGAGAAGAAATTTGTGACCTCGGCGAAAGAGGCGTTCGATCGATATCTAGCCAACGGCCGTCCGGCCTTCGTCGATCGGGAATTACCGGAACCGGCCACGGCGGTCCGGTGGATCCGCGAAGCAGGCGGCGTCCCGGTCCTTGCCCATCCCACCTGGGTTCGCACCTCGGCCGACGGCTTACGCACGCTGGTTCGCGACCTCAAGGCTGTCGGGTTGGGAGGCATCGAAGTCCACTACAGCACCCATACACCAAGCCAGACGACCGAATATCTCGACTTGGCCAAGCAATGTGACCTGCAGGTGACCGGCGGAAGCGATTTTCATGGCATCACCAAACCGGATATCGAAGTCGGCATCGGACGCGGCCAGCTGAAGGTCTCGCACAAACTGCTCGATCCGCTGAAGAAGGCCGCAACCGCCGCCTAGCTCATCCCGCTGCCCAGCAACCCGCTCCTCCTCGTCCCCGGTATGCCCCCACCCGGCCTCCGGCCGTGCATGATTCCCTCGTTTCGTTGACACCCCCTGACCTTCCGTTACACTGGGACACAACGACGCATCACTCCAACTCATGACCACAGCCTGGGGCTGGATCGGCCCGTATTTCATCGTCATCGTGCTGGCTATTCTCGTGGGGCCGTTCTTGGCCTCGCTTCCGCTGTTTCACCACACCTTCCTCCGGCCATTAGGCATGAACGCCTCGCAAGTCGTCCTGTTCATCGCCGACGGCATTTGCCTGCTCATGGTCTGGATGGGAGCGGCCAGAGCCAGATATGACCTGCACGACAACGGCAGAGGGCAAACGTTCCTCCGGGCCATTCTCTTCCCCGCCGCACTGCTCCTGATCGTCCTGATGGCGTCACGAGCCTATGAAGCACACGGGATTCCGGTCCTGGGACCGCCGAGGCAACCGCTCTACACCTGGCTGGTCACCGGTGGGCTTATCGGCTCAGCCAGCTGGCTGACATTTGCCTGGGTCCGCCACGTCGATGCCCTCACCCAAGCCTTCACCCGACGCCCCCGCCGCCGCCAGCCAAAACAGGAGGCCGTGCCTGCCAATCAGGCCACCGACAGTGTGGCCGCCGTCGAGCCGGCCGCTTCCGCACCAACTCGGCCGGCCGGGACCGCGGCCGGCCGCAACGGGGGGAGTCCGCCTGCCCAATTGGGGCGATATCACGTCGTGAAGGAATTGGGACGCGGAGCCATGGGCCTGGTGTACTTAGGCAAGGACCCCACGATCCAACGCTTCGTCGCGATCAAAACCATGCGCTTGGACGATATCGACAGCGCGGAGGAACTCAAAGACTTTCGCGACCGGTTCTTTCGCGAGGCGGAGTCGACCGGACGTCTGTCACATCCCAACATCGTCACCGTGTACGACGCGGGCGAGCAGGACGGTTTGGCCTACATTGCCATGGAATACTTGGAAGGGACGCTGCTCAGCTGCTACTGTCAGAAATCGACGTTGTTACCCTCCAAGCACGTGCTGCACATCGTGGCGGCCGTCGCAGACGCGCTCGACTATGCGCATGGCCAGGGCGTCATCCATCGGGATGTGAAGCCCCCCAACATCATGCTCCTGAAACAGCGCGTGGTAAAAGTGATGGACTTCGGCATCGCCAAAATGGCGACGGCATCGAAAACCCAGCCCAGCCTGATCGTCGGCACGCCGCGCTACATGTCGCCCGAACAGGCGACCGGGAAAGATGTCGACGGCCGATCCGATGTGTTTTCGTTGGGAGTCGTGCTCTTCGAGTTGTTGACCGGGGAACGCCCGTTCGACGCCGATAACATGCCCGCCCTCGTGACGCGCATCACCAAAGCCCCGCATGCGCCCTTGATGAAGTACCGTCAGGATCTGCCGACCCGCGTCCAAAGCATCCTTGATCGTGCCCTGCAGAAGGACATTCCGAATCGATACCGTCATGCCAGCGACATGGCGCAGGACCTGCGCGACGTCTTCCAGGTCATGCCGAGATAGCCCCGCCCATGTATACCTGGCACGTCACCCATGGAGCCGCCTCGGATATCGGACTCAGCCGCCATCACAACGAAGACCGTTTTCATGCCGATCCCGCAGCCGGCTTGTTCATTGTCTGCGACGGCATGGGAGGGCACCGTGCCGGAGAAGTGGCCAGCAGCCGCACCATTGCCCTGATTCCACAACATATCGCCGCCGCCACTGCCGACCCGACGCTGCCCCTCGTCGGCCGCGCTCGCCATGACTGTTCGGTCGCCACGAATCGATTGGCGAGTGCCGTGCGAGTGGCCAATCACCAGGTCTATCAGGAAGCGACACACGACCAGGCCTATGCCGGAATGGGAACGACAGTGGTCGCGGCGTGGCTCGTGGGGTCGATCCTCTCGATCGCGCATGTCGGAGACAGCCGCCTCTACCTCATCCGCAACAAGACGATTCAGTTGCTGACCAGGGACCATTCCCTGGTGCAGGAACAGGTCCGCTCCGGACTGCTGACCGATGCCGAAGCCCTGCGCGCGGCGCACAAACATGTGCTGACCCGCGCGGTCGGGGTCCAGGCCCTGGTGGATGTGGAACTGCGGGAGCGGCCCGTCCTGAACGAGGATCTTCTGCTGCTCTGCTCCGACGGATTGACCACCGGCGTCTCCGACGACACCATCCTGCGCGTCGTCCTCGAATCATCCGATCTTCAGACAGTCTCGCACCAACTCATCGCCGTGGCGAATGACGCCGGGGGGTCGGACAATACGACCGTCGTCGTGGTGAAGGTCACGCAACGGGCATCCGGCCTTTGGGGTCGCCTCTACGGCCGCCTGTTTTCGTCCTCCGCAATGGACCCGCAATAAGGAACACCGATGTCGCAGCCCGATTCACCACCCACACTCCTCGTGAGATCGCCCCAAGGCGGCACCCGAGTCTGCGCACTTTCTCGCACGCCCTTCACCATCGGCCGAGCACCGGAGAACGATCTCTGCCTGGAAGACCGTGCGGTCTCCGCCCGCCATGCTCGCATCGTCAACGTGCAGAACCTGTGGTTCATTGAGGACCTGGGGAGCCGCAGCGGCACCTTCGTCAACGAACAGACCATCGACCGTCGTCGGCTCTGTGATGCGGACAGCATTCGCCTCGGGACATACCGCCTGATGTTTCAAGATCAACAGGAGGGAGTGGCCGGATCGTCCCACGCCCAGGAACCACGCCTGGAAGACACACCCGCGGTCGTGTCCCACCGGCGGGAAGCCAAGACACTCTCGCCCGATCGCCACATCGGCATCGTCGAGATCCTCTCGGGGCAAACCGGTCAGGCACAGTACCGACTGACCAGACAGGTCTCCCTGGTCGGCGCGCAGGATGACGCGTTCATTACCCTCACGGGCTGGTTTGCTCCGAAGACGGCTGCGATGATCAGCCGCCACAGCGAGGGCTACGTCGTAAGCCAGACGGAGAGCCGGAAGCCTATTCTCATCAACGGCCGACTGGCGCAAGGAGAACAGCCACTCCGCCATGGAGATGTCGTCGAGGTGGCTGGCATTACGATGCGGTTTCTCCTGCGAGACCACACGAGCAGCGCGGCCTGACGCCTGCACCATCGACCAGCTCCAGCAGCGGGCCTGTGTTCCATGCCCGTCGGCCGGACCCGGTGAACGGAAGCGGCACGAGCCCGATTCAATTGAGCAGACGCCCACGCTTTGGCAAGAGTTGAAAGCACTGGTCCGACACGGACTGGGCGTGGGACTCCAAGCACTGGACCAACCCGCCACCACCAGGAGCGACTTCCCGACAAAATTGCCGCCGATCTGCCTCACACGCGGTACGTAGTTGCTGCATGGATTCTTTCATCCGTGCAAGTTTCTCCCGCAGCATCGGTCGGCAGGGCATCGACAGTTGTGCGGCCTTGCGCTGTAGGCAGGCATGCCGTTCTCCCTCCTCTTCCGGACAGAGCGCGGCAATTTCCAGACCACATTTGACCTCCTTCCCCGGCGGAAGTCCTGCAGGCTCAGTCGCGGAAGAACGTGGCGGCTCCTGTGCAGCGAGCGGCACTTCTGGCTGCGCGACGACTGGCGGCGGCGAATTGCCCGGCACAGCCTTGCCGGAAGGCAGAGCGGTCGAAGGAGGGAGAACCGGCTTGGGCGGCGAAGAAATCGGCTCGCTTTCCGGCACGACCTCGCTTTGGGGAAGGAGAAGGATGACCAGTCCCCAGACTCCGCCGAGGACCAGACAACTCAGCAATGTGACCAAGATGACGGCGCCGATGCGGGATGAGCCAGCCAAGGAACCCCTCGGTGACAGATGTTCGGTGCCGATGGATCAACGAAATGCGTGACACACTGGAGCGCCGGTTAGTTTTCCGGCGCTTCCACGATGTGATTTTCGAACCGGGTGCAACCTTCTGCCAACAGACGATTGGTCAACATCTCGCCGGGCCACTCGATCGGCAGGTCGGCCGTAAAGACCCACACGTCGGGCGAGGTCCAAACCGGCCCGTGGTCCTCCGGCAGTTCCGGATCGAAGAGATCGGTCCAGACCGGCATATACACCCCGTTGCCGCATTGCGTATGCAGGTGCACGATGGTGCGGGCCCGCACCATCGGATCGAGGTCGCGCCAGACCGCGGCCGTTTCGTCGGCCAACCGATGAAGCCGCACGGCATTTTGCGCATCGAACAACGCATAGGACGCATAGACCGGCACTTCAAGCGTATCAGGCGCCAGGGCCAACTCGGCACATTGCGCCACGAGTCCATCGAGCAATGCGCGGCGCTCCGATTCTTCCAATACATCCGGCAACCCCGGATCCGGCAACCCGATCAGTTGGAAAAAGAGAAATGCGGTATTTTCCACCGGGGGATAGAGTCGGGAAGCAATGGCCTGTGTACGCTGAGAATCGGCGATGCTGACAAGGTGCTCGTTCAAGGTCTGCAGGGTCAACCCTTCGAGCGTGGCATCCGTCAAGAGGCGAGGTTCGACGCGCACGACCACGCCGGACGGAATCTGTAGATGTCGGTGCAGCAGATCTGCCGTCGCCACCGGATCGATTTTTAAGCCGAGCGGCTGCCCCAGATTCGCCTGCAACGGCAACTCCAACGCCGCCATCACCGCATAGGCGCCCTTGTCTTCGTCCGGACCATCCATGATGACGGCACACGAAGCTTCCGCCACCAGGTCGAACATCCATTCCGCCATCTCTTCGTCGAGTGCGGCCAGGACCGTCAGCAGGTCCTGCTCCCGCCCTTGCTCGATGAAGGCTTGCAGCGTATCGATCGCCGCATCCGTATCCCCATGGTCGTGACGACGGGCATTGATGAGGTGAATCAAATCTCGCGTCAGCGGATCCGGTCGTGACCAACTCAACATGGCTGGCCTCCCAGGTCGATGCGACGTCGCACGGTACAATATGCAGTCATCCTGTTGTCCATGTTGCCAAACTTTCCGAAACGTGGCAAGCCTGAAGCCGGTTCCTCGCGGGACCGGCCTCGATGGTCGATCCCAACAATTCCCGCAACTTACTCGCCGATGATTTTCACCAGCACGCGCTTGCGCCGTCGTCCGTCAAACTCGCCGTAAAAAATTTGTTCCCAAGGCCCGAAATCCAGCTTTCCATCCGTGATCGCCACCACCACTTCCCGGCCCATCAGTTGTCGTTTAATGTGCGCATCGCCGTTGTCCTCGCCGGTCTCGTTGTGGCGATAGGTGGCCTCGTGCGGCGCAAGCCGTTCGAGAAACGCATCGTAATCTTGCAGAAGCCCACCCTCATCATCGTTGATATAGACGCTGGCGGTGATATGCATGGCATTGACCAGCACCAGCCCCTCGCGCACCCCGCTCTTTCGCACGGCGGCGTCGACGTGCGCGGTGATATTCAGATAGGCGCGTCTGGTTTTCGTTTCGAACCAGAGTTCCTCGCGATACGATTTCATGATCCTCCGCGCACAGGTCGTGCGCGATTCTGCAACGGCGATGTTCAAAGTTGCAAGCCCTTGCGCGGTGGAGACAGCCGTGTGTCCGCTATAGTTCCGGATGCCGAGGCCGAGGCAACGGAGCCCGGTTCTCGCCATCGAGGCGCGTGCGTGTTCTGCACATCCGATCGGTCCGACAAACGCATACTGTCGTTTTGTCGAACAAAATTGACAGGCCCCGGAACCGGTGATAAGTACCTACGAGTAGACAGCGATGGTTCCGAATGAGGAGGTCCTCCGATGGTGTCATCTATGGGCATTCCCGCGATCGGTCGTGAGTGGACAAACTGGCGTCTCCTGTTCGCGAGTCAGCCCGAGCCTGATCTGGAATTCACCGAAGAAGACTTGGACGAGGCGGCCCCGCCTCCGGCCCCACCCATGAATGCTCCCAAGCAGTCGAAGAAAAGACCGCTGCTGTGGATCCTGCTCCTCCTACTCGTCGGCGGCATTGGCTACGTGGCCATGGATCCCGACGCAGCGCTGCAACTGATTCAACCGTATCTCGACGGAGGCGCGGAGACAACCCCGCCGGTCGCCCAACGTCCTGCGCTCCCCATACCCAAACCGGCCGCCGCACCGACGCCGGCGCCCTCAGCAGCTCCATCTCCGGCCCCGGCACCAGCCATGGCCCCACCTACCGTCGTTGACAGCGCACCCGTGGCCCCGGTGGAAACGCCGGCCCAGAAACCCATCCCTGCCGCCGCTGCCCCTGTTCCTGCACCGGTCGTCAAGCCGGCCCCGGCGGCGGTGCGCATCGCCGGTCCGGTGTTCGCGGAGAGCCAACGGGTGACGGTGGTGGCCGATCCCACTCGACCCAAGGCCCCCATGCCGTTGTTCGTCGATTCCATCGGCAGCAAGACCAGCACGACGGTCCCGGCCGGTGCCACGCTGACGATCCTGGACGGCGATTATCAGAAACGCGGGTGGATGTATGCAGTCCGCACCCAGGATGGCAAAAAGGGGTGGATCGCCGAACGCCATTTGAAGCTGAAACGCTGACGCCCATTCAGGCTTCCGGCTTCTCCGCAACGGCTCGTTCCTCCGTGGAACGGGCCGTTGTCTTTTTTTGCCGGTCGACCCTTGTTATAATGCCGCGCCCGCTCCACCGGCACTCCAGCTGCGGGGCTCTCCACAACAGGATGCATCTGCACCGCCTATGAACGACTTACGCGCGATTATTTTTGACTTCGACGGCGTGATTGCCGACACCGAACCACTGCATTTGGCCGCCCTTCAGAGGGTCTTGGCCGACATTGATATCCCCCTGACCGAAGCGGAGTATTACGCCGACTATCTCGGCTTTGATGATCGCGGGTGTTTCCTGGCCGCCTTGCAATTCCATCGACGTGAGGCCTCCCCCGCACTCCTGGGCGAGTTGATGGACCGCAAGGCACAGGCCTACCTCGCCGCCATCAAACACCACCTCGCCATCTTTCCCGGCGTGCGCGAACTCATCCATGACGCAGCCGCGCGCGTTCCGCTCGCCATTGCGTCCGGAGCGTTACGGAACGAAATCGACATGATTTTGGAGGAAGCCGGGCTGCGCAAGGCGTTTTGCCATATCACCAGCGCCGAAGACGTCACGCGAGGCAAACCGGCGCCTGATCCGTTTCTCCATGCCATGGCCGGGTTGAATCGGCAGCCGGCGCAGCCGGCCTTAACCCCGAAGGATTGCCTGGTGATCGAAGATTCGTTGCCTGGCATCAGGGCTGCACGGGCAGCGGGCATGAAGGTGCTGGCCGTCGCCAATACCCATACGGTGCAAGACTTGGGCGAGGCCGATGCCATTACCCATTCCCTCGCCGACACCCGGCTCTCGGACCTCAGGACACGACTCTGGGGACCGGGCCAAGGCTCCTCATGAACATCTGTTCGCTCGTACCGGGAGCCACCGAAGTCGTGGCCGCGCTGGGGCTCGAACACCACCTCGTCGGCATCAGCCACGAATGTGATTTCCCCCGACACCTCGCGCACGTTCCGGTGATGGTCCGTGGTCGAATCGCGGCCGACACGCATTCAAGCGCTCAGATCGATGCCCAAGTCGGGACGCTGCTGTCAGCCGGCACGGGCCTCTATGAGTTGGACGAAGCACGCCTCCTGGCCGCCAAGCCTGATCTGCTCATTACCCAGGACCTCTGCGATGTCTGCGCCATCACACCCACGCAGGTCGCTCGAGTGCTGCGTGCGCTCACGCCGCCGCCGCGCATGGTCACCCTCAGTCCTCATCGGCTCAATGATGTGCTGCGCGACATTGAAACGTTGGGTGCGGCGATGGACCGGGAAGAGGCCGGCAAACAATTCGCCGCCGGCCTCCGTCGCAGGCTCGATGCGGTGCGAAGCACGGTTTCGACATCATCACCACGCGTGAGAGTGGCTTGCCTCGAATGGCTCTCCCCGCTCTATTGTGCCGGCCATTGGGTTCCCGACATGGTGGAAGCCGCGGGGGGGATCGACGCGCTGGCTGCGGCAGGAACTCCTTCTCAAAAAATTGATTGGGACGCACTCGCGGCGAGTAGGCCGGATGTAATCATCCTCATGCCCTGCGGCTTCACCATCGCACGCACCAAGACCGAACTGGCCCTGTTGACCAACCATCCCCGCTGGAAGAGTCTTCCGGCCGTGCAACGAGGCGAGGTCTATCTGGTCGATGCGTTGTCCTACTTCAGTCGCCCCGGCCCAAGGCTGGTTGAGGGCGTCGAGCAGCTGGCTGCCATCCTTCACCCGGATTGCTATGGCCATCAGCTTCCGGCCACCGTCGAACGACTTGCGATGACTCAGACTTCCACCCGATGACATGATGATGACACCGACTCAAGCTCAGACCTACTGCACGACACTCACAAAGAAAAGCGGGAGCAACTTCTATTATTCCTTTCTGTTTCTCCCGAAGGCCCGGCGCGACGCCATGTACACCGTCTACGCCTTCTGCAAGGAGGTGGATAACGCCGTCGATGAACCGCCGCCCGGCAGCCATCCCCAGGAGGAATTGGCGCGTTGGCGGCAAGAACTGGCCGCAACCTATAGCGGCACGCCGACTTTTCCCGTCACCATCAGCCTGGCGCAACACGTCCGTGCACTCTCCATTCCCCAGGCGTACTTTGAGGAACTCATCAAAGGCGTCGAGATGGATCTCACCACCAAGCGCTACGCCACCTTCGACCAGCTGTCACTCTATTGTTACCGCGTCGCCTCCGTGGTGGGATTGATCTGCCTTCATGTCTTCGGCACGACCTCGCCCAGGGCGCAGGACTATGCAGTCAATCTCGGCATGGCATTTCAATTGACGAACATTCTGCGCGACCTGGGCAACGACGCCGAATGCGGCCGTGTGTACCTCCCCCAAGAAGACCTTGCGCGTTTCGGTTATCGTGAAGAAGACCTGCTTCACCGGCGATACCAACCTGAATTCACGGAGCTCATGAAATTCGAAGTCGAGCGGGCGAAGGATTTCTATGCCAAGGCCGCCCGGGCCCTCGACTCACTGCCGCGAGAGGAACGTCGAGCCCTCACCGTCGCCGAGATCATGCGCGGCGTGTATAGCCGAATTCTGCAGCGCATCGAGGAGTCCGGATTTCGTGTCCTGGGAGATCGCGTCAGCCTGTCTTCCAGCCACCGATTGGCGGTGGCGGCCGGCGTCTGGTTACGCTCACGCTTGCCTGCGTCCGCTCCATGACCGGTCAGGTGCTCATTCTCGGCGGGGGACTTGCCGGCCTCACCGCAGCCCTGCACCTTGCGACCGACGGCTACTCCGTCACCGTACTTGAACAGGCCGACCAGGTCGGAGGCCTTCTCCGTCATGGGCCGCCGCCGATACTCCTCGAAGCCCACAGCGCCACCTGGTCGCTGCTGAGCGACCTGGGACATGAATCTGCCACGCGACAACGTCGACACACTCGGCTCGAGTTTCTCCAGGCCGACGGCGCCCGCGTCCAGTTCCTCCACCTTCCTCTTCCCTCCCCCCTCAATACCCTGCTCGGCACGACGCTGTTCCAAGGTCTCTCCATGCGTGATCGTTGGCATCTGCTCTCGTTTCTCGAACGGACCTGGGAACAGGATCCTCCCTTGCCGAATGACCTCGATACACGAGCCGCCGACGAATGGCTCACCAGCATCGGCCAATCGGAACACGCGCGCCACGGCGTCTGGAACAGCCTGGCCAGACTGCTGTTGGGAGCCGCCCTGCCGCTGGTGTCTGCAGGCCTGTTCATGCGCACCCTGCGGCGGTGTTTCCTGACCGGCGCCCGCGCGACCAAGTTGATTATCCCGCCGCATGGGGTCGACACCTTCCTACTCGCACCGCTGAAGGCGCGCCTCGACCAACTGGGGGTGCAATTCCGGAAGCCTGCGACCGTCAGCCAACTGCATTTTGCACAACATCGTATGACCAGCGTCGAATTAACGGACCGCAGCAGGCTCACTGCCGACTGGTATATCGCCGCACTTCCACACCACCGGCTGACCTCGCTCCTGCCGGAACGGGTGGTGACCCACTTCGCCTATTTCCAGCAATTGAGCCGTCTCTGCGATTCATCGATGCTCGTCGTTCGGCTCCATCTCGACCGGCCGGCCGATCAGACACAGTTGATCCTGCTGGAAGGGAAGACCTTCCATTGGATGATCCGGCATGCCGACGAGTCCCGACACAATCACGCCTCGGTGATCTGGGCCACGGCCGTGGGAGAGCCTGGTCTCCTCCCCCACGCCCAAGACGATCTGATCCGGCTCGCCCTGGACGATGTGGCGGCAACCTTCCCGACACAGACATCGGCTCCTCATGTCCTGGATGCCGAGATCCTCCGACTGCCGTCGGCCATGCTGGCGGCCAGGCCGGGCGCACAACACTTTCGGCCGCTCTCCACGAGCCCATTCACCAATTTGTTCGTCGCCGGCGCATGGACCGATACGGGATGGCCGGCCAATCTTGAGTCCGCCATTCTCAGCGGCCGGCGTTGCGCCACGTCATTGACTGCCCTGCAACAACGTGCACAGCCCTAAGCGTCGCCTGTTCCTTCGATCTCCAGATTGACAAGGTCGGTGACCGCGACTAAGATTCGGCTCTCCACTCGGACCCGTCATACATGTCCTCACCTCAGATCGCACTCAAAGAACTTGCGGAATCACTGCACGATTGCCAGCGGTGCCCTCTCGCCAAACTCGGACGGCGCCAGGTCGTCTTCGGCGTGGGCAACCCACAAGCGTCGGTGATGTTTGTCGGAGAAGCGCCGGGATATCACGAAGACCAGAAAGGAGAGCCGTTTGTCGGTGCGGCCGGCCAATTACTCAATGAGTTGCTCCAATCGGCGGGCTTGTCTCGGGGGGACATCTACATCGCCAATGTGATCAAGTGTCGCCCACCCAACAATCGTGATCCCGAACCTCAAGAAGTCGACACCTGCAAGCCATTTCTCCTGAAACAGATTGCCCTGATCCGCCCGAAAATTGTCTGCTCCCTCGGCAACTGGGCCACACAGACGCTCTTGGAACGCAAAGTCGGCATTACCCGAGTGCGGGGGCAAGTGTTCTACCTCAAAGAATTCGCGCTCTTCCCGCTCCTCCATCCGGCCGCAGCCTTGCACCAGGCAGCCATGCTGCCGCCCTTGCGTGAGGATTTCCAAAAGTTGAAGGAGTTTTTGGATCGGCACAGCAAGGCGGCTGAGCCGGAAGCGCAGGCGTCAACAGGCCCAACCCGCACGATTGAGATCGAGCGACCGGCCGTCGAGGCCCAACAGATGGAGTTGTTCGGATGACAGCCGGGAGGCCGATGCCGCCCGCTGTGGCTGAGCCGCGACAGCGGATGGCAGATGTGAGACTCGGCTAGCTGCGGGCAGGGCTGCTCTCCGCACCGGCCTCGGACGCAGGAGCTTCGGCGGCCGGCTCCACTGGCTCGTCGTCCTCTGGAGCGCCGAACCACTGCACCAGCATCTCTTCCCACCAGGCTTCGTCGATCTCCGGACCTGGATCGGTCCCGAGAAACGCCACCTCCTCGGCCGTGATCCCTTGGCCGACGAGATGCGGCTGAAACTTGGCGCGATCGATGACTTCCTTCGTGGCGTACCCACCAAGAATCCAGGAGTCGGGATCCGCACGCCTGGACTTGTAGGCCTTCAAATTCAACTTCAAATACAGAAACATCTGCTGCTGCCGTTCATCGCCGACGCCGCTCTGCGGCAAACTAAGCGTCTTCTCGATTCTCTTTCGCCAATGCCGATCCTCGTAGCGGGAAGTGATCAACTGCAACATGATTTTTCCGAATTCGGCATCCAGCGCCATAATGTGTTTCCTTACTCTCTTGTGATGCTTGCCATGTTCCGGATATGGAGGCCGATGGGCACTGCCCCGACCACCGCATCACCGGCCTTCCAACCACGTTAGTTTCCCGCGACCATCATTTCTGCAATCTTCACCGTCGGGCTGGCGATCCGTCCACGAAACACCAGATCCGATCCGATGGTCTCGATCGTCGCATACATCTGCTTCAGATTGCCGGCGATCGTGATCTCTTCAACCGGATAGGCCAACTCCCCATTCTCAATCCAAAACCCGCTCGCGCCACGGGAGTAGTCTCCGGTCACCATATTGATACCGAACCCGATCAGATCCGTGACATAGAGTCCCTGCTTGACTGAGGCCAGGATCTCCGCCGGAGCAGTGGTCCCCGGCACCATATAGAAATTGGTCGGCCCGGCGGAGGGACTTTCGCCGATGCTTCGTGACGCGTTTCCCGTGGAAGGCAACCCCAACTTCTTCCCCGAGTAGGTATCCAGCAGATAACTGGCCAAGCGTCCGCGTTCCACGATCGCTTGTTTCCGCGTCGGCAGTCCTTCACCGTCGAAGGGGCGTGTCCCAAGCCCTCCCGGCATCCGGCCATCATCATAGATCGTCACAAACTCGGGAGCGATCTGCTGGCCACGTTGTCCGATGAGAAAAGAGGCGCCTTTATACAACGCATAGCCCGACAGGGCGCTACAGAGATGACTGAGCAGGCTCCCCGCAACCTCGGGATCGAAGATCACCGGCACCCGGCCCGTCGGGACCTTACGCGCTCCCAGCTTGCGGACCGTCCGCCTCGTCGCTTCCTGTCCGATGGCTTCCGGGCTCTCCAACTTCGAGAAGGTGCGATTGACGCCGTACCAATAGTCGCGCTGCATACCCGCCGCATCGGACGCAATGGGCGACACCGACAACGAAAAGCTACTGTTGGCATACTGCCCGAGAAACCCATGACTATTCGCAAGGATGATCCGCCCGGATGAGGAATCGCAATCGCCTCCTTCCGAGTTGGTAATACGGGAATCGGCCGCAAACGCCGCGCGTTCGGCGCGGAGTGCGAGATCGATTTGCTGATCGGTCTGCAGTTTCGTGGCGTCGTAGATGTTCAGGTCCGGCAATTCGGTGGCATAGTGCCCCGGCTCGGGCAATCCTGACACCGGGTCCTCGACCACAGCCTGGGCCAGGGCACAGGTTTCTCCCACGAACCGATCCAGCGAATCGTGAGAAAAATCGGAGGTCGAGGCACTCGCGGAACGGTGGCCGAAGAAGACCCGTAACCCCAACCGCTTCTCTCGGGCTTTTGTGAGGCGATCGACCGCCCCCATGCGGACTTGCACCGAGAGGGTCTCCCCGTCGGCGACCATCACGTCCGCTGCCGTCGCCCCATGCTTCGCCGCTCGTGCCAACAGATCCTGGGCGACGTTCGTATAGTCTTGCGCTCCGATCTCACGTGTCATGGTCATGCCTTCGTTCCACCAACGGTGATTTCATCGATCCGGATGGTCGGCAACCCCACGCCGACCGGCACCGACTGCCCGTCTTTGCCACAGGTCCCGATGCCTTCATCGAGCTTCAAATCGTGTCCCACCATCGACACCTTCGTGAGGATCTCCGGACCGTTGCCGATCAAGGTGGCGCCCTTCACCGGCTTGGTGATCTTCCCGTCTTCGATGAGATAGGCCTCGCTGGCCGAGAAGACGAACTTGCCGTTGGTAATGTCGACCTGACCGCCGCCGAACGACACGGCGTACAAGCCCTTTTTCACCGATTTGATAATGTCCTGCGGATCAGACTCGCCGGCCAACATGAAGGTGTTGGTCATACGGGGCAACACGACGCTCTGATAACTTTCCCGTCGGCCGTTACCGGTCAGCGGAATGCCCATCAGCCGCGCATTCAATTTATCCGTGATGTAGCCACGCAGAATCCCCCGCTCGATCAGCACGGTGCGACTGGTCGCTGTCCCCTCGTCGTCCACATTCAGCGAGCCGCGGCGGAACGGCAGCGTCCCGTCATCCACAATCGTGCAGACATCCGAGGCCACCCGTTTCCCCACCAAGTTGGAAAAGGCCGAGGTCTTCTTGCGATTGAAATCAGCCTCCAACCCATGCCCGATCGCTTCATGCAGCAGGATCCCGGGCCAGCCTCCGCCCAACACAACCGGCATGACTCCGGCGGGAGCGTCGACCGCGCTGAGATTCAGAATCGCCTCTCGAGCCGCTTCCCTGGCAAACTGGAGATATCGTTGATTGTCCTGGAAATAGGCTAACCCGATCCGGCCTCCCCCGCCGAACGTTCCCACCTGACGATTGCCGTTCTCTTCGGCAATGCAGGTCACCTGAAGCCGGGACAACGGTTGGATGTCGCCGACCATCAACCCGTCGGACGTTGCCACCAGCATGACCTTATATTCGGTATTGTACGCCGCCATGACGTTCTTGATCCGCGGATCGTACCGCCTGGCTTCCGCGTCGATGGCGTTGAGCAACGTCACCCGGTCCCGGGTCGCCACTTCCACATTCGCGCGATCATGAGGATAGAGATCACGGGTCGGGGCCGGTCGATGGGTGACGGGAACGGGAGCGGTCCCTTGAGCGGAATTGGCGATATACCGCGCCGTATCGGCGGCAATGTTCAAATCTTTGGAGGTCAGCTCATCGGAATAGGCAAAGCCGGTTTTCTCACCGGCTGTCGCCCGCACTCCGACGCCCTGGCCAATACTCTTCGTCGCCCGTTTGACGATCCCCTCTTCCATGGAGACCGACTCGGTCTGACAATATTCGAAATAGAGGTCGGCGTAGTCGACGTTGGACACCTTGACCCGTCCCAGCGCCTGCTCGATGTCTCGATCGGTCACTCCGAAACGCGCCAACGCCCCGGACTCGTCCTTGGCCATGAACATTCTCCTCTCGTGCGGTGCGTGAGTATAACGCACTCATTTCCGGCGGTGCAATGCGAGCACGTTCGAACCATCTGCAAATACAGCGAAATTGGGAAATTCCGTTTGACTTTCCAGGACCCCACCGCTAGACTCGAATTACTGACTCCAGGGCTTGCATCACATACGAAACAGGTGCCCACGCCGCTCCATGACTGACCCTCGATCCCGCGAAATTGAGCCACCACCAGACGCCGACCTGCTCTCGCAACTCGACCCTGACTTGCTGCCCAAACATCTTGCCGTGATCATGGATGGCAACGGCCGATGGGCGGAGCTGCGAGGGCTTCCACGCATCGCCGGTCATCAGGAAGGGATCAAGTCCGTTCGGGAGCTCATTTCACTCTCCCTGGAATTGGGCATCAAAGTCCTGACGATCTATGCGTTTTCACAGGAAAACTGGAACCGGCCGGCCCAGGAAATCACGGCGCTCATGGGATTGCTGGAACATTATCTTTCGACCGAGCGATCGAGCCTGGTCGAGAAGGGCGTACGCTTCCAGACGATCGGCCGTGTGACGGCACTTCCCGCGTCGGCGCTGCAGTGGGTCCGCACCACCGAACAGGAAACCGCCCATCTCGACAAACTCATCCTCAACGTGGCCCTCAGTTACGGCGGCCGTGCGGAACTCGTTGATGCAGCCAAGGATCTTGCGCAGGCCGTGCACGCAGGTCGGCTCACGATCGATCAGATCGACGAAGGGGTCCTACAACAGGCGCTCTATACACACGATCTTCCAGACCCAGACCTCTTGATTCGCACCAGCGGCGAAACTCGAATCAGCAACTTTCTGTTATGGCAACTGGCCTATACGGAACTCTACTTCACCCCGACTCTCTGGCCGGATTTCCGTCGACGCGAAACGTTGGTCGCGCTGATTGAATACCAGCGGCGCGAGCGCCGTTTCGGTCGAGTGTTCAGCAGCGTTTCCTCCTAGTCTCTTCGTGGTGAAACCGGGAGCATGCCAGTGCGAGGAGACGATGCCGCCCCCCCTGGACCATGCTCGCCCCCGTTCCTCGTCGGAAACGATTCGCCGCGTCCTCGCGGCCGTCGTGTTTGTTCCGATTTTCTTTTTTCTCGTGCGCGACCTGGGACCGGTAGCTTTTTTCGTGCTGGTCGTCATCTCGGGGATGTTCGCAGTAGGCGAATTTTATCGCCTGCATGTCGGCCCCGCGTCCTGGCCCTGGTGGGGATGGGCCGGCGTCGCCTTCACCGGCCTGTTCCTCGGCAGCACGCAGTGGCCGGGCCTGCTCAGCGAACGCACCGTCCTAGCGGGGACATTGTCATCCGCCTTGTGTATGCCGCTGTTCTCCGGCAAGCCTTTGAAAGATTCGCTTCTTGACGGCATGGTGCTGATCATGGGCGTCTTATACGTCGGCCTGTCGCTCGGTTATCTCCTTCTGACGAGAGCCCAGCCTGATGGAACCATGTTGATCTTTTTTGTGGTGCTGGTCACCTGGGCCGGAGACACCGGGGCCTACATCGCGGGAAAGTCGCTGGGGCGACATGCGCTCGCACCGATCGTGAGTCCCAAGAAAACGTATGAAGGATTGGCCGGAGGGATTGTCCTCGCCTGCCTGGCAGCCGTCGTCGCACGAGCCTGGTTTCTTCCGCGCTTCTCACTCGTCGACTGCCTCGCACTCGGTCTGCTCCTCACGATTGCCGGCCTCATCGGCGACCTCGCAGAATCGGCCATGAAACGCCATGCGGGGTTTAAAGACTCCGGGGCGCTCATTCCCGGCCATGGCGGGATGCTGGATCGACTCGATAGCCTCTTGTTCACGGGACCGGCGTTCTACTACTATGTCGCGATCGTCGCCAACGTGTAACGCATGATTGTCCGCCTGCTCTGGAGCATGCCATGAAGAACATTGTCATTCTGGGTTCGACCGGCTCAATCGGCACGAACACCCTCGATATTGTGGATCGGTTTCCGCAGGAGTTTCGCGTCATCGGCCTCACCGCCGGCTCGAACGACGACAAACTCGAAGCACAAATTCGCCGGTTCCGCCCGGCCTTCGCCGCCCTAGCCAACGAAGCCGCCGCAGAAAAACTGCGACAGCGCTGCGCCGACCTCCCCGTCAAGATCTTCGCCGGCCAGGAAGGGGTGGCACAGGTGGCGCAATCGCCGGACGCTGAACTGGTGATTTCCGCCATCGTCGGCGGAGCAGGCCTTGTCCCCACGTTGGCGGCGATCAGAGCCGGCAAACAGATCGCACTCGCCAATAAAGAACCGATGGTCATGGCCGGAGCCCTGATGCAAGCGGAGGCCAAGAAACACCACGTCCGCATCTTCCCCATCGACAGTGAGCACAGCGCCATCTTTCAATCGCTTGAAGGCCATCGCCGGGAAGACGTGAAACGCGTGATCCTGACCGCCTCGGGCGGGCCGCTCTGGAACTTCTCTCGCGAGCAACTCCAGGATGTGGGACCCGAGCGCGCCTTGCAACATCCGAACTGGAAAATGGGCGCCAAGATCACCATCGACTCGGCCACCTTGATGAACAAGGGGTTGGAGGTCATCGAAGCCCGGTGGCTCTTCGATATTCCGGAGACGCAGATCGAAGTGCTGGTCCACCGCGAGAGCATCATCCATTCTCTGGTAGAATACAGAGACCGGTCGGTGATCGCCCAGCTGGGGCTCCCGGACATGAGGACACCGATCTCCTATGCCATGCGGTATCCCGAGCGGATGCCGCTGGACCTTCCATCCCTGGACCTGACCGAGATCGCCACGTTGACGTTTTTCAAGCCGGATCATGATCGATTTCCCTGTTTACAGCTCGGCTATGACGCCTTACGAATCGGTGGCACCATGCCGGCCACGATGAATGCCGCCAACGAGGTGGCCGTCGAGGCCTTCCTCCAGAGCGGAATCCGTTTTCTGGATATTCCGGACATTATTCGGAGTACAATGGACGCTCACACGCCGCGACCCATCGCGGGCTTGGATGATGCTCTCGAAGCTGATCGTTGGGCTCGTGAAAAGGCCGAGTCCCTGGTCCACGCCTTGACGCGGTAATACCCTGAACCCAAGGAGTGCTGTTGTGGGAACAACCTTTGTCTGGTCCCCTGACGTGGTGTCGATGCTGACCCACTGGGCCCTTCCGTTCCTGGTGGTATTGGGCGTCCTCGTCGCCTTCCATGAAGCGGGACATTTCCTGGCCGCACGCTGGGTCGGCGTCAAGGTGCTGAAGTTTTCCCTCGGCTTCGGACCCAAGATCTTCGGCCGGCAAATTGGTGAAACCGAATACCTCCTTTCGGTTGTTCCGCTCGGTGGCTACGTCAAGCTCTTCGGCGAGGACGAACACGAGCCTCTGACCCCCGAAGACAAGAAGCGAGCCTTCGTCCATCAATCGCTGTGGGGGAAGACCCTCATCGTCGCAGCCGGTCCGATTTTCAACTTCATCCTCGCCTATTTGATTTATACGGCCTATATCGGGCTCGGCTACACGCTGCCGGTGCCCAGCTTCAAGGACATCATTCCGGAAATCGAAGCCGTCCTTCCTGGCTCGCCGGCCGATCAGGCCGGATTAAAGCCCGGCGACCGGATCATCCGGGTCAATGAGAAAGAGATCTCGACTAATGCGGAGTTGCTGAAATTCATCTCCCAAAGCAACGGCAAGCAGCTGACGTTGGACCTCACTCGCGGGGAACAGATCAAGACGGTGCTCGTAACTCCGGGTAAAACCACCGTGCAGGACAACGGCAAGCCCACCACGATCTATCAACTTGGCATTGAGGAGCGGGCTCCGGTCATCACAGCCGTCATCCCCGGCTCCCGCGCGCAGGCTGCAGGACTCACTGCCGGAGACCGCGTCGTACGCATCGATGGACACGACATCTTCACCTGGTCCCAAATGACTGCGCTGGTGCGGGAGAACCCGAACCACGCGCTGCAGTTTGAGATTCAACGGAACGGATCCGCCCAAACGGTCGCCGTGACACCCATGGGCGAAAAGGCGACCGTGGACGGGAAACCGGCTGAAATAGGAAAAATCGGCATTTCGGCTCAGAACCAGACGATTCTCCAAACCAACGAACCGCTGAAGGCGCCCTGGCTCGGAGCCCAGGCCACCTGGGGATGGACCGAGCTGACGGTGGTGGGCATTTACAAGATCATCACGGGAGATATCTCGCGGAAAAACATCGGCGGGCCGCTCACAATCGCCAAAACGGCGGGGGATGCCGCCGAACAGGGCACCTCAAGCCTGGTCTTTCTCATGGCGATGCTGAGCATCAACCTGGGCGTGCTCAACCTGCTGCCCATTCCCATTTTGGACGGGGGACACTTATTGTTTTTCTTTATTGAGGCGATTCGACGAAAACCTCTTGAAGATCGGCAGCGAGAACTGGCACAACAGGTGGGATTGGTGCTATTAGTCGGCATCATGATTTTTGCCTTCTGGAACGACATTGAGCGACTGATTTCCCCATAACCCCACATGCGCGTTTCCGAAACACTCATCCCCACGCTGCGAGAAGATCCAGGCGAAGCTGAAACGGTCAGCCATCGATTCATGCTGCGCGCCGGCATGATTCGCAAGGTTGCGGCCGGCATCTATACCTATCTCCCGCTTGGATTACGTGTTCTTCGAAAAATCGAGAAGATTGTCCGTGAGGAAATGAACCGCGCCGGCGCACAGGAAGTCCTCATGCCCGTCGCCTCCCCGGCCGAACTGTGGCGGGAAACGGGGCGGTGGGATTTCTACGGCAAGGAACTCCTGAGATTCAAGGATCGCCACGAGCGTGACTTCTGCCTCGGTCCGACGCATGAAGAGGTGATCACCGACCTCTTCCGCCGCGAAGTCCGCTCCTATCGGCAGATGCCGCTCAACTTCTATCAGATCCAGACGAAGTTCCGGGATGAAATCCGACCCCGTTTCGGGTTGATGCGGGGACGCGAGTTCATCATGAAGGATGCGTACAGCTTCGACCGAGACGAAGCCGGGGCCAGGCTGAGTTATCAAAAGATGTACGAGGCCTACAACCGCATCTTCGCCCGCTGCGGACTCACCTTCAGACCGGTAGAGGCGGACACTGGCCTGATCGGCGGAACATCCTCACACGAATTCATGGTGCTGGCCGAGACCGGCGAAGAAACCATCGTCTATAGCGGGGAAGGCACGTATGCCGCCAACGTCGAGCGGGCCGAGGTGTTGGCGCCTGAGCCAGCCGAGTTGCCTGCACTTCGCCCGCTCACCGCCGTATCGACTCCTGGACGGCGAACAGTCGAAGAGGTCACATCGTTCCTGAACATCACTCCGGCCCAACTGGTCAAGACCCTTCTGTACAGCACAGGGAAAGAAACCGTGGCCGTGCTGGTTCGCGGCGATCATGCGGTCAACGAGATTAAGGTCAAACGCCTCTTAGGTGCCACCGACATTGAACTCGTCGCCCCGGAACTCGTTCCGCAATTGACCGGCGCTCCCGTCGGATACGTTGGGCCTGTCGGTCTGAAAAAGATCCGGATCCTGGCCGACTGGGCCGTGAAAGCCATGGCCAACTTCGCCGTGGGAGGCAACCAACCCGATACCCATTACGTCGACGCCAACTGGAACCGTGACTTCACCGTGGATCAATTCACGGATTTACGGAATGCACAGGCCGGTGATCCCTCTCCGCGGAACGATGGCACGCTAAAGACGGCCAAAGGCATTGAGGTCGGCCATGTCTTTATGTTGGGCACGAAATACAGCCAGGCCATGAAGGCGACGTTCCTCGACGCGCAAGGACAGGAACAGTTGGCCGTCATGGGCTGTTATGGCATCGGCGTAAGCCGCGTGGCCGCCGCATCGGTTGAGCAGAATCACGATGCCAAGGGCATCAAGTGGCCGATTCCCATCGCGCCGTTTCACGTCACCCTGTTGCCGCTCAGTCAGTCCGAGCCGGTCAGCCAGCTCGCAGGCTCTTTGTACCGATCACTACAAGAGTCCGGCATCGAAGTCCTCTGGGACGACCGTGACGAACGCGCCGGGGTCAAATTTAACGATGCCGACCTGATCGGTGCCCCCTTCCACCTGGTCATCGGGGAAAAGGGCTTGGCACAGGGGCAGGTTGAACTCAAAATACGTCAGACCGGCGAAACGAAAAAAATCGCCCCCGACCAAGTCCTCCAGACACTGACGACATTGATGCAGTCTGCATCCTGACCCTTCCTCCGCTTCTCCACCGTCACCACGCTCATTCCACGTTGCGTCACCAGGCCCCCACCCGACCGCAACTCCGGGTTTGAGAAAATGCCTTTTGCTTGCCTTGACCCGCCGTTGCGATACACTGACACACACGGAAGAAGCCCGGCCAGGAACCTGTGCCTGACGCAGGTTCCCAGTCCGATATTGCATCCCGACACCACACTCAGCTCCCCGTTCAGCCTGTTGGAGACAACGTGATGCAGCCCAAAGCTCCGCTGCCTGGTGTCAGTGACCCCGCACTCAAGGCCGGGAACGCCGAAAACGTCAAACGGATCAGCGCACAGATCCTCGCCGCGGCAGACATCGATCAAATTCTCCTCGACCTACGCCACGACATTCTCAGCTGTTTCGACGCAGAAGATCTCACGCTGTTCGTCGTCGACTCGGAAAAGAAGGAAATCTTTTCCAAGATCCCCCATCTCGATACGGTTCAGGAAGTGCGCACCCCGATCACAGAACAGAGTCTTCCGGGGTTCTGCGCCAAGTACCTCCGCCCGGTCAATGTGGGAGATGCCTATAGCCTGGCCGAGCTGGGCACGATTCATCCCGCGCTGACCCATGACGCCACCTACGACAAGAACACGGGGTTCAAGACCAAGCAGGTCCTCACCTATCCCGTCGTTGCCGAAAACAAATATCTCATGGGCGTCATCCAGCTTCTCAACAAGAAGAGCGGTGGGCGATTCACGCGCAAAGACGAGGAATGCGTCGCGGAAATCGCCAAAGCGCTGGGGACGGCATTTCACACGCTGCGAAAAACCTCCAAAAAGCCACCGTCGAAATTCGACTATCTACTGAACAACGGCAAAATCTCACAACAGGATCTCGATGTCGCCTTGACCGAAGCGAAGAAGGGCACGACGGACATCGAATCGCTTCTCATTGAGAAATACAAAATTCCGAAGGCCGAACTGGGCAAGTCATTGGCCAACTTCCACAAGTGCCCCTACATCGAGTACAACGAACGCACCATCGTCGACATCGAGCTACTGAAAAATCTCAATGTCGACTATCTGAAAAAAAACCACTGGATGCCCCTGAAGCGGGATCGCGCCGCGATCGAGATCCTGACCGACGACCCCGGTGATTTGGACCGCGTCCAGGACATTAAACGCACCTTTCCTGGCCTGAATATCCGCTTCGCCGTCAGTCTCCGCCGCGACATCGCCCTGTTTCTGACGAGTACCACCGGCACTCCAGAAACCGTCACCAAGATGAACGAGAATGTCTCGGACATTCTCGGCGAGTTGGTCAGCGAGTCCCAGCTGGAGGCTCAGGAAGAAGCGTCCAGTGCCGGACTCGATGAAAACGACAATGCCATCGTGCGTCTCGCGAACCAAATCATTGCGGACGCGTTCCGCCAAGGCACCTCAGACATTCATATCGAACCCTACGGCGAAAAACGCGACACGCTCGTTCGGTTCCGGGTCGACGGCGACTGCTTCGAATACATGAAGATCCCGCCAAGTTATCGCCGCGCCATCGTGTCCCGGCTCAAGATCATGGCCAGCCTCGACATCGCGGAACGCCGCAAGCCTCAGGACGGCAAGATCAAATTCAAGATCGGCGAGAACAAGGAAATTGAGCTGCGTGTCGCCACCATCCCGACCGCCGGCTATAACGAAGACGTCGTCATGCGTATTCTCGCCGCAAGCGAACCGCTCCCCGTTGATAAGATGGGGTTCTCAGACCGGAACTTGCGCGAGATCAAGAATATCGCTCAAAAGCCCTACGGCATCATCCTCTGCGTCGGCCCCACCGGGTCCGGGAAAACCACCACGCTGCACTCCGTCCTCGGGTACATCAACACCCCGGACATCAAAATCTGGACGGCAGAGGACCCGGTCGAAATCACGCAATACGGTCTCCGCCAGGTGCAGGTTCATGCGAAAATCGGATTCACCTTCGCGGCCGCCATGCGCGCCTTTCTCCGCGCCGACCCGGACGTCATCATGGTCGGAGAAATGCGCGATAAGGAAACGGCGGATACCGGGATCGAAGCCTCGCTGACGGGTCACCTGGTGCTGAGCACCTTGCACACCAACAGCGCCGTGGAAACCATCACGCGTCTATTGGACATGGGCTGCGACTCCTTCAGTTTCGCCGATGCCATGTTGGGGGTGCTGGCTCAGCGGTTAGCACGGCGCATCTGCAAAGACTGTAAAGAGGCCTATCAGCCCTCCAAGGAAGAATATGAAGAATTGCGGCTGGGGTATGGCCCGGCGTACTGGGAATCGCTGAACGTTCCCTTCGACGCCAATTTCCGACTCTATCGAGGGAAAGGCTGCGATACCTGCAACCGCACCGGGTTAAAGGGCCGCGTGGCGTTGCACGAGTTGCTGCTGGGGACGGATCACATGAAGAAGTTGATCCAAAACAAAGCCAAAACGGATGAAATGCTCAAGGCCGCCATGGACGACGGCATGACGACCCTGGTGCAGGACGGCATTCAAAAGGTGTTGCAGGGGCACACGACCTACAAAGAGGTTAAGGCTGTCGCCATCAAGTAACCGGCGCTCCGCCAATCGTCACACCCGCTACTTCGCGGGAGAGGGCATTGCCAACCGCGTCAGCGCGCGTTCCAAACGCGTCACCTCCGCATCCCGTCCCAACTTTTTCGCACAGACCACGGCCTGCGTCAGTGCAGCCCCGGCTCGGGCCTGATCGCCTTGCGCCAGATAGCTGTGGTAGGCGCGCTCGAAGAAGACCAAGCCGCGATCAGGAAATCCACGGCGGTCGGCAACCCGTCCCAACCGTAAGAGATCAGCCGCAATCTCGTCCCGATGCTCCGCCGCTTTGTCTAATTCCAGGGCTCGTGCAAACTCCTGTTCAGCCGTATCGTAGGCCTGGCGGGCCTCGGCCACCATCCCCAGGTTCACATGATTGCTGGCTTCGGAGGCGAGATTGCCGACTGCCTGATTGAAGACCATGGCCTGCCGAAACAGTTGTGCGGCCTCCTCAAGGTCTCCCTTCGCCTGTCGCAGTAAGCCGAGATTGTTTCGAAGGGTCGCCTCCGCCGACTGATCTCCCTGCTGTTGAGCCCACTCCAGCGCCTCCTGATAACGCTGTTCGGCCTCATGGATTTGCCCGGCCTGATGCTGCGCAGCGCCCAGTGCGATCACACTTTCGAGCAGGAGGTCCGCACCGCCAAGTTCCCGAGCCATGGCGACCGCCCGCTCGTGCAAGATGATGGCCTGAGCCGAATCCCCTCGGCTCAGAGACAAGCGACCGATATCATTGAGCGTCGCAATGAGGCTCCTCCTGTCGTCCAGACTTTCCGCCAAGCGACGTGCCGCATCGTAGGCCTCCGCTGAACGGGCGCGATCCCCCCGCATCTGCCAATGCTCGCCCTGCCGCCGAAGAGACGCAATCTGTGCCGCCCCTGGCCCAAGCTGTGGTTCGGGAGACGCAGGTGGCGGAGGACTTGCGCATCCCAGGAACGTGCACAGCGCCATGACGCCCAAGACTGCGTGGCACCCATCCAATCGCGGTCTCATCGACGCAGTTGATCTCCCCTCAAGCTCTGCGTGCCCGGCTGGGATGGCACAGGCGATTCCTTCGGTGTCGGCCCGGCGTTCTGCGCAAACCGATTGAAGGGAAACGTCTGCTTCGCGCCGCGCACCAGAATCGAGACATCGGTCAATGTGCCTTCGGCCGTCCGAATCACCGGCATCAATTCCTGGCTGACCTCGTCCACGGAATCCGAAAGGCGCTTCACGCTGGTCAACGTGGACTCGGCGCTGTCCAGAATAGCCGGCAGGCGGCCGGTGGCCTGCTGCACGTCCGCGGTCACACGGTCCACCACGCTCAGAGTCCGCTTGATAGAACCGGTCATCGCCGGGAGTGCCGTCGCCGTTTGCTCCACCGAGGCAATCGTTCGCTGAACCGATGCCACCACCGACGGCAGATCCTGCGTCGCCACGGCCACCTGCTCCAATGCCTTTCCGCCTGCTTTGAGACCACCTTGCAGATCCTGCGTGATCGTTTCCACTCGAAGTAACGTGTGCTTCACCGCCATCAACACCGGCTCGACCTCGCTGAGCAGATCGGCGATGTCTTTCGGTTCCACGGCACGGATCGTCGCGCCATCGCCCAAGACCGAACTGTTGGATGTGCCCATCCCGATATCGACTTGGGTCTGACCGACCACCACACCGCTCTTCGTAATTCGTAATTCGGAGTTGTCCTTCACCATATTCTGGTATCGGGTCAAGAGCTGCAGGGTCAGGTCGACGGTTCCACGATCATTCAAATCCACCTGCTTGACCCGGCCGATCGAAATGCCCGAGACCACCACTGGAGCTCCCGGCTCCAGGCCATATGATTTGCTGAGGCTGGCCATGAGCGAATATTTGGGTTCAAACAGATGTTCGGCCCGCGACATCCAAAAACCGGCACCGACCAAAATCAGCACCGGAATCACCACGAAGGTCCCGACAATCTGCGCCAATCTGCCGCTCGACAGTCGATGTGAATAATGCATGATCGATCCTCTCTCACTCCGAAGACTGCGCCGTGCTCTCGAGCCGATTACCCGACATATCGTCTCAGCGATGGAGGAACCGTCCCGGCCACTGCTTCAGGAGTGCCATCGGCCGCCACCCGTCCATCCTGCAACACCACCAGTCGATCCGCACCTTCCATGAAAGGTGACCAGGCGCGTAACGCCGCCACGACGGTCAATGGGTGGCGACGTCGGTGCTCTTCGATATACTGCTTCAGAACCAGCACCGTGTCTGCATCCAATCCTGCCACAGGATCGTCCAACAGCAGGACCTCCGGCTCCAGCATCAACGCGCGGGCAATGGCTCCCCTCCGTATCTCTCCCTGATTGAGCTCAGCGGGAAATCGATCCCGCAATGCCATCACCCCTAACCGTTCCAGCTGCACCATCACCAGCTGCTCCCGTTGACGAGCCGGCAGCAACCCGCGATGATACCGTAGCGGTAAGAGCACGTTGTTGAACAGGGTCATATTGCTCAAGAGCCCCGGCTGCTGCAGCACGGTCCCCACACGCAGTCGAACCGGGCTGACCGCTCCATCCTGGACAGTGCTCCAGTCCTGCCCCAAAACCGTGACTCTCCCGGATTCCGGTAGCACCAGCCCCGCTGCCAACTCGATGACCAGGCTTTTCCCCGAGCGGCTCGGCCCCACCAGCGCCACGAACTGACCTGCCGCGATGTGCACATCCAGCTCCAGGGAGGACAAGCCGCCCTCCAGGGGCGTCCGAATCTGCGAAAAGCTGATCGCTGCCTCGCTCATAGATAGAGCGGCACCGTCACGACGACATCCACCAGCAGACACAAGACGAAGGAATTGATCATCGCCCTGGTGGTTTGTTGCGGCACTTCGGTATAGGAGGATTGCACCGCCAGGCCATGGTAGCAACAGACGGCGGCAACGGCCGATCCAAACCCCAGCCCCTTGATTGCGGTCATCAACACATCCGTCGTCGACAGCGCCTGGGTGACACTCTCGACAAATGCGGAGAAGGGAATGGTCAATTGTGCATCTGCGACCAGATATCCACCGAACACCGCCACGACATCGAAGTAGAACGTCAGGCACAGCATCGAGAGCACCATGCCGACTATGCGCGGCATGATGACGAATTGGCTGATGGGAATCCCCATGAGTCGGAGTGCGACCACCTCTCGCGTCACGGACATGTTGCCCAATTCCGTGGCAATCGCCGTTCCCGACCGGCCGACGACAATGAATGCGGTGATCAAGGGGCCGAGCTCTCGAATCACCGTGACCACGATGATGCTCCCCACCAGCCCGCCTGCCCCGAGCCTGGGAAGCTGGGTGCCGGCCTGCGTCACAATGATGATGCCGAGCAGAAGCGCGATGACGCTGGTGACAGGCAATGCATCGACCCCCGTAAAGAGGATCTGGCGGATCAGAACTCGCAGCGTCTCCCCACGTCCCTGCCGCGCTGGGGACAGCACATCCACCATCGCTTGCGTGAAGAGCGTGGCCAAGGCCGCCAGGTATGCATAGCCGGCAATGGTCTTCCGTCCTACCCACTCGATCATCAGGTGAGAGCCGCCTCCTTCACGAAGCCGCAGCATGGGCCGGGCCCGCTGCACATGCGCCCCGCATTCCGTCGAAATTGTAGGCGAGCATCGCAGGTAAAGCAACGAGGCTCCCGGCCGACATCACGCTGCAGATGGAGAAGACCAACGACGTGAGACCAGATCGGGATCCGACTGGAAAGGGAACTGCAGGGGGCAACGAATCGAAGACGGGTTACGACAGCGGACGATGCTTGATGACGTACTGCTGAATGCGTTGTAGCTGGGGAGGACGCATGACCACAAACTCGATCCCGAACTCTCCTCCCCGCGCCCATCGAACGACCGCCTCTTCTACCCGGACCGGCCACTCCAGCCCATCCGACAGGAACAGCGAGACCTTCATGCGAAGCCCGGGCGACATCGTACGCTCAGATCGAGCCATGCAGCCGGTTGAGGACACATCCAACATTTCGGCCTCACCGTCGAAGTCGTCCTCCCCGACGAACTCCAGGCGACACTCGGTGGCGACCCGACGGGACTTGCGCAATGTCTTTGTGTGTTCCACGTGCCCCTTCCCTCCTATCGCCCATGCCTGCGTGGTGCTAGCCCCCCACCGCGGAGGCGACCACGAACTGACGCAAGCGATCCTGTTCGACCGTACCCATCGACACGAACTCGACACCGAAACACGCATCCTGTCCCCATCGCACCAGGGCCAGATCCACCGCTGTGGGAGATGATTCCCCAGGGAGCAGCATGATCAGCGACATCGCATCCCCCACCTTCACACCCACATCGCTGTTGATTTTGCAGCCACCGGGCGAGAGGTTGAGAATGACGCCCTCACCCTCTGCATCGCCGTTAAAACTGAGAGTCGGAGCAAACGGGGCAAAGGACAACAGGCACCCGGGCGGCGCCACACGCCGCTGGTGCTGACGCAACTCTTTCTGTGCAGGAGAGAGCTTCTTGGATTGATCCATGGCCAAGCGGATGATGCGATCGTCTGTGTGAATCAGCAGGGTCAGTATACCGTAGCAGGGAACAGACGCCGAATACTTCCGCAGAAGTTACCAGGACCTCGTCGATGAGACCCGCCGGACGATCACTCCGGTGATGGGGTGCCGCCTAGCGCTTGTAGAGCGGCGGCTCACCGGGCGGGCGACTCTTGAAGCGACGGTGCTGCCAGAAATATTGCTCCGGCACCCGGCGTACGGCGTTTTCGATCAAGCGATTGATGCGTGTCGCATCCTCGACCATTTCTCCGGACGGAAACTGGTCGAGCGACTGCCCCACTTCGATGTCATAGCCGGATCCATCAGAGCGCCGGTAGTAGAAGCAGGGCACCACCGCAGCTCCACTGACCTTGGCTAATCTGGAGGTCGCGGTCAATGACGCAGCCGGCACCCCGAAGAACGGGGCGAAGACACTGCGTTTGGTGCCCGCATCGATGTCGGGGGCGTACCAAACCACCTGATTTCTTGCCAACGCGCGCAAGATCCCCCGCATATCCCGGTGTTGAATCAAATCGGAATAGTAGCGGCTCCGGCAACGGTTTGCGACCATGTCCGCCACGATATCGTTCTGCGGCCGATAGACGATCGCCACGGGTTGCTCGAGAGCCATGAACCGCCCGGCCAGCTCCGCCGAATGCAAATGTGCGCCACAGAGCAACACCCCGCGCCCTGCACGAAGGGCGTCACGAAGATGGTCCAGCCCCTTGATCGTACATTCGCAATGCTCGCGGGGATCCTGAGCCCACCAGGCCATCGCGATTTCTAGGACGCCCATCCCCATGGACTCAAAACAATGCAGCGCGACCGCATTGCGCTCTTCCGGACTCTGATCAGGGAAGCAGAGCTGCAAGTTGACGCGCACGATCTCTCGCCGCTTACTCAGGAGGCTATGCAGCAGTCGCCCGCACTGCCGCCCGAATGCCAGTTGCGAGTGATACGGGAGCCACGACAGCAGACGAAACAGCGCGATGCCAACCCAGGTAGGCCAATACATGGGATGATAGGGGCTGTGTGGGTGCCGCCGCGTATGGTGGGTCTGTGTCCTGGACATGGCCGAATGGGGAGGCCATTGTATGGAAACGGAGCGGCGAGCGCAATCTCGAAGGCAGACGGAACATTCGTTGCAGAAGCCCGCACTCACAGTAATGAACAGCCCGCCGCCTCACCGCGGCGGAGCAGCCACCGTCGAAACAGTGCCAACGGGCCGTGAAATCGGCCAGGTCTGGTGCCTGCTGTCTGGCCGCGCGAAGTCTGGCGCTAGGACGCGGGCTTTGTCGCCAGTGCGATGAACTTCCGCAGCCTCATTTCCGCCACAGACGAAAGATTCACAAATTCCAGGCCATACACCTGCTCCCGCTCCCAGCGGACCGTGGCCTCCTCGACGGTCATCGGCGAAACCTGATTCGGCAACGACAGGCTGACCGACAGTCTGTCGCCGCGCTGAATCCCCGCTTCGCTCATGACCTTGGCGCCTCGCATCGATACGTCAAAGACCACGCCAATTCCATCTCCTCCGCGACTGAGCCATTTGGCCAAACCTAAGCGCGACAACGAGCAGACGAATGGTGCCGAAACCCGTAACCTGGGATGCTGACGCAAATCGACCGAAAACTGTTCCTGCCCCGTAGTGCCACTCATACGTACCCTCCCGTATGTCTAGTGGTCACTGTATCGCACGAGATGCGCTTCGAAAAATAAATTGACGAAATCCGCGGCGGACAAGCGCGACGCCGAACCGTGTCTTCAGATCAAGCGTCAGTTGCTCACACACCTCAGAAATCGCTGCCACGCCCCCTGCTGGAGGTTATGATCGGCGTTTACCCCGTTGCTGCATGGTGTCCGCACAGGCGGGCGACAAGTCTTGCGTATGCTCTTTCAGGCACTGAACAATTCGCCCCTCTCCTGGCTTGATACCCGCACACAGCTTTTTCACATCCTCGGCACAGGCCTTCCTCCCCTGGCGCCCTCCTCGCCCCCGGTCCTCAGCCCCTGCCCCATCGGCGTTGGATGGCACGGAGGATGCCGCCGGCGCATCCTGAGTAGGGGCAGCGTGCGGATCACCCGCCGACCAGGCGAAGCCATGCGCCCCCACCATCGCGGCCACGAATCCACCCACGAGCACGATTTTCCTGTTTACCCGCTGATCTCTCCATGTCCTGCGCATACTCACTCCTTTCGATGCCTGATGACCCGCCTGCCCTCGACTCGAGATGTCCCATGCGGACACTGGTTGATGATCGATCGTGCTTGATTCAACGCCGCTCCGCTCTCGCGGTTGACGAAACCCGACGCCGGTAACAGGCTCTTGCGAAATGGCGCCTGCTTATCTATTGTAGCGGGATGCAACAGACGTCCCCGAACGCAGTTCCAGCCCACATTGTCCACCGGGTGCATCATAAGTTCTGGACCTACCTGCTCTTTTGGTCGGTCGTGGCCGGCTCCGTCATTGCGGTTCCCGGTTATGGGCTGCTGTTCGGATACTCATGGTTGGATTGGACCATGTTCGCCGTTCTCTATGTCGTCACCGGACTGGGAATCACCGTCGGGTACCACCGATTATTGACCCATCGCAGTTTTGAATGCCCCGACTGGGTCAAGGCCTGTCTCTTGGTCGCCGGAGGGTGGGCGCTTCAAAATTCCGGCGCGAAGTGGACCGCTGATCACCTGCGCCATCACGCGCATTGTGATGACCCGGCTGATCCGTACAACGCCAAACGGGGGTTCTGGTACAGCCATTGCGGCTGGCTACTCAATCCGGTGCCGTGCAACGATGAACGATTCGGCTCCCGGGTCATGCAGGACCCGGTGGCGATGTGGCAACACCGCAACTATGCCGCAATCGTGCTCGTCGGCCTTGCCCTTCCCTTTGTTGTGGGCTTCCTCTACGACGGATGGCAGGGTGGTATTGGAGGGTTCATGCTGGCCGGAGTTGGACGCACCTTCGCCGTGCTGAATTCGACGTTCTGCATTAATTCCGTCTGTCATATCTGGGGCGATCAACCGTATGGGACTGCGGATTCAAGCCGCAACTCCTGGCTTGTCTCCCTGCTCACCTTCGGCGAGGGCTACCACAACTATCACCACACCTTCCCAAGCGACTATCGCAACGGCCCGCTCTGGTACAATTTCGATCCCTCGAAGTGGCTGATCTACACCCTCTCCAAACTAGGGCTGGCCTCATCACTTCGCACGGCCTCCTCAGGCAGCTGATCAGACCGCACCCGGTTTTCCCGACCCCATTCCTCCGTTTGCTCCCAGATCCGCCTCGAATAGGCAAAACTTCCGGCTCCGTGACAGCTCTAGCAATCGCGCATGACATCTGATACGATGCCGAGGAAGTTCATGACGGGCCGCATGAGCTTTAGACGACTAAACGGCCCATCACCGATATTGTTTGTCAGCGAGCAGTTGATCGGAAGTCCGACCCAAGTCGCCTCAATCATCGCGTCTTCGGCCCGCTCATTCCCCTCATCCCTCTGTTCTCGTGTCGCCGACAATGTCATTTTTCAAAAGGAGAGGCCCCCATGGGTAACAAATTGTATGTCGGCGGACTGCCGTATGCTGCCACTGAATCGCAACTGAACGACCTGTTCTCGGCTCACGGCACCGTCGAATCGGCGCGCGTGATCACGGACAAGTTCACCGGACAATCACGCGGCTTCGGCTTCGTGGAAATGTCGACGGAAGAGGAAGCAAAGGCAGCCATCACCGCCTTGAACGGCTCGGATATGGGTGGACGTCAACTCACCGTCAACGAAGCGAAACCGCAAGAGTCGCGTTCTGGCGGCGGCGGGGGCGGACGCTTCGGCGGCGGCGACCGCGGCGGACGAAATCGCTTCTAAGCGAGGAGCGACATCGCCTGGGCTCTGAAGGGGCGCGTCATCCGACGCGCCCCTTCCTTTTTCTGACACCGCCGTGTCATTCCTTGTCGAGTTTGCCTCGCAACACCTTCAGCCGCCCTCGTTTTGCTTTTTCCTCCAGACGTCGCGTCTTAGCCCCTCGTGTCGGTTTTGTCTGACGCCGAGGCGGGCGTGACACTGTCGCTTGCAGAATCAACTCCCGGAGACGATCCAACGCCAACTCCCGATTGCGCTCCTGGCTCCGCGAGTCCTGCGCTTTGATGATGATGACGCCCTCGCGCGAGACCCGATGGTCACGTACGGCCAGCAACCGTGTCTTGTAGGCATCGGGAAGAGAGGACGCCCGGACATCGAAACGAAGATGGATCGCGGACGACACCTTATTAACATGCTGCCCGCCTGCGCCTTGCGCACGCACAGCCGTCAACTCGATGTCTTCATCCGGAATCGTCACGTGCGCCGAAATGATGAACATATCCCTGCCCCCTCGGTGGCAGGAACGTACTCGGGCGAGCCCAGACGAGTCAACCACTCACGCGAACAAGCGGGTGCATCAGACAGACCATTCATTGAACGATCAAGACCTGCCGCCCCCGGATGGATCTCAGTATAGGAACCGAGTACTATTAGGGTGTTACCCGCAGGTGAACTGGCCGTCCATCTCCATGAAAGGCATCGTGGCCCACAAAACCTCAGCGACAGGCGCGCTCGCATACAGCCCCAGGTGGACCAGTGGCATCCTCCCGCTGCTGCTACTGCTCTGCTTCCTGATCGCCACAGCCTTGGGACTGTATGCCTTGTCCTTCCTTCGATCCATGCTGGTAACGGAACGAGGGAACGAGCTGGCCAGAAATGCGGCCGCAGTTGCAGATACACTCGATCGCGTCCTCTTCGAACGATTCGGTGATATCCAATTGTTCGCAAACGACGGCACCCTCCGTGACGGCACTTCCAATGAAAAGCAGACCAGGCTCCTGCACTACAAACAGCTCTACTGGTATTACTCCTGGTTAGGTATAGCCGACGCCGAGGGGCGCGTGATTGCCTCAACTGACTCCTCGCCCTCATCTACCCCCCGCATGTTCCCTGTTGACGCATTTGAATTCGTGCGCGGGACCGGAACCGTCTTCGTGGAGAAGGTGTCTGCAAACCCGGGGCTGGAACAGGGAAAGGCGGTCGGATTCATGGCCCCAATCTATGGACCGGGAGGCGTGTTTCGAGGAGCCGTGGCGACGCGCGTACCAGTGGAGAATCTCCGCACGATCTTCGAACAGGAAGGCCGGCTACGATACGGACAGGATATCTATGACTGGCTGCTACTCACCAGGGAGGGCGTCATCCTCAGCGAGAAGCACTTCCCCGAAGGCTCCGAACGCGAACCGGTGCAATTGGAGATCCCTTCACTCACCAGAACCGCAACCAACCGCGATCAATCGGGTTTTGTCGAAGAGACGCATCACCGCCGTGGAGACTCCGTCGTGACCGGCTACGCCTCGACTAGGGGATACCTCAATTTTCCCGGGCTCGATTGGATCGTACTCTTCCGCCAAACTCACGAGCAGGTCTATGCGCCCGTCGACCGACTCTTATGGACGGTCGGCGGAATCGGTCTCTTGGTCATTCTGCCGCTGACGGGATTCGGTATCTGGGTCTCGTGGCAATTGGGCCGAGAACGGAACGAGTTGATCCACACCCGGCACACCCTGGAGCAGTCTGTGGCGGAACTGGGGCGATCGAATGCCGATCTCCAACAATTTGCGTACGTGGCATCGCACGATCTTCAGGAGCCGTTACGCATGGTCAGCAGCTACACGCAACTCATCGCGAAGCGGTACCGGGGGAAACTGGATTCCGATGCGGATGAATTTATCGAGTATGCCGTAGACGGGGCCACCCGGATGCAAACATTGATTCAAGACCTCCTGGCCTACTCCCGTCTCAGCACAAGTGCGCGGGAGTTTGAACCGGCTCCGATGGGAGCAGTGCTGAACTGTACCCTGGACAATATCGTGAATGCGGTCAAGGAAAGTCAGGCGGTGATCACACACGACCGGTTGCCGACCGTACGAGGCGACGCACCACAGTTAGCACTCGTGTTTCAGAATCTCCTCAGCAATGCCATTAAGTTCAGTGGAGAATCGCCGCCGCGCATTCATATCTCCGCCCGGCGCGAAGAGAATGAGTGGCGGTTTTCGGTGCATGACCACGGGATTGGCATCGATCCCCAATATGCTGGCCGCATCTTCGTCATTTTCCAGAGGCTTCACACCAGAGCAGAGTATCCGGGCACCGGGATCGGCCTGGCTATCTGCAAAAAGATCATCGAACGGCACGGCGGATGCATCTGGGTTGAATCAGAACTCGGCAAGGGCGCGACCTTCTGGTTCAGCATTCCCGATCCCGCACAGGCGCCGCCTGTCACGCATCATCCACGCGAGGCAGCACGGTCCGACTCACTGACCGGCCGCCATTGAAGGAGTTACGGCTATGGCCATTCCTAGTCTGGTGAAACCGATCGAAATTCTCCTGGTGGAGGACAACCCGGGGGACGTACGTTTGACCATCGAAGCACTGAAGGAGGCGAAGGTCATCAATCATCTAACCGTACTCAAGGATGGTGTCGAAGCGCTCGCGTTTCTCCGCCGCCGGGAGCCTTACTCCTCGGCGCCACGCCCCCACCTCATTCTGCTCGACTTGAACCTTCCCAGAATGGACGGGCGTGAAGTCCTCGCCGCCATTAAGGCCGACGACAGTGTGAAACACATCCCGGTGGTCGTCCTGACGACCTCGCAGGACGAACAGGACGTGCTCAAGAGCTACAACCTTCACGCCAACTGCTATATTTCAAAGCCCGTGGACCTGGATCAATTTGTACGGGTGGTGCGATCGATCGAAGACTTCTGGCTAGGCATCGTCGTACTGCCGGCGTCGAACCATGGAGCCGCATGAACAGCAAACCGATTCATGTGCTATTGATTGAGGACAATCCAGGCGACGTTCGCCTCTTGCGCGAATTGCTCGACAATACCGGAGCCGGCGCATTCGTCGTCGCCCAGGTAGATCGTCTGGCCGCCGGCATGGAGCACCTCGATGCGCGCGCCATCGACGTCATTCTCCTTGATCTTTCCCTTCCAGACAGCCAAGGGACCGAAACGCTGATCAAGACACATGCGGCGGCGCACGGCATTCCCATTGTCGTCATGACCGGGGTAGATGACGAAGAATTGGGACTCAGACTCATCCAGGCCGGAGCCCAAGACTATCTCGTCAAGGGCCAGACGACCGCCTCCCTGCTGGCCCGCACGTTGAAATATGCCGTCGGCCGCAAGCGGCTGGAAGAAGAGTTGCGGGAACAAACCCGGTTTCTCCAGTCCGTCCTGAACAGCATGGCCGACGGTGTGGTGATGGCGGATGACACAGGGACCTTTCGAGTCTGGAACCCCGCCGCTGAACGCATTCTCGGAAGCGGGCCGGCCGGCCGGAAAATCGGCCAGTGGTCCGAGCACTACGCCCTCTTTCTACCGGACAAGGTCAGCCCCTACCCTCCGGAGCAGGTTCCGCTAGCAAAGGCGCTGCGCGGCGAATCGGTGACCAATGCCCTGCTCTTTCTTCGGCCTTCGGCGCACACGGATGGACTCTGGCTCGACGTGTCCGCGAGGCCGATGCGAGATGAGAGCGGACAGCCGAAGGGCGGGGTCGTCGTCTTTCGAGACATCACCGCCACCAAACGCACCGACGAAGCCTTGATGGACAGTGAAGACCGCTTTCGAGCCATCATGGACAACAGCCCGGCGTTGATTTTCATCAAGGATCTCGAGGGCCGGTACCTGCAGGTCAACCGCCAATTCGAAACGCTCACCCATTTGTCACAACAGGATCTGATCGGAAAAACGGACGATCAAATCTTTCCCGCCGACCAGGCTCAGACATATCGTGAGAATGATCGCCAGGTTCTGGATGCCAACGCGCCGATATGGTTCGAGGAATCGGCGCTCCATGATGATGGGCTGCATACCAGCATTGTCGTCAAGTTTCCCCTGCGCAATGCGCAGGGCCATCGCTACGCATTATGTGGCATCGCCACCGATATCACCGATCGGAAGCAGGCGGAGGAGACACGGCAACGACTCACCAAGGACAAGCTCCTCCTGCTAGAATCGACAGGAGAAGGCATCTATGGCATCGATACGGCAGGCCGTTGTACGTTTATGAATTCGGCAGCGGCGCGCATGCTCGGGTATCTGTCGGATGAGCTCCTCGGGCAGGACATGCATGAATGCATTCATCATCTCTACCCGGATGGGACCGCCTATCCGCGTGAATGCTGCCACATCCATGACACACTCAACAGCGGCACCGGATGCAAGATCGACCACGAAGTCTACTGGCGCAAAGACGGGACCGCCTTTGCGGTGGAATACTCCTCGTTTCCGGTCATCGAGCAAGGGCAGATCACCGGAGCGGTGGTGGTCTTCGTCGACATCACCGAACGCAAACGGGCGGAGCAGCAATTGACGCTCTCGCATGACCAACTCAGAAATCTGTCCGCCCGCCTGGAACTTGTGCGCGAGGAGGAACGCATCCGGATTGCGCGCGAGATCCACGATGAACTCGGACAGGAACTGACCGGCATGAAACTCGAACTGTCGTCACTCAGCGACCAGATGCAAGCGGCCGATCCGACACAACGAAAAAAACTGCAGTCCATCTCCCTGCTCGTCGACACCGCCATCCAATCGGTGCAACGAATTGCCACCGAATTGCGCCCTGTGGTGCTGGATCAACTTGGGCTCATCCCCGCGATCGAATGGCAAACGCATGAATTTCAGACGCGGACGGGCATTCAATGCACGCTTGATATCTATCTGCGGTCCGTCGCGTTGTCCCACGCCGGCTCCAACGCGATGTTCAGAGTCTTTCAGGAAATTCTGACCAACGTGGCCAGACACTCACAAGCAACGGCCGTCGCCATCACGCTGCAGGAACAGACCGGCAACCTTGTGCTGGAGGTGCGGGATAACGGTCGGGGGGTAACCGAATCCGAGTTGTCGGATCCCCACTCGTTAGGATTGGTCGGGATGCGAGAACGGGCCCTGCTCCTGGGCGGGGAAACCATCCTAGCGGGCATCCCCAACGGCGGAACCACGGTCACGGTTAGGATTCCCCTCAGTCGGCCACAGTCGGCATGACGCCACGGGTGACGTTCTTGATAGAATCGAACCTACGGAAAGGAACGCTTGTGACACATATTTTGGTGGTCGACGATCATGCCGTCGTTCGGCAGGGCGTCCGGCAAATCCTCAGCGAACAATTCCGGGACGCGACGATCGGCGAAGCGGCCAGCGCGCAGGAGATGATGGAACAGTTGCGGTTGCACAACTGGGACGTCGTCGTGCTCGACGTAGGCATGCCGGGGAAAAGCGGGCTCGATGCCCTCAAGGAGCTCAAGCAAGCCTCGCCCAAGCTTCCCGTCCTCGTGCTGAGCGCCTACCCGGAGGATCAGTTGGCACGACGCATGCTGAAAGCCGGTGCCGCCGGTTACCTCAACAAAGACAGCGCCCCAAACGAACTGGTCCGTGCGCTGCGAAAGATCCTGGGCGGCGGGAAATTCGTCAGCGCCGCAGTCGCGGAATTGCTGGCGTCAAATTTGGACGACCATTTCGAGAAGCCGCTTCACGAGCAGTTGTCCGACCGCGAATACCAAGTGATGTGTCTGATCGCCGTCGGGAGGAGCCTGAAAGAGATCGCGGACGACTTGTGCGTCGGCATCAGTACGATCAACACCTATCGGGCACGCATTTTGGAAAAAATGCAGATGCGCAACAACACCGAGTTGACTCACTATGCGATCGAAAACCGTCTTGTGAACCGGCTCGTCTCCTGACCCGCGTGTTCCCCTCCCTCCATCCCGTCACAATTCGTAGCACAAACGGCGACAGCCTCAATCACACGAGCGGCGACGCGGAATTTCCGTAAAGAGCGATGCTGGCCAGAGCTCACCTCCGGTAATGATAGCAGCATGGACGCGTGCTGGTGCAGCAGTCACTCCCACCATCCGCATCATAGAGGAGGCGGCGACACAACGATGCCGATCAGCGAAGTCGGAAACGCCACGCAGTTGGCAAGACAGCGAGGCGCTGATCCCACCACCGTAGGAACGCGCATTCTTCACGAATTGGAACAACACGGCGCCTGCACCATTGAGGCGCTGACCGCCATACTCCCCTCCTGCTCGTGGAACCAGGTGTTCATGGCGGTCGATACCCTGTCACGGGAGGGAGCGCTACGCCTTCAGCTGCACGCTCGATCCCAATACGTCGTTTCCCTCGCAGGGCCACGGACGGATACGTATCGCCCTGTTATCTCGGCCCACAGCATAGAAACGGCTGCACCTCACCCAGGGGCATGAAGGAGACGCGCTCATGAACGCAACCAGCACGCACACAAAACCAGCAGGACGGGTTCGAATCGTGATCGTCGATCCTGAGCTGCGGCTGGGTCTTAGGCTGGCTGATTGTCTCGCGACGAGCGGCTATCAGGCCGTGCTGGTACGAGATCTCGACTCCACACTCACGGAGCTTGGCGAAATCCAACCGGAGCTCATTCTATTGAGCCAGGATTCATCCGATGAGCAGACGCCGGCCGCCGGCCGCGACACACTTCGGGCCGTCAACAGGCTCTGCCCTCAGGCGCCGGTTCTCACACTGAATCGAGCCACCCCAGAGAACCCGCCCGGTCCCTCGCAGCCATCCTCCCCCATTCCCCCGGTGTTACACGGACGCCTCGTTGAAGACGTGCTTCGCACACAACTCGGCATCCCCTGCATGCGAGTACAGTAACTCCGCATCACAGTCCTCACTGTCCACGAGGCCGTGAGGAGCGGTGTCGCAATGGCACCCCGACGAACATGTCCACATGTAGCCCAAACGGCACCGACGGAGCGACGGCGATACTCGAACGATCTATTGATCACCTTCTAGGGAGACCATGACGATGCGCTGCCCAACGACGGACTGCGGTCAAACGATGGAGCCGGACAGTCGTGCCGGGTATGATGCGGTCAGCGGGCTCGAATACCTCTATTGTCCGCGTTGTCGACATCGCGGCATGAAGGCGCGAGACGGCGTACAACTGCTGTTCACCGGCCAACATGAATATCTCTTCAGCTATGGGCCGTCGCTCTCGCACCTCAAAGTCGTCCTCTCGACAGTGGCGATCAACCTCTTTCGGGTTCAGGGCATCGCTCCGACTCAACTGGCCGGCCATGTTGCCGATTGGGCGCTGCTCACCGGACAGGTCTGCGGTACGGTACGGTTCTCGGGAGATCTCGTCCTCTCCAGCTGTTACGAGTATTGCCGACAGCAGACGCTTCACCACTCCGGCGTCTCGCCAGTGTAATCGATCACGGAGAACCGACCAATGCACACACAGGAGAAAGAACCGGCCTGCGCTACCGTGATAATCGTCAGCACGAGTCCGCTCAACCGTCTTGGCTTACAGACCTTCGTCGCCCTCCACCGACGGCTGCAGCTCACCGGGCAGGCTGACCGCAGGCGCGAAGCAGAGGCGTTGGTTGCGCGACACGAGCCGCACATGGTGCTCCTCGATCTGGATACTGGATGTGAGACCGTGGAGTGCGCACGCGCGTTGCGTGCGATGCTTCCAACCATCAAAATCATCGCGCTCTGTGGTGTGCGGGACAGGGACGTCACGGCAGCCAACCATGCATCGGTACTCGACGGAGTTGTGCTGACGACTCAGCCGCTGGCAGCCCTGTTTATCGCCATCGAAACACTGCTGCCACTTCACCGACCGGAGATGTGGAATCACGACAAGGAGCCACTCCCATCCCGACGTGAAGGGAGACCGAGCAGACACTCCGGCGAGCGTTCAGTTCCGCCTCATGCAGCCGAGCTCCTCACCACGCGTGAGTCCCATGTCCTGGCGCTACTCGGTGAGGGGCTAACCAACAAAGATATTGCCCGCCGGCTCTTGATATGCCCCACAACGGTTCGCCATCACCTGAGCCACATGTTCAACAAATTTGATGTGAGCAGCCGACAACAGCTGCTCCTGCGAGCCCAGCAACATGGGCTCCTGCAACTCAATGGATGCGGACACCAGGCCTACGCTAGACTGAACACACGTTGAACGGAAGGATTGAGGAGGAGATCTATGACCCGCGGTCCGGACCGGATTACGCGACCGGCGCTTTCAGCTTGAGGTATTCCATCAAGTCCAAGAAGGAGCCTTCGCGAAGAATACGGGAGAATTGCGCACGATAGGTGGCCACGATGCTGGCACCATCGATGCTCACATCGTCGACCAACCACCCCCCATCTCGATGGATCAGGTGAAAGGCCATTCTGGTATCGATCGCTAGGCCCGCCGGAGCGATCAACACCCGTACTCTGCCTGGTTCCTCAGGCTGCTCGGCCAGATACGCCACCTGGGCGGCCGTATAGTCACGGAGCCTGTCGACCACATCATCGCGCAACACCTGCACAAACAGCCGAATGAACTGCCGGCGGTCGACGGCAGTCGCTTGCGCCCCTACTTCGCCCAAAGCACGTTCCGCCATCTCTTGATAGTTGAATGCGCGCCTCACGATTTGTTCGATTTCCCACTGCCGTTGTCCGGCCCTGCTGGTCTCTTTCAATTCTGTCAGGAGATACAGCACCTCATTGACAGTCCCTTGGACGGTCTCGGTCGGCGTTTGCGCTGTCGATCCCGGCAACGGCAAACAGAGCACGATCAGCAGGCACAACATGGCAGCGAACAGGATCGTTCCCCCAAATCTCATTCGCCCCCTCTCAACAGCCCCGCCCGCCATGTCCCCCACCATTCTCAACGCAATGTTCATTGATCGGTTATCCTACCGGCCACGAAAATTCGCCGTCAAGCACGTGGATCTACCTGCCTGCATCGCACCATTAGATCGCCAAGTAGACCGCAAGCGGCCCTCCTCGGATGCTTCTCACGCAAAATCCTATAGCATGGTCAAAATGTCTTTTCCTCCCCGACCCAGCTTCGGTATACTCCCGCCATGCCAGCTCGCAGATTGCCGTCATTCCTCCTCAGTCTTGCCATTCCACTCCTGTTCGTCGGCTGCGAAACGACCGACAAGATGCTCGGGGCCGCGGAGCGGGCTGTCGGCAGCACGACCGGCAGAACCGTGCTGGATATCGTTCACGGGAAGGATCCTGCCGATATCGCACGGCAACGGGTCGAGCAGTACGGCCGAGACCCTCAAGCGCTGCTCCGTGACCTCCGAGCCGTTCAGCGAGACTTCCAGGCGTTGATGGCGGCGTTGACCGGAGAGGTCGGGAAGAAGTGGGGCACCAAAGAAGTCAAACTTCCGGAGCAGAAAAAATATGTGAAATACACGCAAAATTATCGAAGCCGGGCGATTGTCGACTTCGATGCGGGAACTATCCTGATCGAAACACTCGACGAACGCGACCCACGCGCCAGCCTGAAAAATGCCGTGGTCACCACCCTGCTTACCCCGAATGATCCTCGTAGCGTCGACCTGTTTTCAGACAAAGAAGTCACCCTGACCGGAGATAAGGAGCCCTACCTGCTTGGACTGGTGGTAGATCAGGCAGGAAAACCGGTTCGCACGCCGACCGAGGCGGAACAATTCGCGGACTCGCTCCTCACCAAAAGCACGACCACGCGAAAAGTCGATCAGGAGAATGGGGAGAAAACCGCACACACGGTCACTATTCCCATGGTGGCTAATTTCTCGCATAAGCAGGCCGAGAAGTACCGTGCTGTCGTCGGGCAGTTTGCCGAGCGGTATCAGATCAGTCCCAGCCTTGTCTTTGCCATCATCCGGACGGAGAGCAATTTCAACCCCTTTGCGGTAAGTTCTGCGCCGGCCTATGGATTAATGCAGCTGGTACCGACCAGCGGGGGACGAGATGCGTATCGCAAAGCCAAGGGGGAAGATAAAGCTCCGACCCGCGACTACCTGTTCGACCCTGACAACAACATCGAGTTGGGCACCGCCTACCTCAACGTCTTGACCTATTCGCAGCTCGACGACGTCGCGGATCTTGTTTCACGTGAATACTGTGTCATCTCTGCCTACAACACAGGAGCCGGTAACGTCTTCAAGACCTTCTCCAAAGATCAACGGACCGCATTGCAACAGATCAACGGCCTCCAGCCCGCGGCACTCTACGAACGCCTTCGCAGTGGACTCCCCTACCAGGAAACGCGGGACTACTTGGCTAAAGTCGTGGGGTTTCGTAAACAGTTCGTGAGTCGCGGCGAGAATGGGCTCCGCTAGACCCTCTCGCCCTGTCCGTTCTGTGAAAAACCGCTCTTTGCCACACCAATCGAGCCATCGACCAGAAAGGGGAGGGCCACGATAGACAGTTCCTCCGACAGACACCTCCGCTTGAGCATTCTCAGCGCGGCCGGCGCCTTGCTGCTCGTCGCCCTGATCCCTCTCATGCTGGTGCAGATACCGCCGCTGGTGGACTATCCCAACCACATGGCTCGTGTCCACATTCTGGCCGATGGTGGACAGCACCCCTTTCTCCGGCAGTACTACGAGATCCACTGGGGCCTCATGCCCAATCTGGCCATCGATCTGCTCCTGCCGCCCTTGTTGACCGTCGTGTCTATCGAAACAGCCGGGAAGTTGTTTCTCGGTGTGATTCTTACATTCCTGGCAGGCGGCACGATGGCCTTGCATCTGGCCGTTCATCGACGGTGGTCGCCGTGGCCACTCTTGGCGTTCTTCTTTCTCTATAACAGTGTGTTCCTGTGGGGATTCCTGAATTACTTGTTCGGTCTCGGCTTGGCCCTGTTTGCTTGCGCCCTCTGGATCGCGTTACGCGATCGTTCCCCGCACCTGCTGGTTCCACTCTTTTCCGTAATTGCGGTGCTGCTCTTCTTCGCCCATCTATTCGCCTTCGGCGTATTCGCACTTGTGGTGTTGTCATATGAAAGTGCGTCTTGGTGGAATCAACGGCGTGCGGGCGAGAGCTTGCGCGAAGCTTCGCTCATGAAGGCGCTGCCGACGATCGTCCTGCCGCTGATCTTCTTAGCCCTCGCACCCACGTTCAGAACCGTTCCCGCCGACTATCCATTCTGGCTTCGCGGACTGCCCCCCCCGCCGGCAGTGACGTTTCTCCCCCTGAACACCAAGATCGAAGCCTTCAAGGGAGTGCTTCGCACGGAACACCAGGGGTTGGATCGGATGACTGGGATGTCACTGGTGGGCCTCATTGGGGTGGGCCTTTGGCGGAGACGGTGGTTTCTCCACCGCTCCATGTTCCTTCCATTGGCCGCGACGCTGGGAGCCGCATTGGCAATGCCGGCATCGATCGGAACGACAGCGGTCGTTGATGTCCGCATGCCTGTGGTCGTGGTTCTACTAGCGATCGCGAGTTCAGACTGGCCGGACTGGCGTCGGCGCTGGTTTGTTCCCCTGGCCTGCGCGCTGAGCCTGCTCTTTGTGGTACGCATGGGTGTGGTGACGGAGGGATGGGTGGAGACGGATCGCCACTATCGTCAATTCATCGCGGCGCTCGATCAACTCCCGGAAGGAACCCGGTTGCTGTCGGCGATTAAACTTGCTTCGTACGACGCCAACTCGCCACGTGCTTCGAGGATCCCCGAGACGAGACCACTGGTCAACCTGTCCTGTTGGGGCATCATCCGTCGATCCGCTTTTGTGTCCAATTTGTTCACAACCCCAGGACAACAGCCGGTGCAACTGACCCCGGCGATGCGCCCCCTGCTGACGGTCGAAGAGTTTCTCGCGCAAGCCGTCCCCATTCCGTGGGACCGGTTTCGCACCCAATACGACTATGTAATCGTGCGTCGCACCCAAACACTGCGTCCCCCGGTGCCCTCAGACTTCATTCCCGTCGTGCAGGCGGAAGAGTTTGCGCTGTACCAAATTCCCCAACAGCAACCGTGACCGAGGCTCGAGCGTTCCGGGTCCGGCATGGGGGGGCGGCGATACCTCGTCTGTATTCAGAAATTCTCAGGGTAACGGGCTCTATGAAGAGCCTTGAAGGGAGCACCTTCTACACGCCTATCATCAGCCTGACAGGGGCGACTTGTTCGTTCAACCCAAAGGAGAGCGGTCTCTGGATCTGATCGGGATCGTAGTAAGTACCGAAGAGTCGATCCCAGATCGTCAGCAGCGCGCCCATGTTTTTCATCTGATGGGCTGGATCGCTGCTGTGATGGATGTGATGATAGCGCGGCGTGACGAAGACCCGTTCCAGCCACGCCGAATTCCACGTCACGTTCAAATGCATCCAATTGTTCCGCACAATGTGCTCGACCATGATGACCTGAAACACCCACCCTGAAGCCTCGTGGAGCAGGGGCAGTGCCACAATATAGGTCAGATTGAACAGCGCGATATGTGGGATCGTCGCGCGAATCCCCGCCAGCCAATAGAGGGACGTCGGTGAATGGTGCCATCGATGCACAGGCCAGATCAGCCGGGTATGCATCAATCGATGCACCCAGTAGAGAGCGAAATCTTCGACAACGTAAAACAGGACCAGTTTCGCCACCGAAGGCAGATTGTACAAAGCCACCGGGAGGTATTGCGGAATCGGTATCCGGTCGGTCACCTGCACGACCACCAGAAACGACAGATTGTAGAGCCCCAACGCCAGGAGATCTCTCCAAAGGACCGATCGATAGAGAATGGGACGCGCAGGATACAGCCACTCCGCCGCAAAACAGAGGAGACCGATCCCCCAGAACAACAGATAGGGATACACACTGTTATTCATCATACCCTGCCGAACGCTCGCCGTTCCTGAACCGCCACCCCATGTGGGCTATGCCCATGAGCCTTTTCTTTTCTTGATCTCGCTTCAGCGCCGTGTCCTGCTCATTCGCAGAGAGAGGCTCCCCTTACCCTACAGAAGACACCCGGACTTGCGAATCATTTTCACACTTTTTCACGCACTGATCCCGACATCCCCGCGCGCCGGTCCCCCGCGTCACCCCCTCATGCTTCGATGGCCATCGACCGCATGGGAGTGCCCTGCCCTGCCGAAGGAGACCGTTTCATTTCACGTTGCCACCGTGCCTCTAAACGGTCTCGGCGGGCCCTACTCGTGTTGACGGAAAGTCCTCGCGATAAATCAATGCGTTAGCAGGCGCATCTCGTCTATCGCTCACGGCATGGGCATTGCTAACTCTGTGAATCATGGACGTTGACGCTGAATAGTACGCGAGCACACCTTCACCCGGCGGCATGACGCCCCGGATACATCTCAGGGAGGAGACTATGACCCGACATCTCACCATCTATTCCACGGCGTTGCTGCTCGGAGCCTCTGCCCTATTGAGCCTTCCATCGGCCCACGGATTTTCCAGCAGCATTGAACCAGTCGTATGGAATAGCCAACAGAAATCCGCTGCCTGGGCCGAAGAGTTGCTCGGTCAGGTCGTCACCTACCAAACCATGGCTGAAAAAAGCCTGATTCCCGGTGATTTTCAAGCCTATGTTGCTCAAACCAGCAAGATCCGCGAATTGCATCGATCCGGAAATCGTCGCGCCACCTATGATGGCGTCAATGCGCTGATGGTCATGTTAGAGGCACGAGTGGGCGGCATCGACGAACACAGCGCCGAGGCCCTGTGGGACTACTGCTACCGCGTGACGCCCGATGAATTTCACGCCCGCGATCGGCACATTCGCGCAAAAGGCGCCGACTCCGTGAAGGAGCATGAAGAATTCATGCGCAACATGGAAGAACGAGCCGGCATGAGTTTCTAACCATCGTTCGCTGCGTCGAACAGCGAATCTCTTGACGGGCCGGGGACTAACTGAGTGGATCGCCGGCCCGCACGTCGTCCTCCAGGGAGAGATGAAGGATTCCATGTTCTGTGACTACCGATGCGCCCTCATGTCGTCATGCAGAATCTGTTTCTGCTGTGCCTCGCCCTGATGCACCAATTCTGGGCCGTTCTCGACGCCCCGTTGGTCTATGCCGAGGCCGGACAGATCGGCTATGGGCCCCCTTCACCGGTGTTTACCTCGTCGTACGAGACCTACGGCAACGAGGCCAGTAGCCCTCACACCGGGCCGGGTAGATCGCTGTTCGCACTTCAGCACTTCTGGATGCGTGCAGACCTTCGAGTCAGACCCGAATGGCGAAACGGTGTCTGCTTCGGAGGCGGCCCCCCGATCGCCGGCACCTGCAATAGCCTCAATACGACCGGGTCCGGCACGTCCGCGTTCAGCGGGAGCAAGGCAAACGACTTCTTCATCCAGCAATGGGCACGCGTGGGGCTCGGCTACGACCCCTCCCCAGACGTCAACTTTTATGTGGAGCTGCAAGATTCGGCGACCTGGGGAGGCAGCGGCAATCCGACCAATGCACTCCAGGGTGGGGATGCCTCCAATCATCACTGCGCCGTGCTACGTCCCGGACAGTGCCGGCTTGGCTTACGCGCAGCGTACGGATTGATTCGCAACCTCGGCGGCATCGACGGGCTGGGCGTGAAGGTAGGACGCCAATACCTCGTGTTCGGCAACCAACGGCTGTTCGGCCATTTTGATTGGGCCAATACCGGCTACTCTCACGACGGCATCATGCTCAGTTATGCGACACCGGCCTTTGATACGAAGCTCGGTTGGTTTCGACACTCGGAAACGGATCTGGGCCAAGCCGACCCAGGCGGAAGTCTCACACCGAATCTCCTGACGTGTACTTCGGCCCCGTCCACCCAGTCCTGCAATTCTACATTGGCACAACATGCCACTGACGCGGGCAGTGATGTGGACATGGTGGTGTTCTACAACCAGCTCCGCAGCCTCCCGAACATGGTCGTGGAACCCTACTACGTGCTCTATTCCAATCGACTCCCTGAGCAGGCCAATCCCGGGCAATATCTCGCGAAATCCGCGTCACAACTCCGACATATGGTCGGCCTTCGCTTCGAAGTTCGTCACGGCAACTGGGACATCCTCCATGAGACCGCGTACCAATTCGGTCACGTTGGCGACGGATTCAGTGGAGACAACCAACGAAACCTCAGGATCAATGCCTGGGCCTCCGGTACCTCATTAGGCCACACATGGTATCAACATCCCTGGAAACCTCGCGTGGCGATGGGGTTCGACTATGCCTCAGGAGACGGCGACAGCAATTGCGTCACGCCAGGCGGGACTCTCGCGCGAAGCTGCGGCGGCAATGCCAACACCTTTGAGAATTTTTTTCCGACCAACTTTCTCCACGTCGGCTACATGTTGAACGGGGCCTGGCGCAACAGCGTCCAACCACAGGTCAACTTCCAAGCCCGTCCGACCGCCCGGGATCACCTCGAAGTCTGGGCGTTGCGCAAGTACTTGGCAAGCGCGCGCGATAATTGGTACCGTGGTTCGCAAGGGCCGCTGATCTTCTCCCGCTCCGACAATACCACCACCCACATCGGCGACGAGCTCGATGTCGCATGGAGTCATATGTTCGCCGACGGGAAGATTTCACTGGCGGTCATCTACGGCCATTTCTTTTCCGGGCCCTACATCCGGGAACAGCTGGGCAAAGCCACAGACCAGGACTGGGGCATCGTGCAACTCTGGACCAATTTCTAAGCACCCATGCAACGCGCCACCCTCAACTTCGAGACGCTGCTGGAAGTGACGAATGCCCTGAACTCGCAACGGGACATCGAAAGCCTGTGGCGGGTGATTGCCGATCAGATTCAAAAGGTCATTCCCTGGGACCGAGCCGGCATTACCTTATACGAACCGAGTACCGATTCCTTCCGGTTTTACGCCGTCATTACCAACATGGCCACACCGGCGCTTGCGCACGATAGCGTCATTCCACGGAAGGGCAGCGCCGTCGGGTGGGTGTACGACCATCGACGCCCGCACATCAGAGAGGATCTACAACAGCAACAGGTGTTTCTGGAGGATGGCTATTACGTCCGTGAAGGCTTGGGACGGATGATCAACCTGCCGCTACTGGTTCGGGAACATTGTCTTGGCACACTCAACATCGGTGGCGTCCAACCGGGGACGCCCGACCCGGACGACTGCAAATTCCTCCAGCAGGTGGCCACGCAGATTGCCTATGCCATCGACCATGTGCTGGCTTATCAGCAAATCAAACAACTCAGCGAACAACTACGACGGGAGAACGAGTACCTCGCCGCAGAGGTGAAGGCGAGCCGCGACCTTCGCCTCGTCGTGGGGACATCCCCGTCGTTCACAAAGGTGGTGGACCTGCTCAAGGCCGTGGCGCCTACCGATACGACCGTCCTCCTCCTCGGGGAAACGGGCACCGGGAAAGAGGTGTTGGCCCAAGCCCTGCACGACCTCAGCACTCGCTGCGACAAGCCGTTTATTCGGGTGAACTGCGCCGCGCTTCCCTCTGGTCTGATCGAAAGCGAGCTCTTTGGTCATGAGCGAGGCGCATTTACCGGGGCGCAACTGCGGAAACCGGGACGCTTTGAATTGGCCCACACCGGCACCTTGTTCCTGGACGAAATCGGCGAAATGCCGATGGAAACTCAAGCCAAACTGCTACGCGTGCTCCAGGATGGCATGGTGGATCGCATCGGCAGCACCCACCCCCTCGCCGTCGATGTTCGCGTCATTGCCGCCACGAATGCCGACCTGTCGGCCGCCATCCGGCAAGGTACCTTCCGGGCAGATCTGTACTACCGCCTTCACATTTTCCCGATTTCGGTCCCCCCGCTTCGAGAACGTCGCGAAGACATTCCGCTCCTCGCGCAGCATTTTCTCGCGCAGATCGGCACCAAGCTCAAACGGCCCCATCTCACCTTCGACACGCAATCGATGGCCCGCTTGTTGACCTACAACTGGCCGGGGAACGTGCGCGAATTGCAAAACGTCATCGAACGAGCCATCATTCTCTCCCATTCCTCCCGAGTGACCGTAGAGGAAATGTTGCTTCCACTCGTCAACACCCCTCCCAAGCAACATGGCGTCACGCCCGTGAATCTTGGCGATCTGGAGCGACACCACATTACGGAGGTCCTCCAGCGGACAAAGTGGCGAATTTATGGTGAACAGGGGGCCGCACATCTGTTGGGACTCAACCCGGAAACGCTTCGGAGCCGGTTGAGAAAACTTGGCATCCGGCGGCCCGCAACCAGTTCGCCTGAATCACAATCCATGCCCGATCGATAACTTGCACATCGTTCACAGGTGGTGAACTGAATCACTGTGTCACGTCGGCATGGGAAACGCGCGTTCTCGGGATTTCTCCCCGCACAGAGGACGCTCGTTTGACCCGGTTGTCGAAAGCATGATAAAGTGATCAACCGTACGAGCTACGAGCGAATTCCCCACATTTCGCGTTTCCGAGTGCTCGCCTTGCGAGCGTGTCTTTACTGTACGCTCCTCCTACGGACACGTGTCTTTACTCCGGATCCGGACATCGGCACCATCGCGGGCCACGGCATGCTTGCCTCCTGCACCAGTTGAATGGCCTGGACATCGCCATTCTATCGTTCGTCGAAAGGAGTGCATGATGAAAATGACGTCTGTCTGGCGTGGCAATAAATCGCATCGTAAGCAGAAACGGTCCGTCCCGAAGCTTAGGATTCCCTGGACCGAGCTCGGCCTCATCGATCCATCCGCCGTCTCCCAGGAGCGGTCGATGGAGCAGATTCGGCGCGAGGTCACTGCCTTGGCGAGTACTGGATTCGGCGAGGAAACCCGCGCTCGTTCGGAGCAGCCGCCGGAGCGTCCCGCTCGCTCTCGTCCGCGAACCAAGACTAGCGGCACGCCTCGTCGACCATCTCAGTCGTAATCAGGCAAGTCAGTTCGCTGTCTCATCGGAGCGCAAACAGAAGGAGGACGCCATCGCACGAGCAGGCAAGACCACCATCGCGAAACGCGATCGAGAAAAAGCCAAACAGGCCAAACAGCGTGAGAAAGAGGCTCGCCGCGTCCAACGGAAGGCCGAAAAACCCGAGCGGCCGGCGACATCGACTGGGGAAGATCCTGATCTGGAAGGATTGCGGTGGGGACCGCAGGAGCCCCTGTATTAAACAGCGGCTCCTGGGCAAACCACGACTCTCGGCCCGGACTATGACGACTTCACGATAAAACGATCTTCTCCGAACACTCCACGTAACTGCTTGCTGACGAGGGAGCGATATTCGCCCTTCTCTTTTGCCATCCGCACCAGCCCCTCAGAATCGGTCAAGATCAGGAGATCTTCTTCTGCGATCAGAACTCGATCCCCTTTCCCGACATTGATCCGATATTGCGTCCGCCCATCGGGGTTTCGGCTCGGGCCGTTGACGATTTCCGTCAAACCATCAATGTGCCCCTTCTGCCCATCGAGACGGTGCTGTACCATCGTGCCGTCCGGAATTCGCACCCACTGACTTGCCGCCCGCGCCCCATCCTGGTTCTGGTCACTCACTTCGTTCCTCCCTTGCAACGTAGGCTTGTGCTGTTAAGACACCGGTTCGATGTCACTTCCGTTCCTGATCTCCCCATCGCCTTCCCTGGAGCCGCTATCCGAGGTCTGGCGCCACCCTCGAGCAGAATGCCCGCGCCGGCGGCGCTGCGCCACATCACTTCGGGGTGAATGTCCCTCTGGTCGCGATGCACTCTGCGTTGGTGAGCTTCCTTCTGCGCGGGGCACCGCCTGCCCGAGCAAGCGTTCGATGGCCCGCAGTTGGTCTTGATCTTCCACCGTGACAAACGTCGTGGCACGGCCTGTCGTTCTCATCCTGGCCGTACGCCCGATCCGATGCACATAGTCTTCCGGGCAATTCGGCACATCGTAATTGATCACATGTCCAATATTTGCCACATCGATACCTCGTGCGGCAATATCCGTCGCCACCAACACGCGAAAGGTTCCCCGCCGGAATCCCTCGAGTGCCGCCCGGCGTTGCGGGAGCGTACGTCCTCCATGCAGCACCGCAACACGATGACCGGCGGAGCCCAGGAGGTTGCCGAGTCGATCCGCTCGATGCTTGGTTCTCGTGAAGACCAGCACGGTGTCGTCTTCCGATTGTAGAAGTGACATGAGCAACGAATTTTTACGGTCGTGCGTGGTGTGATGCACGGCTTGGGAGACGCCGTCGGCCGTCGTGGCTGACTTGGTCACCATAACCCGCACCGGGTCTTTCACGCTGGCCTGTGCCAACCGCGCAAGATCCGTCGGCATGGTCGCGGAAAACAGCAACGTCTGTCGCTCTTCAGGCATGGCGTCCAGGATTTGATTGATTTGCGGCGCAAACCCCATATCCAACATCCGATCGGCTTCGTCAAGTACCAGGATGGTCATGGCGAGCAAGCTGATCGTGCCGTTCCACATATGATCAAGCAAGCGCCCTGGAGTGGCCACGATAATATCCGGGCGTTGCCGTAATCCTCGCACCTGGGCTTGCATATCGGCCCCACCGACAACCGTCGTGGCAAACAGCTGCAGGTCACGGCCCAACGTATCGATCGTCGCCTGAATCTGGATGGCCAATTCACGAGTGGGTGCCAAAATGAGTGCGCGCGGCTGCCCTTTGGGAGTTCCGATCAATCGCTCCAGCATGGGAATCACAAAAGCCGCGGTCTTTCCCGTCCCGGTCTGCGCACAGCCCAACACATCCCGACCCGCCAAGGCCTGGGGAATGGCCTGAGCCTGGATGGCCGTTGGTTCAGTAAAGCCTGCCTTGGTCAAGTTTCGCAACAGGATCGGAGACACACCAATAGACTCAAAACCCGTACACGGAGTCGTCTGCACGCAGGTATCCTTTCGTTGTGGATCGCATTAAGACGGGATCAGAGAACCGAGGGGAGGGTGAATCCGAACGGAGTCAGCTCCAAACTGGACCTGGTCGCGATGCGATCGCGCGGTCCACGGTAGAGGAGGTACAGCAATGGTGGACCGATGCACTGCTATAATACGATCACTCTACTCCATGGTGCCTCGACTGGTCAACAGGTCCGCAGTTTCCCGCAGCGCTGAGTAGGCACTACAATAGATCGGAGCAGATTGGTTCAACATTGACATTCTCCTATACTTTGCCGAAGCACACAGGAACACCGCATGAAGCAGACGCCTTGTTTTCTCTCAATACATCTGCTTACCTGCGCAGTCGCACTACCGGTTGCGGCGGCATCCGACTCAACCACCCGCGGCAAAACCGACACCAGTCAAGGCCTCACCCTGGACGAGATGATCGGCAGTGACAAAGAAACCGATAATTCGAAAGAAGCGCCGCAGCACTCCGCGAAGCCATAACACCACGCAACGGCGGAGATGACTACCGTATGCTCGGACCTTACCCCTCCATGCGACATGCTCGGCTGTCTTTCACTCTGCTCATGCTTCTGATCTGCATTGGCTGCGCATCCACGCCACCCACCTGTTTGCCTGGGACACATCCGATCGTCCTCGACTCGCTATATTTCGGCACAACGACGCCAGATGGGGTCGTGACGGAACAGGAATGGCAGGCTTTCCTGACCGACACAGTGGGGGCGGAATTTCCTGAGGGACTCACCTCCTGGACGGGGCATGGACGCTGGAGAAACTCGGGCGGCTCGGTTGCACCAGAAACATCGTATCTCCTGCAACTCGCACACGACGGAGGGGAGGCTCGAGAACGCGGCCTTCAACGCCTCATCCAAACCTACAAAACACGGTTTCACCAGAAAGCCGTCATGCGCATTCGTTCGCAAGCCTGCCGATCTTTCTAGATCCAGAGCCTGACAAATCGCTTCACCACACGCATTTGTTTCCAGATCCCCGCGTGCGCTTGCCCAGGGCTTTCAGCAATTACGTGAAGACACCTCGGCTGTTCAATCCCCAGGACTGAGCCGGTCCCAAATTGCCCACTTCCTGCATGCTCCTAGCCTTTGACTCGACTATGAAGTGCACTGGCGGTCCTACAATAATACCCAAGCATCTTTCTGGGCAATGCCGGGAAACTATCCACACGCCGAGATACGGAGCGTGACAGCTTTCTTCGGATCACCAAGGCTTCGTTTTATAACCTCACCATTTCGCTTTAAGAGCAACCCTTCTCAACCATTCGAACATCACCGTCTATGCCTACAGCAAGAATGTATTCACGACGCTGCTGATCTAGGCGTACGAACACAATGCTGGCAACGCAATTCTAAGCATGCCACCTCAAGGTCGAGGACCCACAGGCCTCAGTCCAACGCCAATTCTTTTGGGATTGTTCGGTCGGGAGAAATTTATCGATCGGGGATCTGCCAGTCTATCGGCGTCTCCCCAGCTTCGACTAACGCCTGATTGATCATTGAGAAACAGCGGGAGCCAAAAAACTTTCTCGCGGAGAGCGGCGACGGATGGGCGCAGGAAACTACGACATGTCGTGGATTCGTCACAAAAACGTGCTTCTTCTTCGCTTCTGCACCCCAAAATACAAAAACGATTCGACTCGTTTTTGCATTGGCAACCCGAATCACAGCATCCGTGAAAAATTGCCATGGAATTCTATGGGAATTGGGACGATGGGCCCGTACGGTCAGCGCAGTATTGAGCATGAGCAACCCCTGGCGAGCCCAAGGCTCAAGGCATCCGTTATTTGGTATGCGACACCCAAGGTCATTCCGCAGTTCAAGGAAAATATTCTTGAGTGAAGGTGGCACAGGGCGAATGTGAGGTGGAACAGAAAAGCAGAGGCCATGGGCCATGCCAGGCGTGTGATAGGGATCCTGGCCGAGTAAGAGAACTTTAAGGGATTGGTAGGTGGTGAGGTCAAACGCCTTAAACACGTCATTCAGAGACGGCAGGATGGATTCTCCTTCCTCCGCCTCTTGGCCCAGGAAATTCTCTAAGATTCGATAGGAATCGGCACGACACACGTCGTCCAAGGCGGACTTCCATCCTAGTGGTAAAGCTGGAAGCATTCGAGAAGGTACCGTGTGAGGAGTGCCTTTATCTCTTTTATCACGCATGAGAAGATCGAGCCCGCCCATTTTCCCATGAATCAGTAAAGCGATGTGGATTCATCCCTCTGGATGCACCAAGCTATCTAATTGAAAATAAAAAAGCCTGCTCGATTTCTCGAGCAGGCTCTTTTGTAACCCGGCAGCGTCCTACTGTCCCACTGCCTCACGGCAGCAGTATCATCGGCCTTGGAGGGCTTAACTTCCGTGTTCGGTATGGGAACGGGTGTGACCCCTCCGGCAAGGCCACCGGGAAC